>Ga0209770_10000219_pt1 | contig 34064 bp, 36 predicted proteins | sample LauGreSu1BDMLBDD_2_FD_187572 | JGI IMG/M metagenome (GOLD analysis project Ga0209770, IMG submission 187572) | Freshwater lake microbial communities from Lake Michigan, USA - Su13.BD.MLB.DD (SPAdes) (version 2) | ecosystem: Environmental > Aquatic > Freshwater > Lake | place: Lake Michigan, USA...
TCCTGGGGATTGTAGTTGCCGACATTGTTCAGCAAGAGGTCGACCCGCCCCTCGTCGCCGGCGATCTCGGCAAAGGCCGCGGCGACCTGGCCCTCGACGGCCACGTCCACCGCCCGCGCGCGCGCCCGCCGGCCGGTGCCGCGGATCTCCTGCACCAGCGCCCGCGCATCGTCTTCGGAGCTTCGGTAGAAGATTACGACGTCGTAGCCGCGGGCCGCCAGCATCGTGCACAGGTGGCGGCCGAGGCGGCGGGCGCCGCCGGTGACGACGGCGATCGGGGCCGGAGAACTCACGAGCGGATTCGCTCCACCCGCACGAAGGCGCAGGCGGCGGCCGGGACCGCGGCCGGCTTGCGAACCTCGAGCCGGACGCGCCGGACCTGGACAAACTGCGCGAGCAACAGCGCCGCCGCCTCTTCGGCCATCGTCTCGATGAGCTGGAACTGCCGGCGCTCGGCAAGTTCGGTGACCAGGCTGGCCGCGCGGGTGTAATCGACGGCATCGTCAATCGCCTCGGCCGCCGCGGCCGCCGCGAAGTCGTAATCGAGCTCGATATCCAGGATCACGGCCTGGGGCACTTCGCGCTCGTGCGGGTGAATGCCGACCAGGCACTCGACTCGAAGGCCCTGCAGGCCGGCGGTTCCAATCATGGCCAATTCTCTCTCAGCTGGGCCGGCGGGCGATCCAGATTTGCTCCTGGGCGGTGGCGGCGGCGAACGGGGTGCCGGCGAAATCGCCGAGACACGATTCGATCACGAACCCGGCGCCCGTGAGCAAGCCGCGCGCCTGCACCGGCTCGAGCCAGCTGAGACTCAGCCGCCGATAGCGCCGCCGCACCAGCGCGCCCTCGGGGTCCAGTTCATCCTCCCACGTCACCACCTTGATCGACTGCGACGCCTCGTTCACCAGCGAGGTGACCCACAACAGCGCGTCGGCGCCGCTCGCTAGTTGATACTGCGCCCGCAGCTGGACGCGCCGCATGTGGTCCATCAGGGCGGGCGTCATCAGGAAATCGTCGAAGACGAAGCGGCCGCCCGGGCGCAGCTGGGAGTACACCTGGGCGAGGGCGCGGCGCTTGTCGTCGAGCGCGGCCAGGTGGCCCAGGCTGTGGTACGGCAAGGCGATCAAGCCCGCCGGTTCGGCGAGTTGGAACTGCCGGAAGTCGGCGTTCAGCAGCGTGATGCGATCGCTCACGCCGGCGGCTTCCGCTCGCCGGCGGCACTGCTCGAGCATGGCCGCTGACAGATCGACGCCGATCACCGGGCATCCGCGGGACGCCGCCGCCACGGCAATGCGGCCGTCGCCGACGCCCAGTTCCACCACTGGCCCGGGCTCGCTGAGATACGTGTTCACGTAGAACGCCAGGTTAGCCGCGGTCGAGGCCGCGGTGTCGGTCCACACCTGGTAGATGTCGGCGAAGCGGTCGTACTCGCTCGGGAGGGACATGCGGCTATGCCAGCTTGACGATCGTGTTCGCGACGCGGGCGCCGAGCGACGACAACGTCGCCCGCACGCGCTCGCGGGTCATGGCCCCATCGGCGTCGAACGCCTTCGCGACGCCGGGCACGGCGACCACCGGCAGCATCAGCACGCCGAGGTTCGACAGGATCATCGAGACGTGGGGCAGCGCCCGGATGGTCCCGAAGGCGCCGTTGGAGGCCCCCATCAACCCGCCGACCTTGCCCTCGAACGCCGCGCGGTCGCTCTCGCCGTTGACGCTTTGTGACAGCCAGTCGATGGTGTTCTTGAGCAGCGGCGTGATGGACGTATTGTATTCCGGGCTCGCGATCAGCAGGCCGTTGGCGGCCATCATCAGGCGGCGCAACTCGAGCATCGCGTCCGGCACGCCATGCTGCTCGTGCCAGTCGGCGTTGTAGATGGGCATGGGATAGTCGCCCAGGTTCACGACCGTCACCTCGGCGCCGGCGTCTCGCGCCCCGGCCACGGCCACCTCCAGCACTTTGCGGTTCCAGGAGTCGCGGCGCGCACTGCCGGCAAACGCGAGAATAGTGGCGGTCGTCATGGGTCGGTAATCCTTGCGGGGACGGGTGGTTCCGGACGTCCTTGGTTCGACGCCGGAAAGCGGATGGAGGATTCGCTGCCCGTGCCCGGGCACTCAGGCCGCGAGCGGCCGCCGGCTCGTCACTGCGTGCAACGGGGCGCCGAGACGTTGACGCCCTGCATCACCATGGCGCGGTAGGCGGCGATTTCTTCCTCGCAGCGGGTCTTCTTGCTCTTTTGCCAGAGTTGCTCGGCCACCCACCCGGCCAAGGCCGACACCGGCATCACCGGCGTCCGGTAAATCACCGGGGTCACGTGCTCGATCAGCTGCCCATGCGACGGCGCGCTGCCCGGCACCGGCCCGTTCATGAGGTCGATGCCCTTCAGGACCTCGATCCGGGGGGCCATCCCGTAGACCTGCACCTGGAACTCGAGGCGAAGCGCGTTGCCCGACCGCCGCTCGTGCTCACGCGACTCGGTGACGCGCAGGCCGCGCTGGATGCGCTCGAGCGACACCCCCAGCTTGGTGACGTCTATGGGCGTCTCCGCGGCCTGGCCGGCGGCGGGTGGCGCCGGCTGGGCGTCCTGGGCCCAGGCGGCCCCCGACCAGCTCAAGAAAAGCGCGAATAACGCGACACGCCGCATACGGTCATTATGACGATTATAAAGACGGCTGAGGGCCTGCGCAGGGCGCATTCTGTCGCGATGGTTTGGGCCTTTACTTAGCTCATCCGTTACCTTAAGGTTGCGCCTCCGGCGGCATCCCGCCGGTATTTAGGAGGAGCTATGCGATTGCGTTCACTAGCGCTTATGGCGGCGGCGGTCGGCGTGGCAGTGACGGCTTCGGCTCGGCTCGTGGCACAACAACCCGCAGTACAAGCAAGTTCCGTGACCGTCGTTCAAGTCCGGCCGGAGGCCGTTGACGCCTGGCGTGACTTCCAGGCGAAGCAGACGGTACCGGCCCTGAAGAAAGCCGGGATTACGCAACGGGACGTCTGGGAATCCATTTACGGCCCGGCCGGGCAGTATCGCATCGTGCAGCCCATCGTGAAGTATGCGGACCGCGACAACCCACAGGGTCCCGTCGCACGGGCGCTCGGGGAAGCGGCCGCGCGCACCTACAACGAGGCCCTGCGCAAGATGCAGGCGTCTGCGGTGACGACGACTATCACCTCGATTGCCGACGTGTCCTACAATCCCAACCCCACGGCCATCTACCCCGTCCTGGTCCTGACCCGTTACCACGTGGCACCAGGACGAGCGGCCGACTTCCGCGCCTACCTCGACGAGCGCGCGGCGGCGGTGAAGAAGGGACAGCCGAAACGCGACCTGGTCAGCCGTGTGGCATTCGGCGGCGACAACAACGAGTTCCGGATTGCGTCGTTCGAAAGCAATTTCGCGGCCCTTGACGGCGAGAGCGCGCTGCAGCGCGGCGCCGGTGCCGAGGGCGTAGCGAAGCTCACCGCCAAGATGATCGGTGTCGTCCTGAGCACTGATCGAACGGTGTGGCGGCACGTCGAGGCCCTGAGCTTCGCGTCGAAGTAGGGTCTACCGGACCATCCGATCGCCGGGCGAGCCGCCTGCCGGCACACTGGCACGGCTCGCCCGCGGTTCGGCGACGGATCTACAACGCGTAGCCTTCCGCAGGGGCGAGCTGGCCGAGCGGTTAGAGCATGCCGAGCTGCAGCTTGGCCGCATCCGACATGCGGTCCTTGGTCCACGGCGGATCCCACACCACCTCGACCTTGGCGTCGGTCACGCCCTCGACCGAGCGCGCCTTGTCGCGCACCTCGATCGGCAACGACTGGGCCGCCGGACAGGCCGGCGCGGTCAGCGTCATCTTCACGCCGACCTGCCCGGCCGCGTCGATGATGACGTCGTAGATCAACCCCATCTCGTAGATGTTCACCGGGATCTCCGGGTCGAAGACGGTCTTGAGCGCCTCCACCACCTTCGGGGCGATGGTGTCCATCTTCACCGGGTCCGGCGTGATGTCGACGGTCGACTGGCTGACGGCGTTGGCGGCGCTGTCTTCAGGCAGGCCACCGGTGGTCATGACGGGGAGATTCATTCGGTGGATACCGGCGCGTCGGTGTCGTGCGCGACCGCGGCCTTCATGGTGTGCCAGGCGAGGCTGGCGCACTTGATGCGCGTCGGGAACTCGCGCACGCCCGCGAGCACCGACAGTTTGCCCAGATCGGCCGCCGGACCGGCATGGTCCGACGTGATCATGGCGTGGAACTGGTCGAACAGCGCCCGCGCTTCGTCGGCGGTCTTGCCCTTCAGGGCATCGGTCATCAGCGACGCCGAGGCCTTGGAGATGGCGCAGCCCGAGCCCTGGAACGCGACGTCCTTGATCACGCCGCCGTCCATGGCGACATACAGCGTGAGGCGATCGCCGCAGAGCGGGTTGTAGCCTTCCTGCCTGGTCGCGCCCTCGATCACCCGGAAATTGTGCGGGCGCCGATTGTGGTCGAGGATGACTTCCTGGTAGAGGTCGGTGAGTTCGGACATATTGATCAGGCAGCCCTAGCGGGTTGCCTCCACCTCAAACAAAGAGCTCCCGCACTTTGTGTAATCCGCGGATGAGGGCGTCGATGTCCTCGCGCGTGTTGTAGATGCCGAGCGACGCGCGAATGGTCGCCGGAATGCAGAAGCGATCCATCACCGGCTGCGCGCAGTGCTGGCCAGTGCGGACCGCGACGCCCTGCTGGTCCAGGATGGTGCCGGCGTCGTGGGGATGCACGCCCTCGAGCACGAACGACAGCACGCCGGTCTTGTGCCGGGCCTCGCCGACAAGGCGGGCGCCGGGGAGTTGCCGCACCTGCGCCGTCAGGTAGTCGAGCACCGCATCCTCGTGCGCGAGCGCCGCGTCACGGTCGAGGCCCGCGAGGTAGTCGATGGCGGCGCCCAACCCCACGACGCCGGCCATGTTCGGCGTCCCCGCTTCGAACTTGTAGGGTACCTGGTTGTACTGCGTCTTTTCGAACGTGACCGACGCAATCATGTCGCCGCCGCCCTGGTAGGGCGGCATTGCCTCCAACAGCGCCGCGCGGCCGTAGAGCACCCCGGTGCCGGTCGGGCCGAACATCTTGTGGCTCGACAGCACGTAGAAGTCGCAGTCGAGCGCCTGCACGTCGATCACCAGGTGCGGGGCCGCCTGCGCGCCGTCGACCAGCACCACCGCGCCCGCGGCATGCGCCTGCGCGATCATCGTCTTGATCGGGTTGATCGTGCCGAGCGCGTTCGAGACGTGCCCGACCGCGACAATCTTGGGGCGCGCCGACAGCAGCGCGCCGTAGGCCTCCAGATCGAGCTCGCCGGCCTCGTTGATCGGGATGACCTTGATCACGGCGCCGGTCTGCTCCGCCACCATCTGCCACGGCACGATGTTGGAGTGATGCTCGAGCCACGACAGCAGGATCTCGTCGCCCGGCTTGAGCGTCGACCGGCCGTAACTTTGCGCCACCAGGTTGATGCCGTCGGTGGTGCCCTTGGTCAGCACGATGGTGCGCGGATCGGGCGCGTTGAGGAAGGCGGCCGCCTTCCCGCGACCGCCTTCATACAGGGCCGTGGCGCGCTCGCTCAGCAGGTGGGTGGCCCGGTGAATGTTGGCGTTGGCGTGGCGATAGTAATCGTCCATGGCCTTCAGCACCACCTCGGGCTTCTGGCTGGTGTTGGCGCTGTCGAGATAGACCAGCGGCTGGCCGTGCACGCGCTCGGTGAGAATCGGGAAGTCGGCCCGAATCTTTGCGACGTCGAACGCCGCCGGCCCGCCGGCCCCCTGGCGAAGCGGGCCCGCCACGCTGCCGATGCCGGTCGCCATTACCGTCCCTCCTGCGCTCCAGCCGGTTGACCAGCCATGTCGCGGGCCAGCGCCGTGAAGAAGTTGGCCTCGATCTGTTCGCGCAGCGCCGGAATCTTCAGCCCCGCGATGACCTCGCCGGCAAACGCGTGCAGCAGCATGTCGCGGGCTGCGAGGCGGGTCAGGCCGCGCGCCTGCAGGTAGAACAGCGCTTCCTCATCCAGCTGCCCGACCGCCGCCCCATGCGTGCACTTGACATCGTCCGCGAAGATCTCGAGCTGCGGGTTCGAGTTGATGGTGGCCTCGTCCGACAGCAGCAGCGCGCGGTTGGTCTGCTTGGCGTCGGTCTTCTGCGCGTCGAGCTGCACGATGATGCGGCCGTTGAAGACCGCCTTCGACTTGCCGGCCAGGATGCCCTTGTAGATCTCGTGGCTGGTGCAGTGCGGCATCGCGTGGTCGAGCGAGGTGTGGGTATCCATGAGCCGCTCGCCGTCGGCGAGGTAGACGCCGTTCATGGTGCAGTCGGCGCCCTCGCCCTTGAGGCCGATGCCGATGTCGTGGCGCATGATGCGGGCGCCGGTCGCAAAGGCGTGCGATTCGAAGACGCCCTTGGCGCCGACATGGGCCTGGATGTTCGCGACGTGGAAGGCCTGCGCCGACTCGCGCTGATCGGTGTAGAGCTCGACGCGGGCCGAATCGCCCACCATCACCTCGGCCACGGCGTTGTTGAAGTAAGTGTCGCCGGCCACGCCGATGAACGTCTGCGCGACGCGGACCTGGCTGTTGGCGCCGGCGACGATCAGCACGCGCGGGTGCGCGGCCACCGGCTGGCCTTCACCGCTGGTCACGATCACGAGGTGGATGGGCGTCTCGACCACCGCGCCCGCCGTGACCATGATCGCCACGCCATCGTCCAGGAACGACGTGTTGAGCGCCGCGAACGGGTGGGTGGCGAGACTGACGACCGTGCCGAGATGCGTCTCGATGCCGTCGGTGGCATCGCGCGCGCCATCACGCAGGCTGGCAATGCGCAGCCCCTTCGGCAGCGCGCTCAGGTCCGACAGGCCGGCCGCAAACTGGCCGTTGACGATCGCCAGCCGCACCGCGCCCGGCACGTTGACCGACGCGACCAGCGCTTCGGCCTGGGGAAACCCGCCTTGCGCCAGCGGCCACTTGGCCTCGGCGATTGGCGAGACGTTGGTGAAGCGCCAGTCTTCGAGGCGAGTGGTCGGAAAGCCGACCGCGGCGAAATGCTTCGCCGCGGCTTCGCGACGCTCCTTGACCCAGGCCGGCGCAGCCTGCACGAGAGCCGCCATTACTTCCTCGCTCCCGTCATCTCGCCGTAGCCCTTCTCTTCCAGTTCGAGCGCCAGTTCCCGGCCGCCCGAGCGGACGATGCGGCCCTCGGCCAGCACGTGGACGTAGTCGGGCACGATGTACTCGAGCAGGCGCTGGTAGTGCGTCACGACGATGAACGACCGCTCGGGGCTGCGCATGGCGTTGACGCCGTCCGAGACGACCCGCAGGGCGTCGATGTCGAGGCCGGAATCGGTCTCGTCGAGCACCGCCAGCGTCGGCTCGAGCACCGCCATGTGGAAGATCTCGTTGCGCTTCTTCTCGCCGCCCGAGAAGCCCTCGTTGACCGAGCGCATCAGCATCGACTCGTCGACGTGCAGGATCTTGAGCTTCTGCTTGACCAGCGCCATGAAGTCCATGGCGTCGAGCTCGTCGAGGCCCTGCTGCTTGCGCTTGGCGTTGAGCGCCGCCTTGAGGAAGTAGGCGTTGTTCACGCCCGGGATCTCGACCGGGTACTGGAACGCCATGAACACGCCCTCGCGGGCCCGTTCGTCGGGGTCCATGTCGAGCAGGTCGTGGCCGCGATAGCTCACCGAGCCGCCCGTCACTTCGTAGCCGGGATGGCCGGCCAGGGCGCGCGCGAACGTGCTCTTGCCCGAGCCGTTGGGGCCCATGATGGCGTGCACTTCGCCGGCCTTCACCGCGAGGTTGATGCCGCGGAGAATTTCCTTGTCTTCGACCCGGACCTGCAGATTCTTGACTTCGAGCATGATTTAACCGACCGACCCTTCGAGAGAGATACCGAGCAGCTTCTGGGCCTCGACCGCGAACTCCATCGGGAGTTCCCGGAACACTTCCTTGCAGAAGCCCGACACGATCATGTTGATGGCGTCTTCCTTGGCGATGCCGCGCGACTCGCAGTAGAAGATCTGGTCCTCGCCGATCTTCGAGGTCGAGGCTTCGTGTTCGACCTTGGCGGTGGTGTTCTTGATTTCGAGATACGGGAACGTGTGCGCGCCGCAGCGATCGCCGATCAGCAGCGAGTCGCACTGCGAGTAGTTGCGGGCATTGGCCGCGTTCTTGCCGATCTTCACGGCGCCGCGGTAGGTGTTCTGGCCGCGGCCGGCCGAGATGCCTTTCGAGACAATCGTGCTGCGCGTGTTCTTGCCAAGGTGGATCATCTTGGTGCCGGTGTCGGCCTGCTGGTAATTGTTGGTCACCGCCACCGAGTAGAACTCGCCCACCGAGTCGTCTCCCTGGAGGATGCAGCTGGGGTACTTCCACGTCACCGCCGAGCCGGTCTCGACCTGCGTCCAGGTGATCTTCGAGCGGTCGCCCTTGCAGATGCCGCGCTTGGTGACGAAGTTGTAGATGCCGCCCTTGCCGTGCTTGTCGCCCGGGTACCAGTTCTGGACGGTCGAGTACTTGATGGTGGCGTCCTTGTGGGCCACCAGCTCGACGACCGCGGCATGCAGCTGGTGCTCGTCGCGCATCGGCGCCGTGCAGCCCTCGAGGTAGCTGACGGTCGAGCCCTCGTCGGCGATGATCAGGGTGCGCTCGAACTGGCCGGTGTTCTTGGCGTTGATGCGGAAGTAGGTCGACAGCTCCATCGGGCAGCGGACGCCCTTGGGGATGTAGACGAAGCTGCCGTCGCTGAACACCGCCGAGTTGAGGGCGGCGAAGTAGTTGTCGGTGTGCGGCACGACCGAGCCGACGTACTTCTTGACCAGGTCGGGGTGGTCCTTCACCGCCTCCGAGAACGAGCAGAAGACGATACCGAGTTCGGCCAGCTTGCTGCGGAAGGTGGTGGCCACCGACACCGAGTCGAACACCGCGTCGACGGCGACGTTCGACAGCAGCTTCTGTTCCTCGATCGGGATGCCCAGCTTGTCGAAGGTCGCGCGAATCTCCGGGTCGACCTCGTCCAGGCTGTTGAGCTTCTTCTTCTCCGACGGCGCGGCGTAGTAGCTCACGCCCTGGTAGTCGATCGGCTCGTACGTGACGTTCTGCCAGTGCGGCTCGGTCATCTTCAGCCACGCCCGGAACGCCTTGAGCCGCCAGTCGAGCATCCACTCGGGCTCGCCCTTCTTGGCCGAGATCAAGCGCACCACGTCCTCGTTGAGGCCGACCGGGATGATGTCCTGCTCGGTGTCGGTGACGAACCCGTACTTGTACTCGGTGTTCGCCAGTTCTTCGATTTGCTTGGTTGCTGTGCTCATGAAATCCCTAAGCCGAAAACGAGGTGCCGCAGCCGCAGGTGCTGGTCGCGTGCGGGTTCTTCAAGGTAAACGTCGTCGCCAGCATGTTGTGCTCGTCGAAGTCGAGCACCGTGCCGTCGAGCAGCTTCAGGCTGCGCGGATCGACAAACACCTTCGCGCCGTTGGCGCCTTCGAACACCGTGTCGGTGTCGCGCGCGGCGGCGTCCCAGGTGAACTGGTAGCTGAAGCCCGAGCAGCCGCCGGCCTTGATGGCAATCCGCAGCCCGCCGCCCGGGTGCTGGTTCTTCGCCAGCTGCCGGTTGATGACCCGCGATGCGCTTTCAGTGATTGCGATCATCTCAACCTCTCACTCCGGCTTCTCACTTCTCACTTTTCACTTTTCACTTTTCACTTGTCGCTTCCGCCGCGTTCGCGATGGCGCCGAGCGCGGCGGCAACCGCCATCCGCGCGACGTCTTCCCGTTCCGGCGCCAGGTGCAGCCGCTGCACGACCCGTTCCGGCGTCAGCCCGGCCGCCTCAACCAGCGGCGTATGCTCCAGCCACTCGGCCACGAGGCTGGCGCTCGCAATCGCCGCACTGCAGCCGAACGCCTTGAACCGCGCCTCGACCACCCGATCCTTGTCCACCCGCACGCTGATGCGGATCAGCGTGCCATGCGCCAGCGTGCCCGACTCGCCCGCGCCGACCCCGGGGCCGGCCGGCAGCGTCCCCACCCGTTGCGGCTCGCGAACGCGGCTGAGGACTTCGGCGGAGTACCGGCCATCCGGCACCCTTCCCCTTGGCACCTCAGGCACGTTAGGCACCTTAGGCACTCTGCAGTGGTGACATCTGCCGCAAACGCGCGACGACGTCACTGACCTTGGCCGCCGCGTAGTCGATTTCGTCGGCCGTCGTGGTGCGCCCGATCCCGAAACGCAGGGACGCAAGCGCGCGATCCTTCGACAGGCCCAGCGCCATCAGCACGTGTGACGGCTCGGCGGCGGTGCACGCGGCCCCGGACGACACCGCGATGTCGTCCAGACTGACGAGCAGGGCCTCGCCGTCGATGCCGGCGAAGCTCACGTTGAGGTTGCCGGGCAACCGCGCGTCGAGCGAGCCGTTCACCGTCATCCCCTCGGTCTTCGCCGCCAGGCCGTCGAGCAACCGCTGGCGCAAGGCCCTGGCGCGCGCCGCCTCGGCGGGCAACTCGTCGCGAGCGATCGCGGCCGCCCGGCCGAAGCCGACAATGCCGGGCACGTTCAAGGTGCCCGACCGCAGCCCGCGTTCGTGGCCGCCGCCGTCGATCTCGGCAACGGCCGCGACCGCCCGTCCCTTGCGCCGCACATACAAGGCCCCGACGCCTTTGGGTCCGTACATCTTGTGCGCCGTGAGCGAGGCAAAATCGACATCGAGCGCCTCGACGTCGAACGGCAGCTTGCCCGCCACCTGCACGGCGTCGGTGTGAAACCACGCGCCCTTCGCGTGCGCCAGCGCCGCCGCGTCCTTGATCGGCTGCACCACGCCGATCTCGTTGTTCGCCGCCATCACGCTGACGAGCGCGGTACGGGCGGTGATTGCGCCCTCGAGCGCCGCCAGGTCGAGCAGCCCGGCAGCGTTCACCGGCAGCACCGTCACGTCCCAGCCTTCGCGCGCCAGCCGCAGCATCGGGTCGAGCACCGCCTGGTGCTCGGTCGTCACCGTCACCAGGTGATTCCGCGCGGCTGTCCCAGCCGACGTCGAGGCACCCTGCCGTGCCTTCGCCGCGCCCTTGATCGCGAGGTTGTTGGCCTCGGTCGCGCCGCTGGTGAAGATCACGTCCTTGCTGCCGGCGCCAATCAGCACCGCCACCTGCTTCCGGGCCCGCTCAACCGCGTCGCTCGCCGCCCAGCCGAACGCGTGCTGCCTGCTGGCCGCGTTACCGAACTTCTCCGAGAAGAACGGCAGCATCGCCTCGAGCACACGCGCATCCACAGGGGTCGTCGCGTGATGGTCGAGGTAGATCATTTCAAGCCCTTCACAATGCCCTTCGACTCGTCAGCGTTCGACCTACGGTCGCTCGCCGCCTCGCTCAGGGCGAGTGGCTTCATTGCTCCCCAATCGGCGGCACGAACATCATGCGCGAGACGGTTGGCGGCGCCGGCACCGGCGCCTCCGCCTCGACGGCCATCTCGGCCACGCTCACCGTGTTGAGCGCGTCGAGAATGCGGTTCTTGATCTTCCACAACGGGTCGCGAATGCTGCACTTGGTGTACTGGTCGCACGTGTGGTCGTCGGTCGAACACGCCGTGACCGTCACCGGACCATCCACCGCCTGGATGACGTCGGCGACCGAAATGCTCCCCGCCTGCCGGGCCAGCCGGTATCCGCCCCGCGTGCCTTGCAGCGAGGCAAGCAGGCGCGCGCGCACCAGCCGCTGCAGCACCTTGGCCAGCAACTCGAGCGGGATGTCGTACGACTCCGAAATCTCACGGGCACTGGACGACCCGCTGCCGTCGGGCCGCGTCGCCAGATGCTTCATCGCGAGCAGGGCGTAGTCGGATTTCTTCGAAAGTCTCAACATATTGACCGGTTCGCCATATACGACCGCAGGAGTCCTATATTAGTCCCTGCATGTCGGACATAGCAAGTCGGAGATAGGGGCGGTGGGATCGGTCAGGCAGGTAGGCAGGTAGGAGCCTACCCGCCCTACCCGCCCTAATATTTCGGCTGGCTGGGATCGACGTGGTCAATCCAGCCGAGGATGCCGCCGGTGAGGTTCCTGACGTTCGTAAATCCTTTAGAACGAAGGAATTCCTGCGCCCGCGCGCTGCGCATGCCCGACTTGCACTGCATCACGATGGTGGCATTCGGCTCGAGCTCGACATAACGCTTGGGCAGATCACCCAACGGGATCAGGATTGAGCCGGCAATCCGGTTGATCTGGTATTCCTGCGGCTCGCGGACATCCACGATGACCGGGGCCGCGCCACGGTCGATTTCCGCCTTCAACTCCAACGGGGTCAGGGCATCTGCGCTCGTCGTCACGGGCTTTGCGGCCTCCACCTGGTGCGGCGCCACGCCGCAGAACTGTTCGTAGTCGATCAACTTGGTCACGGTCGGGTGCGTGCCGCATACCGGGCAGTCGGCATCCTTGCGCAGCTTCAACTCGCGGAAGCGCATGCGCAACGCATCGTAGATCATGAAGCGGCCGATCAACGGCTCGCCGATGCCGAGGATCAACTTGATGGTCTCGGTCGCCTGGATCACGCCAATGATGCCCGGCAGCACGCCGAACACGCCGCCCTCGGCGCAGCTCGGCACCAGCCCCGGCGGCGGCGGCTCCGGATACAGGCAGCGGTAGCACGGGCCGTCCTTGGTCGCAAACACCGAGGCCTGCCCCTCGAAGCGGAAGATGCTGCCGTAGGCGTTCGGCTTGCCGCTGAGCACGCACGCGTCGTTCACCAGGTAGCGCGTCGGGAAATTGTCGGTGCCGTCGAGAATCACGTCGTACGGCGCGAACAGCCGCATCGCGTTCTCGGAGCTGAGGGCCTCGTCATAGGTCTCGACGTGCACGTTCGGGTTCAGGGCGTTCAGGCGATCCTTCGCCGATTGCAGCTTCGCGCGCCCGACGTCGGGCGTGCCGTGAATGATCTGCCGCTGCAGGTTGCTGAAGTCGACGACGTCGAAATCGACGATGCCGAGCGTGCCGACGCCTGCCGCGGCCAGATACATGGCGGCCGGCGAGCCCAGGCCGCCGGCGCCGATGCACAGCACCTTGGCGGCCTTCAGCCGCCGCTGGCCGTCAACGCCCACCTCCGGCATGATCAGGTGGCGGCTGTAGCGCTTGACCTCATCGCCCGACAACTCGGGCAGCGCCGCGGTGGCCGACGGGCTGCCCCCCGCCACCGAGGGAATGATGCTGACCGTGTCGCCGGCCTTCACCGGCGTCTGCTCCTTCTGCAAATACCGGATGTCGTCGTCGTTGACGTAGATGTTGACGAAGCTGCGCAGCTTGCCGTCGGCGGCAAACAGGTGCTGCTTCAAACCGCCGTACTGGGTGGTCAGGTTCTGCAGCAACTCGCCGACCGTCGCGCCGCTCACCTCCACGGTGTCGAGCTTGTCGGTGAACGGGCGCAGCGGCGTCGGAATCAGGATCTTGATCATGCAATTGTCCCTACAGGTTCTTGGTCGAAGTCAGAGCGGTCGTCCTTCAAGCGCCACGACGTCAGCAGTTGGTCCTGGCCCGCCATCACCGAGACGATCACGTACGAGAACGACGGCCAGGCGTGGTCCAGGTCGTACTGCGACGGGCGCGCCGGGTGATCGGGATGCGAGTGATAGAAGCCGAGCAGGTCGAGCCCGGTTTCACGGGCGCGCTGTTCGGCGCCGCGGTAATCGCCGGGCCGCACCAGGAAGCGTCGGCGCGGCCCTTCCTCGGTGGTGTTCGGCAGCGGATGCGCCTCGTGCACGATGCCCTCGCGGCCCAGCAGCGCGCCGCAGCACTCGTGCGGAAACGCCTCGCGGCCATGCGCGCGGATGGCGGCGTCAACGGCGGACGGCAGCATCAGGCCGGCCATCAGTTGGTGCCGCCCACCAGGGCGCCTTCGGGCGGGTTCTCCCAGAAACGTTCCGACAGGTAACGCTCGCCGCCGTCGCAGAACACGACCACGAGCACAGCGCCGGCGCGGGCCACTTGCAGGGCGCCGGCCAGGTTCGCACCGCTTGAAATGCCGACCAGCAGCCCTTCTTCCTGCGCCAGGCGGCGCGTCATCTCGTAGGCCTCCTCGGTGCCGACCCGCAAGTCGCGATCGGCCAGCGCCGGATCGTAAATGCCGGGCACCATCGCCGAGTCCATGTGCTTGAGCCCCTCGAGACCGTGCAGCGGCGAGTCGGGCTGCACCGAGGCGAGCACGATGCCCGGGTTGAACTCGCGCAGGCGGCGGCCGGTCCCCACGAAGGTGCCGCTCGTGCCGAGACCGGCCACAAAGTGGGTCAGCCGCGCGCCGGCCTGCCGGATGATCTCCGGCCCGGTCGTGTCGTAGTGCGCCCGCCAGTTGAAGTCGTTGTTGTATTGGTCGGCGTAGAAGTACCGGCCGGGCGCGGCCTCGTTCATCTGCTGCGCCATGCGGATGGCGCCGTCGGAGCCCTCGAGCGGATCGGTGAAGATCAACTCGGCGCCGTACGCCCGGAGGATGCGCTTGCGCTCGGGCGTGACGTTCTCGGGCACGCACAAGGTGACGTGGAACCCCAGGGCGGCGCCGATCATCGCGTAGGCGATGCCGGTGTTGCCCGACGTCGCGTCGAGGATGACCTGGCCGGGCACCAGCCGGCCGGCGGCCAGCCCCTCCTGCACCATGCGCAGCGCCGGGCGATCCTTGACCGACCCGCCGGGGTTCATCCATTCCGCCTTGGCGTAGAGCTCCACGCCGGGCAGATCGCGTTCGAGGCGGCGCAAGCGGATGAGCGGCGTTCCGCCGATCAGATCGATGATCGACGGCGTCACGCTCGTGAGCATAGGAACGGCCATATCCGGCTGGTCAGCAGGTCACTTGATCGAGGCGACGAGTCGCACTTGCGCGCGGATCTCCAGTTCGCCGGCCGCCACCGGCGTGGCCACGTCCTCGGCCTTCATTCGCATGGCCATCACCGGCACCTCGGGGCCGCCGCCCACCGACGACTCTTCGATGCGGATCACGCGATCGATCGACCGTTTCGCGCCGGCGGCCAGCGCCTCGGCACGGCCCATGGCGTTGGCGACCGCCAGTTGCAGCGCCTCGCGTTCGAGCGCCTCGCGGCGCTTCACGTCGAAACGCAGCCCGTGGAGGTTAGTCGCGCCCGAGCCGACCGCGGCATCGAGCACGTCCCCAAGCTTGGCAAAGTCCTCGACCCGCACTTCGATGGTGTTGCGCGCGACGTAGCCGCGCGGCGTCTGCCGGCCGTTGGCGTAGTCGTACTCCATCTGCAGGTCAATCGCGATGGTGCGGATGGCGTCCTTGGCAAGTCCCAGGGCAGCCAGCTTTTGCTGGACCGCGGTCATCGCCTCGGCGTTGCGGGCCTGCGCCTCTTTCGACACCTTCGACCGGCTTTCGGCGCCGATTCGCACCCACGCCTGGTCGGGCACCGCCCGCACCACGCCTTCGCCCGACACCACCACCGACGGCGGCTCCGGCAGCGCCGGTTGCGCCAACGCGGAGGCGGTCCCGAGCAGGAACACGACGACGGCAGTGTGCAGGGGCGTCAAAAGTGCCATAGCTGCCAGTGTGCCACGGTGCCACCGTGCCGGGAAGCTCATCGGTGCACCTTGTCACGTTTGGCACCCTTGGCACCTTTGGCACCCTAGCACTTAGCTGGTTCCGTCGTCCGAATACACCACGCGAAACCCAATGCTGTAGGCGTAGGTGTCGGGCGGCACCTTGTGGCGGTGCGCGCAGCGCAGTTGATCGACATCGTGCGTGACCCACGAACCGCCGCGCACCAGGCGCAACGTGCCGCTGCCGGGCCCGCGTGGATTGCGGTTTTCGCCGGTGCGGTAGGCATCGGCGCGGTACCAATCGGCCACCCACTGCCACACGTTGCCCGCCATGTCGTACAGCTGCAGCTCGTTGGGCGGATAGCAGCCGACGGGGCGCGTCCCGCGGTGCCGCTTCAGCGCCGGGTCGGGCAGGAAGTTCGCCCGCGACGCATCGACGTCGTCGCCCCAGGGGTAGCGGGCGCCGTCGCGGCCGCCGCGCGCCGCGCGTTCCCACTCGGCTTCGGTCGGCAGCCGCACCAGCCGGCCGATGCGCCCGCTCAACCAGCGGCAATAGGCGGTGGCATCGGCGTGGGTAATCAAGGTCACCGGGTGACGGGCGCGTTCGCGCGGCGGGTCGCCGCCGCGCCACACGTGAGGCGCCGCCAGTTCGCGGAAGGCCGACTCGTGCGCCGGCGTGACGACCATGGGCAGGTCGCGAATGGCGGGCGCGCCGTAGCCGGCCTCCCGCGTGAACTCGGCGTACTGTTCGACGGTGATGGCGTGGATCGACGCGTAAAACGCGTCCACGTGCACGGCGTGCGACGGGCGCTCATCATCGGCGCCCTGGTCAGATCCCATGACGAACTCGCCTGCCGGGACGCGAACAAAGCGCGGAATTGGGTCGTCACGCATCCGTGATGCCAGAGAAAGTATAAACTGCCGGGCATGCGCCTCGAACAATTCGACATGGAACGGATGCAATCGACTTTCGAGAACCTGGTTGAGTTCAACCTGTCCGAAAGCGGCGTGCGGCCGCTGACGCCCCGGGAGCTGATCGAGGACGCCGGCGGCCTCGACGGGTTGCTGGACCAGCCCCTGGTCTACTCCCAATCGAACGGCACGATTGAATTGCGGACGGCGATTGCCGCCCTGTATCCCGGCGCCGGGATCGACCACGTGGAGGTCACCAACGGCGGGTCCGAGGCCAATTTCATCACCACCTTCCGGCTGATCGAGCCCGGCGACGAAGTGGTGATGCTGGTGCCCAACTACATGCAGACCTGGGGACTGGCGCGGGCGTTCGGCGCCACGGTGCGCGAATGGCGGTTCATCGAAGACCGCGCCGCCGGCCGCTGGCGGGTCGACCTGGCCGCGCTCGAGGCGCTCGTCACGGCCAAGACCCGGATGATCGTGATCTGCAACCCGAACAACCCGACCGGCGCACGGCTCACGGCGAGCGACCTCGACGGCATTGCCCGCCTCGCCGATCGCCACGGCGCGTGGATCCTGTCGGACGAGGTTTACCGGGGCGCCGAACTCGACGGGCAGGACACCGCGTCGATGTGGGGCCGGTCGGAACGCGCCATCATCACCAGCGGCCTGTCGAAGGCCTACGGGCTGCCGGGCCTGCGCATTGGCTGGATCGTGGCGCCGCCGCCGCTGGTGGCCGCGTTCTGGTCGTATCACGACTACGTGACCATCGCGCCGGGCGCGTTGAGCGATCGGCTGGCGCGGGTCGCCCTGGCGCCGGCGCGGCGCGCGCGCCTGCTGGAGCGCACGCGCACCATCCTGCGCACCAACCTGCCGCTGATCGAAGACTGGCTGCGCGAGGCCGGCGGCTTCGAGTGGATCACGCCCGAAGCCGGGGCCATTGTGTACGTGCGCTACGGCCACGCGATCAACTCGACCGCCCTCGCCCACCGCGTGCGCGAGGAGAAGAGCGTGCTGATTGTGCCCGGCGATCACTTCGGCATGGACGGCTACCTGCGGCTGGGCTTCGGCGAGCCGCCCGCCTACAACCGCACCGGCCTGGATCGCCTGCGCGAGATCCTCGTGTCGCTGCCGGCCGGCGCCACCACGCCGCGCGCCCCGTCGCTCGCATGAGCCAGCCCGAACTGCCGCTCGTCCTGATCGGGTTCGGCAACGTCGCGCGGCGGTTCCTGCGCCTGCTGGACGAAACCGCCGAGCGCCTCGACTTCACCTGGAAGGTCGTCGGCATCTCGACCCGGCACCACGGCTCGGTGATCGACACCCAGGGCATCGACGTCGCGCGCGCCATGGCGATGGTCGAGGGCCGCCAGTCGCTGGACCGGCTCGACCCGGCGCCGCGCGAGCGCAGCGGCATCGACGTCATCCGCCAGGTCGCCGACGCGATGGCCGACGAGGCCGCCGAGGGCCGGCTGGTGTGCGTCGAGACCACCGTGCTCGACATCGATCGCGGCGAGCCGGCGGTGTCGCACGTGCGCGCCGCGCTCGAGGGCCAGGCTCATGTCGTCACCGCCAACAAGGGTCCGGCCGCCTTTGCCTACCACGAGCTCGAAGCGCTCGCCGAGTCGGTCGACCGCATCTTCTTCTTCGAAGGCGCGGTAATGGATGGCGTGCCGGTCTTCAACCTGGTCCGCGAGACGATGCCGGCGATGGTGATCGACGGCTTCCGCGGCGTGATCAACAGCACCTGCAACTTCATCCTGTCGGAACTCGAGCGCGGCAAGGACTTCGACCTGGCGGTGGCCGAGATGCAGGCCCGCGGCATTGCCGAAGCCGATCCGTCGCTCGACATCGACGGCTGGGACGCGGCGGCCAAGACCGCGGCGCTGGTCAACGTCCTGATGGGGAGCGCGATCACGCCCCACCTGGTGGCGCGCACCGGCATTCGCGACGTCACCGGCCCGGACGTGCGCGAGGCGCTGGGCCGCAACAAGCGGATTCGCCTGGTGGCCTCGGCGACGCGCCAGGGCGGCAAGGTGCGCGCCCGCGTGGAACCCGAAGTGCTCGATCGCCACGACCCGCTAGCCGCGCTCGAGGACGTCGAGAACGCCCTTTACCTCAACACCGACCTGCTCGGCCAGGTCGGCATCGTCCAGCGCGCCGGCAGCCTGACGCAGACCGCCTATGCGCTGCTAAGCGACCTCGCGCGCATTTCCCAACGTTTGCGCGACCTCTAGTGGAGCGAATCAACCGACATGCCCGGACCCCTCGCAGGTTTCACCGTTCTCGATCTCACTCGGGTGCTGTCAGGGCCGTACTGCACGATGGTGCTCGGCGACCTCGGCGCGCGCATCATCAAGGTTGAGCAGCCCGGCAAGGGCGACGACACGCGGGCGTGGGGCCCGCCGTTCATCGGCGCCGAGAGCGCGTACTTCCTGAGCATCAACCGCAACAAGGAGAGCATCACGCTCGATTACAAGCCGGCGGCGGGGCGGGCCGTGCTCGAGAAGCTGGTCGCGCGCGCCGACGTGATGGTCGAGAACTTCCGCCCCGGCACGCTCGAGCGCGCGGGCTTCGGCTGGCAGGCCATGCACGAGCGGTTCCCGCGCCTGGTCTATGCCTCGATCGCCGGCTACGGGCAGACCGGGCCGCGCAAGGACGAGGCCGGCTACGACGCCGTGATGCAGGCCGAGGGCGGCCTGATGAGCGTGACCGGCGACGCCGACCGTCCCGGCTATCGCCTGGGCGTGGCCATCACCGACATGGTGGCGGGCCTTTATTGCGCCCAGGGCATCACCGCGGCGCTGCTGGCGCGCGAACGCTCGGGTCTCGGCCAGCGCGTCGACATCGGCATGCTCGACACGACGGCGGCGCTGCTCACCTACCAGGCCGCCAACTGGTTCGCGACCGGCAAGACGCCCCAGCGCCAGGGCAACCGCCACGCCACCATCGCCCCCTACGAGACGTTCACGACCGCCGATGGCGAGATTGTGATCGCGGTGGGCAACGACGAGATCTGGAAGCGCTTCTGCCCGGCGGCCGGCCTGCCGGAGCTGGCGGCCGATCCGCGCTTTGCCACCAACAAGGACCGCATGGCGAACTACGACGCGATGCGCCCGCCGATCGACCGCGCCTTCCGCACGGCGACCAGCGCCGAATGGATTGCCCGCCTCAACGCGGCCGGCGTGCCCAACGGCGCAGTCCGCGACATTGGCCAGATGCTGAACGACCCGCACCTGGCCGCGCGTGAAATGGTGCAAACGCTGATGCACCCGACGATCGGCGCCACCCGGGTGATCGGGGCGCCGATCAAGCTGTCGGACACACCCGCCAGCCTGCGCACGGCGCCGCCCGTGCTGGGGCAGCATACCGATGCCGTGCTGGCCGAGCTGGGCTACTCGGCCGCCGATGTGTCGCAACTCCGCGAGACGCGCGTGGTCTGATCAGTCCCCGGATCCCGGATCCCGGATCCCGGATCCCGGATCCCGGATCCCGGATCCCGGATAAGATCATCCAATGGCTGATGTTGCTGTCGTACGAAAGCGGGTCAAGACCGCAATTGAACAGGCCCGCCGGGACCAGGCCGAGCGCCGCGGCCGGGTGGCCGAGGCCTCGAAGGCCTACGAGGCCTTCCTCGAGAGCGCCGCGATCCCGGTGTTCAAGATGTTCGCGAACATCCTGAAGTCCGAAGGCCTCCACTTCGAGGTGATGACGCCGGCCGGCGGCGTGCGCCTGCAGTCGGAGCGCCAACGCGACGACAGCATCGAGATGGCGCTCGACACCTCGGCCGACCCGCCCCAGCCCCTCGTCACGATCACCCGCGTACGCGGCAGCCGCATCGTCCAGTCGGATCGCTCCATCAAGGGCAGCAACCCGCTGGTGCACCTCACCGAAGACGACGTGATCGAGATGTTGCTGGAAGAACTGCGGCCCTGGCTGGTTTAGAAGTGAAAAGTGAAAAGTGAAAAGTGAAAAGAGGAAGTAGGAAGTAGGAAGACTTCTTCTGACTTTTAACTTCTGACTTCTAACTTTTCACTTCTAACTTTTCACTTCTAACTTTTCACTTCTAACTTCTCACTTCTCACTTTCTAAGCGAGGCGTTCGACGACGCTGGTGTCGATGCCTTCGCGCTTGAGGCCGGCCAGCAGGCGATCGCGGTCCGGCGACTTGCGGAACGCCTCGCGGACATCGACGACTCCGGCATGCACCAGCGCGATCAGCGCATCGGCCATCGGCGCCATGCCGTGCTTGCGGCCGCCTTCGAGTGCTGACTGAAGCTGCCCCGGCACGCCGTCGCTGATGACGCGCGTGACCGCGGCCGTCGCCAGCAGCACCTCGCGCGCCGCGACTCGCCCCCCGCCGGTCTTCTTCAACAACACTTGCGCCACGGCGCCGCGGAACGACTCGGCCATCGCCGCCTGCACGCCGGGCCGCGCGTCGGCGGGGGCCAGCTCGACGAACCGTTCGACGGCGTCGGTGGTCGACGCGGCCGTCACCGATACCAGGACCAGCGCCTCGGTGGCCGCCTGCAACAGCAACGGCACCATCTGCGCCGACGCCAGGTCATCGACCACCAGCACGTCGGCGTCCTCGCGCAGGGCCGCGCGCGCGGCGCCGAGCGCCTCGTCGCTACCGCCACGAATTTCGCGCTGGCTGACGATGGCGGTGCGGTTGTCATGAACCAGCCGGATCTGCCGCTCGAGCGTGACCACGTACTCGGCCCGCTGGCGGTTGACCAGGTCCACGAGGGCCGAGACCAGCGTGGACTTGCCGGTGCCATGCGGCCCGGCCACCAGCACCAGGCCTTGCGGCTCGGTTGCCAGCGCCTGCACTTCGCGCGAGAGGCCCAGCTGTTCGGCCGTGGCCGCGCGCGTGGCGATCATCCGGAAGACCACGCCCGGCCCCCGGTGATCGGTGAAGGTGATGCAACGGACCCTGCCGAGGTCGGCAAATTCCGTGATCCATTCCGTCGATTCGCCGCGGCCCACCGCCTCTTGTTCTGCCTCGGGCACAATCTCCATGACCGCCGCCTCGACATCGGCGCGGCTCAAGGTGGGCTCGCCTTCGAGCGGGCGGATATCGCCTTCCACGCGAACGGACGGACGGCAGTCGGACGTCACAAACAATGCCGACGCCGTGCGCGCGGCGGCCAGCCGGAGCAACCGCTCGATCCCGGAGACGCGCTCCACAGGCGGCCGCGGCGGCGCCTCGGTGCGGATCGCCCGGGTCATCTGGAGCACCGGCGCGCGTTCCGGCGCCTGCGGCGAATGGAGGGCCGCCGCCTGTTCGACAGCGGCCGGGGCGCCGCGTTCGATCGGCGCCTTGACGGCCGCGGCCGGTTCGGGTGGGGCTGCCACTTCGAGTACGACAGGCGGCCCGAGTTCAACCGGGACCTCGAGTGCCACAGGCAGCGACTCAATTGCCGGCGGTTCGATGGACACGGGCGGCGCACACGCCGCCGGCTCCATGTCGGCGGCCTCGACCGCGTCAGGCAGCGCCGCCATCTCAATCGCGACCGGCCCGTCCAGGTGGGCCTCGGCCATCGGCGCCGGCGCGTCCGCGTGCTGGGGCCACAGCAGGTCTTCCAGCATCTCGACCGAAGGCTCGTCGGCTGCCGCCGTTGTTTCGGCCAAGGCCGGTTCTTCGTGCTGCACCCGCGGCTCGGGCTCGGACTGAGAGTCAGGCTCGAGCGCTTCGGCCACCGGCATTGGTACTTCGGCCGCCGGCCACAGGTCTTCAACGCTCAACGGCTGGAGTTCGAGCGCCTGCGCATCCTCGATCGCCCGCAATTCATCGAGGACCCGTTGTTCGTCTTCAGAAATCGAGGCTTCCATGACCGGGGCTTCAACCGGCGGTGCCCCGACAGGCGGCGCACCGTCAACGGGCGCGTGAGCTTCGACCGCCAAAGGCTCGGTGCTGATCTCGGCGGCGGGTTCGGGAATGGGCTCGGGAACGATCTCGAGCAAGGGTGCGGAAACCCGTTCGGTCATCGCCGGTGGCATGACGACTTCGGCCGCCGACGGCGGCGCTGACGCCGCAACCCCAGCAACCACGGCCGCCGCCGCATGACGGCGCCGGCGAATCTCAATCCAGATGTCGTCACCGCCGCGCGCCGCCACCACGGTAAAGGTGTCGCCCTCGTGCGCGGGCAAACGATGCTCCACCGCGCCAAACTCTTCGAGCGAATCTTGCACTACTGGCGGCAATAACTGCTGCAGCATGCCGGACATCGCGCCAAGGTTGAGCATCTGGGTCAACAGGTCGAGCGTCCCGGCGCCCACCACGACGTACGGCCGCTCGCCGACATGCATCACCAGCGCGTCGCCGTCGGCGCGAACCATCGCGGAGAGGAGGGACTCGACTAGTGCCACAAAAATGTGCCTAAGGTGCCAAGAGTGCCAATGCCAGTCTGCCAGAGGTGCCACATGCCAAAGTGCAGGGTGCTGCACGACGGTGCACACTTCTGGCGCTGGATCACTCAGTTCATCGGCCGAGGCGAGGGCAGACGTTAGCGGGCGCGTTCGGCCAGGTGCAGGGTCATTAGCCCGAGCAGCAGCGGCACCACCCGCACGCTGGTAAAGCCACGCGACGCCAGGAGCGTGGCGACGCCGGCCGCGCCCGGGTAGCGGCGAATCGAGGCGGGAATGTAGCGGTAGGTATCGGGGTCGCGATGCAGCAACCACCCGAGCGCGCCGCCGGCGGCGGTGAGATACGCCAGGTACGCCGAACGAATCAGCGGCGACTCGGGACGGTTGAAGTCGAGCGACAACAGGCGGCCGCCCGGCCGCAACACGCGCGCGATTTCGTCGATCGCCGCGGCAAGGTCCGGCACGTTGCGCAAACCGTAGCCCGTCGTCACGACGTCGAACGCCGACGACGCCAGCGGCAAGTGGGTCATGTCGCCGGTCGCGAAGGCGGCCGCGGCCGACTTGCGCGACGCGAGTTGCAACATGCGATGGGTGAGGTCGATCCCAATCACGCGACCGCCCTGCGCCGCCGCCGCGAAGGCCAGGTCGCCGGTGCCGCAGGCGAGGTCGAGCACGCGCTCGCCGGGCTGGACGCGCGCGCGCGCCATCAGCGTGCGCTTCCACCGCGCATCCTGTCCGTATGACAGGAGCTTGGTGATCAGGTCGTAGCGATCGGCAATGGTCGCAAACAGCGCGCGGTTGTAGGCGCGCTTGCGGTCAGGAGTGTCGAACGCCGTCCGCAGCGACATCACAGTCCCAGGAACGTGCGGGCGACGGCGGCGGTCAGCAGCGTCACGATGAAACCCAGGGCCAGCGGCATCAGCGCGCCGATGGTGGTCCACTTCGCGCTTAGCGTTTCCTTGTAGATGGTGATGATGGTCGTGGCGCAGGGATTGTGCAGCAGCGAGAACAACATCAGGTTCACCGCCGTCAGCATCGTCCAGCCGTGTTCGTCCACCAGCAGCCGGCGCAGGCCGTCCATCGAGTCGAGCTCGGTCATCATGCCCTGCGACATGTAGACCATCAGCATCGTCGGCACGACGATCTCGTTCGCCGGAATGGCAATGACGTAGGCGAGCAGAATCACGCCGTCGAGGCCCATGGCCCAGCCGAGCGGCTCGAGGAAGGTGGCCGCACGCGTGGCCAGGCTCACGCCGCCGGGCGAGATGTTGGCCAACAGCCAGATCACCGCGCCGGCCGGCGCGGCCGTGACCATGGCGCGCCACAGGACGAACAGCGTGCGATCGATCAGCGAGGTGTAGAGGATCCGCGCCATGGCCGGCCGGCGATACGGCGGCAGCTCGAGCGTGAAGGCGGAGGCTTCGCCCCGCAACACCGTCTTCGACAACGCCCACGACGCGGCCAGCGTGAACAGCACGCCCACCAGCACGATTCCCACCACCGAGCCGGCAGCCACCAGCGACGCCACGGCCGGCGGAAAGGCGGCCGCGACGAAGATGGTGGCCAGCATGATCAGCGTTGGGAAGCGGCCGTTGCACGGCACGAAGTTGTTGGTCAGGATGGCGACCAGCCGCTCGCGCGGCGAGTCGATCACGCGCGTCGCAATCACCCCGGCGGCGTTGCAGCCAAAGCCCATGGCCATGGTCAGCGCCTGCTTGCCGTGCGCGCCGGCGCGCTTGAACAGGTAGTCGAGGTTGAAGGCCACCCGCGGCAGGTAGCCCAGATCCTCGAGGATGGTGAAGAGCGGGAAGAAGATGGCCATCGGCGGCAGCATCACGCTGACCACCCAGGCCAGGCCGCGGTACACGCCGTGCCAGATGAACCCGGTGACCCACCACGGCACGCCGAGCTGCGTGAACCAGCCCGCGGCCAGGTCCTCGAACCAGAAGAAGGCGGTCGCCAGCATCTGCGACGGGACGTTCGCCCCGACAATGGTGAGCCAGAAAATGACCGCCAGGATGCCCAGCATCAGCGGCAGCCCGAACCACCGCGAGGTGACGATGCGGTCGATGCGCTGGTCGAGCTCCAGCGGCTGCGAGCCGGCGTCCTGCACGGCGCGCCGCGTAATCCGTTCCACCTCGCCGTACAACGACGTCACGACCTCCTCGCGGAAGCCGGCATCGAGCGACCGGCGCAGCGCCGCTGCCTCGCGGACGATGTCGGCGGGCGTGACCGCCGCCGGCCGGCTCATTGCGCCCCCTGCAGCGCGATCTTCTTGCTGAAGCGCGCATCCGGCGCCTGCTGACGGACCACGAGCTCGGCCAGCCGGCCGCTGGCCAGCGCCTCCTCGACCGGCACGTCGCCGTCCAGCAGGCGGATGGCGATCCACCGCGCGTTCGGCACGCCGGGCGCGGCGGCCTCGATCATGGGCACCAGGGTGCTGACGGCGCGCTCGAAGTCGGGCGTCCCCTTGGATCGGAGCGGCTGGGTCACCGTCTGCCCGGACGCGACCGCCGCCACTTCGCCAAGCAGCGCCATCATGTTCTCGCCGGTGCGCGCCACGATCGGAATGGCCGGCACGCCCAGGTCGCGCGCGAGACTGCGCGTGTCGACCGCGATGCCGCGGCGCCTGGCCTCGTCCATGAGGTTCACCGCTACGACGACGCGATCGGTGATCTCGAGCACCTGCAGCACCAGGTACAAGTTGCGCTCGAGCGCGCTGGCGTCCACCACCACCACGGTGCAGTCCGGCCGCCCGAACAACAAGAAGTTCCTGGCGACCTCCTCATCGTCCGACGCCGACAGCAGCGAGTAGGTGCCTGGCAGGTCGACGAGCTTGTAGCGGACTGCGCTGAACTGAAAGCCGCCCTCGGCGCGCGTCACGGTCTTGCCAGGCCAGTTGCCGGTGTGCTGGCGCAGGCCGGTCAACGCGTTGAACAACGTCGACTTGCCGGTATTGGGATTGCCGGCGAGCGCGACGACGCGGTCGTAGGTGCCGGCCGCGGCTCCCAGCTGCGCCATCTCGGCGTGCACCGGGCAGGTTTCGCAATTGTGTTCGACGCTCATGGCCGGTCTCTCACCGTGGAGGCCAGCCCCCTCCGGGGATGGCCAGCCTCCTTCGTGGCTGGCAGCCGCCTGACAAGCACGCGGTCCGACTGCTCGCGCCGTAGCGCAATGGTGGTGCCGCGCAGCCGATACGCGCGCGGATCGCCGGCGAAGGTGGCCAGGTCGCTGCGAATGCGCGCGCCCGGCGTGAAGCCCAGGTCGAGCAGGCGCCGGCGCGCGAAGCCGCGGAAGGCCGGGTCGAGCGCCACCACCTCCGCCGAGGCCCCCGAGGGCAGGCCCGTGAGCGGGATCACACCTTCGGGTCCCGCCGGCAAGGCCGGCGCTGCCGTCACCGCGGCGACATGGATATTCGCGGCCACCATGGGCGCCAGCCGATACTCGTTCTCACCGTCGCTCAGCACCACTCGGGTAGGCGTGCGCTCGACCACGCGCACGACCTGGCCGAGACGAAGCCCCTCGGCGGACAGCTGCGCGAAGGCCAGCGGCGGCTCGTCCTCGAGGTGAACGATGCGGCCGGGCGTCGACGGCCAGGCGCCAAGCGGCGTCCCCGGCGACTCGGGTACGCCGCCGTCGCCGCTGGGAATGGGATCGCCGTGCGGGTCGAGCGCCGGGTGGCCCATCGAAGCCGACAGTCGATCCAGTTGCGCCTTGGTCAGTCCATGTTCGGCGCGCTCGGCCTGCTCGTGGACGCGATCGATCGGCACGCCGAGCTCGTCGGCCAGGTACAGCTCCCACAACCGGTGCGCGCGCAACACGTGCAACGCCACGCGCTCGCCTTCGGGGGTGAGCCGGAACTGCGCGCCCTCGGCGCGCACGAGGCCGTCGCGCTCGAGTCGCTGGGTCAGCGCCATCAGGCTGCGGTCGCCCATGCGCAGCACCCCCTGCAACGACGCAAACGACGCGGCGTGGCCGTCGGTGGCCTGTCGCAGCAGGTGCTTGAGGGCGTTCTCGGTGCGTTCGCGCGTCAACGCCAGGCGATACTTCCGCGCCTGCGCCACCACCCCATAGGCCGGTGTGAAGGCGACGATTCCCGCGACGAAGAGCAATAAAAGGTAGATCAGCAATTTTGATTAATCAAAATTAAATCACGGCAGGATGCAAAATGTCAATCCTCCCGCGCGGCAAGTTTGGTAACATGCTGAAAAATAGATGCTTCCGTCGAGCACCGTCGAAAACTACCTGAAGGCGATTTACGTTGGGGAGACCCATCTGACCGACGGCCAGAAACTGGTGCCGATGGGGCAGCTGGCTAGCGCACTGGGCATTGCGCCCGGGACCGCCACCACCATGGTGAAGGCCCTCGCCGAATCAGACCTGGTCGTCTACGAACCGTACAACGGCGTGCGCCTTACCGCCGCCGGTCAAAAGCTCGCCGCGCGCGTCTTGCGCCGCCACCGTCTCATCGAATTGTTCCTCGTGCAAGTCATCGGCATGAAATGGGACGAGGTGCACGACGATGCGGAGCAGATGGAACACGTGGTGTCGGATCGCCTGATCGAGCGCATCGACGAGATGCTCGGGCAGCCCGAAGTGGATCCCCACGGCGATCCCATTCCCAATGCCGACGGCCACCTGCCGCACCGGACGCTCGAGAACCTGTTGACCTGTCCGCTGCATACCCCGGTGACGGTCGCGCGCGTGACCGACCAGGACGCGGCCTTCCTGCGTTTTATCGCCAGCCACAACCTGAAGCCGGGCCAGACCATCGAAGTCGAGGCTCGCGACGAGGTGTCCGACAGCGTGCGCCTCAAGGGCCAGAACGACGAGCGCATGACCATCGGCGCGCGCGCGGCGTCGAAGCTGCTCGTCACCGGATAGCGTCGAGCACGGCGCTCCCTCTCGCCGGCGCCGCGAGCCTGCCAGCCCTAGCGGTAGTTCAGGCTAATCTCCCGCTCGATGTTGCGGATTCGATCGGTCGGGCGGGAATGGCTGCCCAAAAAGAACGTGACCAGCTTGTTGCCGTCGCCGTATTTCTCGCGAAACCGAGCCCACAGCCCGGGCCCCTTGGTCACGTCGTAGCCGGCTTCGTGAACATAGCGCAGGCCGACGCGGTCGGCCTGGTCTTCGTATGTCCGGCTGTACTTGCTGAGGGCGGCCGACATCGTGGCCAGCGCGGCCACCTGCGCCGTCGAGCGCAGGACGTCGTTCTCGATGGCGTCGGCAGCAGCAGCCACGCCCATCCCAAGCAGTTGCAGCCACATCCCCGACTTCGCACCGCGGCGGGAGTGTTCGTGGGTGTAGTGAGCCAGTTCGTGGCCCAGGACAATCGCGAGCTCATCATCTGACATGGCCTTGATCAGGCCGGTGTAGACCCAAATCGCGCCGTTGCCCATGGCGGCGGCATTCCATTCCTTGGTGTCCACGACGTAGACCCGTACGTCCTCGGCCGACACGTATGGCGGCAGCAGGTCGTCGATGATGCGCCGCACGCGGGTGACCTCGCGGCCGCGCTCGACCAGCTCGCCGATCACTTCGACTTCGGTCTCGTCCTCGTTCGGCTCGAACATCTCACCGGCTTCCACCCACAGGCCCTCAACTTCGTCGGTGACGGCGATCACGTCGTCCTCGAAGAGGGCGTCCCCGTTCGGCTTGGCTTCGACTTCCTTGGCGAGCACGCCGCCATTGGCCTGGCGCACGCCCTTGACCCGGACCTCGTCGCCAAGCTCGATGTCGTCGAACGAGGCGGCATGGCGGCCCTTGAAATTCGTGGCGGCGTCGGCACGAACCTGCTGGCCGTCAATCACCAGCGCATCGCCGTGGCGCCATTCGGCGTAGGCATCGAGCGAGACGTTCTTGCCGGCCTCTTGCGCCGGGGTCCTCGCGGCCAACACGAGCACTGCCATCACCATCACGAGCAGATGCCGCGCCGTGACTTGATGGCCGCCTGGTTGACGAGCTTGAAATCTCATGGTCTATGCCTTTGCTGAGAGCCGACGGACCGGAGGGACCGGGGATGTTACCACGGCCGTAGTGGCCTGGCCTCTGGACGCAGCCCCGACCGGACTACCGCCCGTCACGCGATCGCGTCGACGACGGCTGACAGCTCGCGCGGGTGATCGATCGCGAATGGCGTCACCGGCGGGCCAGCGCCAAACTTGACCGCGCCGAACCCGTAGCGCGCGAGCACGAAGGGACAGCCGGCGGCCGCGGCGGCCCGCGCATCGGCCGGTGAATCGCCAACCAGCACGATGGTGTCACCCGGCGCCAGCGCGCGCAGGGCATTCAAGCCGCCCGGATCGGGCTTGCGCCCGTACTCGCTGTCGCCGCCGATGATGCGGGTGAAGAAGCCGCGCAAGCCCAGGGCCTCGAGCAGGCCGATCGACGGCCCCAGCGGCTTGTTGGTCAGCACCGCCAGCGGTCCGCGCCACACCGATCGCGCCAGTTCCTCGCGAATGCCCGGGTAGGCGGTGGTGTGATCCATCAGGCGGCGGTCATAAATCCGCAGGAAGCGTTCGAGCGCGCCCGGCATATCGGGGTCGAGTCCCGACTGCATCAGCGCGCGCCGCACCAGCACCGGTGCGCCGTCCCCCACCATCGTCACGACCTGCGCCACCGAGAGCGGCGGCGCACCGTACCCCTGCACCAGTTCGCTGGCCGCTTCGCCGAGGTCGCGCGCCGAATCGATCAGCGTCCCATCGAGGTCAAAGGCTATGATCACGAGGCGTCGATCATATCCGCATGAATACGCTGGTCCTACTCTCGGGTGGGCTCGATAGCGCGGTGCTGGCCGCGCACGAGGCCCGGTCGGCAACGGTGCAGCCGGTCTACGTCAGCGTGGGGCTCGCGTGGGAGCCAGGCGAGCGCGCGATGCTCGAGCGGTTGCTGGTCGCGCCGGTGTTTGCGGGTAAGGCGCTGCCGCTGGCGCGCGTCGAGTTCACCATGCGCGATGTCTATCCGCCGACGCACTGGGCGATCGGTGGCCTGCCCCCGGCGTATGACACCCCGGACCAGGACGTCTACCTTCCCGGGCGCAACCTCGTGCTGCTCACCAAGGCGGCCGTCGTCGCCACGCGCAGCAACGCGCATCGCATCGCCCTTGGGCCGCTGGCCGGCAATCCCTTTCCCGACGCCACGCCCGAGTTCTTCGCGGCCATGGCCACCGCGCTGTCGCTTGGGCTCGGTCACCGCCTCGAAATCGCGACGCCGTTTCTGGATTGGGAAAAAGAGCAGGTGATTCGCCGCGGCGTCGAGCTGGGCGTGCCGCTGGAGCTCACGCTGTCGTGCCTGAACCCTTCGGTGGGTGCGGCGGGTGCGGCAGGTATGCTGCCCAGGCACTGTGGGCTCTGCAGCAAGTGTCGTGAGCGACGGGATGCGTTCGCCGGCGCCCGGGTCGCCGATCCTAGCGCCTACGCCAACCCATCGCCGCGCCGCTAGCGCCTCGGTCCCAACGGCGCCACCGGCCTGGACAGCGCAGATCGCCCCGCCAGCACTGCGGGGTCGGCTAACCTGCCGCCCCGGCCTCCCACAGGTATTCTTGCGCTGCCTTTGGCGGCAACGTGGGCGCGATCTTGCAGGCACTGAACAGCGGACGCTGTCGCATCGGCACCGTTCGTTTCAACCGAAATTAAAGGAACCTGACATGAACACATTTGACGCCACTAAGCAGCACGCGAGTACCACCGAAGCGTGGCAACACTCTGAAGGCAAGATCGCCCGAACCATTGAAAAGCAAACGGCAAAGTTGCCGTCCGACACGTTTTTGTGGGCGGCTGGGAGCGCTATGGGCGTGGCGCTGTTGCTGCAGATAACGGGGAAGAAGCCGGCGAGCTTATTTGTGGGTCAATGGGCGGCGCCGCTGCTGCTCCTCGGCGTATACAACAAACTTGTGAAAGTGGCCGGAACGGATCGCGTTCACGACTAGCGCTCTGTGCTGTCGGCCACTGCGGGTGGCCGACAGTCCCGATGGCCATGCCCATGCCCTTGTCGGGCGCGACGCCGCCACCTTGTGTGACCGACGAGCTTGCAGGTTGTCCTTGCCCACTGGCCTGGTCATGTTGTCCCGCGCGATGCCCACTGGCTTATCGCCGCAATGGTCAAAATGGTCAGTGCGGAACCGCGCCGTCGGGCGCTGCCTCGGCATCAACGGCACATCTGCACACCGGTGATTTCGGGAGCGGGCGTCGCGCTGACTGAAGAGGCGGTGGCTCGGCGCGACCTGGAGTAGGTTTCGGCAGACAGGCCGCGACGCTGGCCTCGGACCGGTGCCCTAGCGCTCGATGCGAATGGTGCCGTCGCCGGTGCGGACGCGAAGCGTCTTGCCGCCCTCGCCCATCTTCGTGCGCATGACGCGCCGGCGGTCACGCCGCTCGTCGCCGCCTTCGCCGCTGCGGCGCTCGTCGCGCCCATCGTCGAGTAGCGGGTGTGACGAGCGGACCGCGCCGTCGCTCGTTTCGGCGTCGAGCTCGGCGTTGAACGCCGATGGCAGGGTCAGGGTGACGCTTCCGTCGCCGGTCGTCACATCCCAGTTGTCGGTCATCACGGTGTCGGGCTCGATCTGGGCGCGCACGGAACCATCGCCGGTCTTCAGGCGCAGCACCGAAGGCTGCCCTTCGAAACCAATGCTGCCATCGTCGGTTTCGAGGTCGAGCTTGCCGGTGACCTTGTCGAGGCGAATCGCGCCATCGCCGGATCGGACCTGGATCTCGCCCGACAGGCGCGTGGCGGTCACGCTGCCATCGGCGGTGTTGAGCACGATCTTGCCGTCGAGCGCCTCGGCGCGAATCGAGCCGTCGCCACTGTGCGCGACGACGTTGCTGGCCCGTGGCACGACGACCCGCAGGCGCGCGGTCGGCGAGATGTTCACGCCAATGGTGACGCCGCCAAATTCCGTGCGCGGGGGCCCGGTCACCTTCAACACGATCCTGTCGCCTTGCTGGGTGGCCTCGACCTTGATCTGATCGATCAGCGACTGCTCCATTGCGCGCTTCTCGATTTCGACTTCCACCGCGGGCTTGTCCCACGAGTGGATCTCGATGGCGCCGTCAAAGGTGCTGAGATCGATGTCCGGCAGGCCGGCGACCTTGAAGGTCTTGGTTTCGCGGGCCGACAGGCCCTCGGTATTGAGGTTAACCTCGCACCCCGTCAGGAACATCGCCGCGAGCAGCAACGCACCCGCAACGGGCAGTGAACGATGGCGCGTGAGCCTCATGAGCACCTCAGGCAGATAGACGGACCGGTGGCGATCAGTGTTCCAGGCCGGCGATCCCGGCCAGGTACGTCTGCCGCACCCCGAGGCCGGGGCTCAGGACGACGAGATCCGCGATCTTGCCGGCCGCAATCTGTCCGACGTCGGCCAGCCCCAGCTCGGCGGCCGGCGTCGTCGCACACAGGCGGGCGGCGTCGGCCAGGCTCACACCGTTGTGCTGGACGAGCCGGCGGAAGGCGCCGTCCATGGTGAGTACGCTGCCGGCCAGCGTGCCGTCAGCCAATTCGGCACTGTGCTCGGTCACGATGATTTCCTGATCGCCCAACCGCGCGCGCGAACCCGCCGGCAACCCTGAACCGGCGGTGCCGTCGGTAATGGCCATCAGGCGCCGTGACGTCTTGGCGCGCATCGCCAGCGCGACCAGCGCGGGATGCACGTGAAAACCGTCGCAGATGATCTCGGCCGCAACGGCGTCCGACTCGAGGACCGCCCCTGCCACGCCGGGCGCGCGCGACGCCGGGCCCGACATGCGATTGAACAAGTGGGTGGCATGACAGGCCCCCAACGCGATCGCGGCCATCGCCTCGTCGTAGGTGGCGCCGGTGTGTCCGATTGAGACCCGATGCCCCGCGGCAACGAGCGCCCGCACCAGGTCCAGGCCGCCCGGTAATTCCGGCGCCAGCGTGATGATGCCGGCCGCCGTGCGATGGCTCGCAATCACGTGCAGAATGTCGGCGGCGCTGAACTCGGCGGCGCCCTGCTCACTTCTCACTTCCAACTTCTCACTTCCGGCCGGCGGCAGCCGCAGGCACCGCCGCGGCTGCGCGCCACTCCAGTCGGGGTTGATGAAGTTGCTTTCGAGATGCGCGGGCAACACCCGCGCCGCCCGCGGTGCCGGCGACCGTCGCGCCGCCGTGACAGCGGCCAGCAGCGCCGCCAGGGTCGCCGGCGCGCACGCCACCGATGTCGGACAGAAACCGGTCACGCCGTACTTCGGCAGGCGGCTCGCGACCTCCGCCACGGCGCCGCCGCCGTCGAGCACATCGATGCCCTCGACCCCGTGGACGTGAACGTCGATGAAACCGGGAACAATGACGTGGCCGGCGCAGTTGACTCGGGTCGCGCCGGCGGGACCGTCGACGATGCGGGGCTCGACGGCCTCGATGCGGCCGTCGCGGATGACGAGCGTGCCTCGCTCGACCACCCGATCCGGCAACACCAGGTCGGCGCCGGCGAGCACTATCATGCGACCGGTCGCGCCGCCGCCCGGGCCGCGCCAATGGCGACGGCGTCGGCGCCCAGGGTCGACAGGACAATGCGCACGCGCTCGGCCTGCACCGGGCACAGCCGCCGGCTGCACTCCAGGCGAATCGCCTCGAGCATCAGGTCCCCGGACTCGGCGATGGTGCCGCCGAGCACGATCGCTTCGGGATCCAGCATGGTCGCAAGATTGGCGACGGCCATGCCGACGTATTTCGCGGTGTCACGCACGACGGAGATGCACACGCCGTCGCCGGCCCGCGCGCCCTGGAACACGGCATCGGCGGTAATGCGCGCCAGGTCGCCGCCGACCTCGTCGGCGACGGCCGAGCGGTCGCCCGACTTGATGCGCCACACGAGGCGGCGCACGATGCCGGCGGCCGCCACCTCGGCCTCGAGGCCGCCGTAGCGCCGGTAGTCTTCGCGTTCCACCGGGTTCAGCGCCAGCCAGCCAATCGACCCGGCCAGGCCGTGGGCGCCAAACCAGGGCTGGCCGTTGATCACGACCCCGGCCGTCACGTGCTCGCCGATGCCGCAGGCAATCACCTGTTGCAGGCCGCGCGCCGCGCCGCACCACTGCTCGGCAATTGCGGCGGCGGTGCCCGCGGCAATCGGCATGGCTTCGCGCACGCCCGGGGCCACGTCCGACAACGCCGCGGCCCCATCGGCAGGCACCGGCTCACCAGGTCGCGGCAACGCCACTCCCAGGGCCGCGATCTTGCCCCCGCCGCCAGCAATCGCGCGCCGGGCCGTGTCGCGCAGCGCGGCCGCCGGGTGGGCGGCGGCCGG
>Ga0209770_10000220_pt1 | contig 34018 bp, 25 predicted proteins | sample LauGreSu1BDMLBDD_2_FD_187572 | JGI IMG/M metagenome (GOLD analysis project Ga0209770, IMG submission 187572) | Freshwater lake microbial communities from Lake Michigan, USA - Su13.BD.MLB.DD (SPAdes) (version 2) | ecosystem: Environmental > Aquatic > Freshwater > Lake | place: Lake Michigan, USA...
ATGAACTTCAATGACTTCTTGCAATCCATTCAGTGTTGGGCGGGTTCCAATATTCATCATTCCCTGGTGCTTTGATTCGTCAAAAGAACAAATTACTGTATAAACACCTTTTCCTGGTATGAGCTTTGAAGGAGAATTCGGCAGTAAATTCGCCGTAGGGTATCCAAGCTTTCTGCCGTTTTTAAAACCATGTACTACGGTTCCTTCAAACGCGTAATGATATCCTAAAAGTCGATTCGCTTCCATCGGGTTACCGGCAACTAGGGCGTTCCTTATTTTTGTGGAACTCACAATAATGGAATCCACCGCCTGTGCAGGAATTTCCTCGACACCAACGCCCAAAGGGTTGAGCTCTTGCTCTAATAGCTCAATCGTTCCTTCACGCTTGTTACCAAATTTATGGTCATACCCCAAAATGATGCCCGAAATATTAATGGTTTTCACCAGATATTCGTGAATGAACTCCCGAGCGCTTAATTGAGAGAATTGTTGCGTAAACGGCAGCACGAGCAAATAATCTAAATCCGTGGTTTCTAGCAGTTTTACTTTTTCCTCGAGAAGACTTAACAGCGAAATATTTCCCAGGCCTAATGCCTCTCTTGGGTGCGGATCAAAGGTGATTAACATGCTTTCAACACCTTGTTCCTTAGCACTTTCTACTAGTCGCTGGATGACTTGTTTATGACCGGAATGTACGCCATCGTAGGTGCCTATGGTTACCAAAGGTTTGGTGCTTGGTTTGAATTGCTCTAAATCGTAGATTACCCTTAACATTCGGGCGCAAAGGTACAGAATACTCTGAATCCTTGATTTGAAACATTTGAACTACTTTTGAGGAAATTTACATCCATGAAAAAGAAGTTTTTGGGGCTGATTTGTGCAGTTTGTTGTTTTTTAAGCCCCCTTCGGGCGGATGAAGGCATGCTTATTCCTTTGGTAATTAAGGCTTTTGAATCCGACATGCAGGCAAGAGGGATGAAACTCACCGCAGAACAAATTTACAGCGTTAACCAGGCCAGTTTGAAAGATGCCATTCTGCAGTTCGGAGGGGGGTGCACCGCTGAATTGGTTTCCAGTCAAGGCTTGCTGCTAACGAATCACCATTGCGGTTATTCGCAAATACAATCGCATTCAAGTCTTGAACATGATTATTTGAAGAACGGATTCTGGGCGAAAGACAAAAAGAATGAATTGGCGAATCCAGGTTTAACGGCCATGCGCATTGTACGCATTGAGGACGTTACATCTTTAGTCTTAACCAATGCCTCTGGAAAAAACGATCAAGCCATCATCAATCAAAACATCGCTAATCTGGTAAAAAAAGCCGTTGAGGGAACCCATTTCGAGGCGGAAGTGAAAGCATTTGACTATGGAAACGCTTATTACCTTATGGTGAAGGAAGTATTCAAAGACATTCGTTTCGTAGGAACACCGCCAAATTCGATTGGAAAATTTGGTGGGGATACAGACAACTGGGTTTGGCCAAGACACACCGGCGATTTTTCCGTGTTTCGCATTTACGTAGGAAAAGATAACAAACCAGCCCCATATGCTGCAGATAATATCCCTTATACACCGATTCAATACTTAAATATTTCGTTCAAAGACCGCAAAGAAGGAGATTTTACTATGGTATATGGCTTTCCGGGCGTTACGGAGCAGCACGTAGTTTCTGAATACCTTAAGTTCATCGTTGAAAGAGAACGTCCTGCGCGTATTGCTATGCGAGATGAAAGCTTGGAGGCGATAGGCAAAGGCATGAAATCTTCCGACCTCATTCGCATTCAATATTCCGCAAAACAAGCCTCCATTGCCAATGCGTGGAAAAAGTGGATTGGGCAGGTAGAAGGGCTTAAAAATTTGGACGGCGTTACGGTTAAACAAAAATATGAGGCAGCCTACAAAGCAGAGGCAGGAACCAAACCAGAATGGAAAAAGTATGCCGACGCTTTAGACTCTTTGAATCATTGGGTGAAAATAAATGCCATGAAGGAGTTTCGGTATTCTATGGGAGTGGAGTATTTCGCCGTTGGGCCTGAATTTTTCAAGTTAATCAAGTCCTCAAACGATTTGTTCAATGCGAACAAAGTGCTGACTCCTGAGCAGATAGAAGCAGAGAAAAATAAACTATTGGCCAGTGCTCGGTATTTCTATAAAAACTATAACCCTGACGTGGATAAAGCCATTTTTAGCGCCTTAACCGAACGGTATCAAAAGGAGGAAGCCACTTACAACAAAAACTGGAACTTGGTTAAGGTTGCTGAGTTGACTAAGAACATTTACACCTCTTCGATTTACACTGATTCATCACGTTTCTACAAGTTCGTTCGTTCCTTTTCTCAAAAATCGTTGAAAAAATTAGCGAAGGACCCTGGTTATGCGCTGTATCAAACCTATTATCCCTGCTTCGTAGATGAGGTAATACCAGCCTACAAAAAATATCAGTCCAAAATATCCAGTTTAATGCAAATCTATGTTGAAGGTAAATACGTAATGTTTCCGGAGGATAAACACTGGCCCGATGCCAATTCAACCTTAAGAATTACCTACGGTCAATTAGAAGGGTCTTCCCCAGTGGATGGGATGGCGTATACCGAACACACAACACTGGATGGTATCCTTGCAAAAAACGCTACGGGCAACCCGGATTTTGAGCTTTTACCGCGTATGGTAGAATTGGCTCAGGCAAGAAACTATGGTGCTTACGGACAAGACGGTGAATTATGGGTATGTTTTACCGGGTCCAATCATACTACTGGGGGCAACTCAGGATCGCCGGTATTGGATGAAAATGGCCACCTGATGGGCTTGAATTTTGATCGTTCTTGGGAAAGCACCATGAGCGATTACCTGTTCGACCCTGACCGTTGTAGGAACATTGTGGTGGATATTCGCTACGTGTTGTGGGTTATGGATATTTACTCCGGCGCAAAGCATTTGGTCGATGAAATGAACTTAATCAAAACACCTTCAGGTAGGTAGTAAAAACGCATGAAGGTAAAGCTACTGCTCATAGGTAAGACGACAGATCCTCAATGGTTGGCCCTCGAAAAAAATTACGAAGCACGATTGGATCATTACGTAAAATTTCAGCGAGTTGAATGCCCTGCAATTAAAAAATTCGGGCAGTTACCCCAAGAAACGTTGAAAGAAAAAGAAGGAGAACTCTTGTTAAGTTGCATTGATAAGGACGACTTCCTAGTATTGCTGGATGAAAACGGATGGGTTAGAAGCTCCGTGGAGTTTTCTCATTTTATTCAGGAAAAGCAACTCGTTTCCACGAAAACCATGGTTTTTTGTATTGGAGGGGCCTATGGATTTTCAGCATCGGTTTACCGAAGAGCTAATGTCCAACTTTCACTTTCAAAAATGACTTTTTCGCATCAGATGGTGCGCACGATTTTTTTGGAACAGCTGTACCGCGCCTACACGATAATCAAAGGGGAAAAATACCACCACCTGTAGTCTTTTCGTACCTTTGAATAGTCAAATGGATAATTCTGCGTTTTTAACGGGTTATGAATTCTTAATCGTTACACCGTATTTAATATTGGTGTTGTTCTGCCTCCGGTTGGTAAAGCAAAGGCATAGTGATGAATCCCTTAACCGTTATTTCTATCCTGGTTTCTTTTTTAAGTTAAGTTTTGCGGTATTATTTGCAGTGCTCTACTTATTTTTTCTTGGCGGCGGTGATATTAACGCCTATTGGGATGGAGCTTCAAGCCTAGCAGATCTTTTTTACACGAATCCTGAAGGGTATGTTCAGGAACTTTGGCAAACCCACCGAGAATATGGAATTAACTACCATTTTAACTCGGATACAGGTTATCCACCAGGCTGGATTTGGCGTGAAGAAGAAGCTTGGACTGCAGCAAAGATCATCTCGATATTTTCCATCCTCACGTTTAAGAGTTTTTGGGCAACCACCTTACTCATTTCATGTGCAACATTTGTGGTTTCATGGGCTTTGGCCGTACAATTGGTGCGGCATGAGAATATGCACATGGTAGCATGTGTAATCGCTTTTTTATTTATTCCTTCCGTTGCTTTTTGGTGTTCAGGTATTAGCAAGGATAGTTTAACCTATTTCCTAACCTTGTTGTTTATTTATCAAGCATTTTTGTGGATTAAATGGGGGGGCGGAAAGCGTATCCTACGTGGATTTGGCTTAATTTTTATCTTAGTTTTGTTATACAATTTAAGGCACTTCCTAGCCTTTGCGATTTTTGTGCCTTTCGTTCTTGCAGTTCTTTCCCGATATGCCTCAAGGTTCTCGGGGAGACCCCTTCTTCTATGGGTATACAGGTTTTTTCTCTACGCCATTTTTATAGGCTCAGTTTATGTGGTTATTTCCTCCGATCAAACCCAAGACTTAATTAACGAGGCTAATATCACTAAACAAGACTTCTCAAACAATCCAATTTATACCGGGGCAAAATATGAAATGCCTACCAATGTTAGTTCTCCGATTCAACTCTTAGGTTTGTTTCCGCGGTCGTTTTTAATAGCGATGTTTCGCCCGACCTTTTTGGATCCTGTGGGACCGAGTTTCGTAATAAATCAATTGGAAAGCCTTTTGCTTATTTTCCTTACGCTGAGGTTCTTGTTTAGCCCGTGGGTCTTAAGGTCCATATCTAGCATTATTCGAAATGAGTTTTTGCTCTTTTCAATCATTTTTATTTTTTTTGTCGGTTTCATGTCCGGCTATACTTCCATTCTCTTCGGGGTATTGGTAAGGATAAGGGCCATCGCATTACCCTTTTTAGTCCTCGTGTTATTTCAAAAATTCAAACCTCAAGATACGACCCCTTAAACATGTGTGGAATTGCAGGAATTGTAGATTATTCAGGGGTTTCAAATAACCTTATGTTGGAAAAAATGAGGGATTCCTTGATCCACCGAGGACCCGATACTGGGGGGCATTGCTCATGGGACGATAACGGATTTACAGGCCTGGCACATAGACGCTTGGCGATATTAGATACGTCAGATTTGGGAAATCAACCCATGCATTTCCAGCACCTTTCATTAGTCTTCAACGGAGAAATATATAACTTCCGTGCTGTTAAAAGTGAACTTGTATCGCTTGGACATATTTTTGAAACCACTTCAGATACCGAGGTGGTACTGCACGCCTTTTATGAATGGGGGGTAGAAGCCGTTCACAAGTTTAAAGGAATGTTTGCTATCGCGCTTCTAAACCATGAATCGCAGCAGCTTTTTCTTTTCCGAGATCGATTTGGCGTTAAGCCGCTCTATTATTTTTTAAACGATAAAACCTTTCTTTTTGCAAGCGAGTTGAAAGCTTTTTATGCTCATTCAGCCTTTGAGAAAACAATAAACCATGAAGCCTTAGCGCTTTTCCTTTTGTACGGCAATGTTCCTGCCCCTTCCGCCATTTTTGAGCATACATTTAAGCTTTCGCCGGGTACTTACCTGCAAATGGACCTGCGCAATTTAACCTTCATGCTGCAAAACTATTGGCACCCCGCTTCAAGTTCATCTGCCCTTATGGATGAGATGCATTTTGAATCCGCCAAAGAGGTGGTGAAACCTCTTCTCGTGGACTCGGTAATGCAACGCACCGTTTCGGACGTTCCCATCGGTTTATTTCTCTCCGGGGGTTATGACTCAGCGACCGTTGCTGGAATACTTACCGCAGAAATTGGTGCTTTGAAAACCTTTACGGTTTCCGTTCCAGATGCAGGGTTAAATGAGGGGCCGAAAGCACAAGCGATTGCCTCGTATTTGGGAACCCAACACTCCCAGATTGATTGCTCCCTGGATGAAGCAAAGCGAGTCATTGCTCAACTTCCTCTCATTTATGACGAACCTTTCGCCGACAGCAGTGCTATTCCAACCTACCTTGTTTCCCAAGAAGCCGTCAAATCGGTAAAAGTTGCGCTTAGCGCTGATGGTGGAGATGAGTTGTTTGGAGGCTACAACCGGTATCGGTATTATTATAAGATTCCTCGTTGGGTCAGGTATGTCCCCACTGCTGCAGGTCCGCTCATCGATCGATCCATACAAGCGTTGAAATGGCAAGGTCTTAAAGCCCAAAGAATGGCTAAATTCGCTCACCTATTCGGTGATTTTTCGTTGGAATCCTACCTGAATGCAATGACTCAGACCATGCGAGTTGAACAACTTCGTGCATATTTAAAGGAGCCTAAAATTCCCAACGCTCTTCCATTTTTTGAAAGCAATGGCCCCATTAGCACGCTTATGTTGAACGACACCCTGAATTACCTTCCTAATGATATTTTGCATAAAGTGGATCGTGCAACCATGGCTGTAGGACTTGAGGGACGAGAACCCTTATTGGACCATGATCTTTATCGAGCCATGTCTCAGTTGCCTGATGCCTTTAAATGCAGTTCTTCTGACACTAAAATGCTCCTCAAGAGCATTGCTCATGACTACGTTCCAAAAAGCATTCTTGACGGTCCCAAAAAAGGCTTTGCAATTCCCATTAATCATTGGTTGAGGAATAGCCTATCGGAAGAACTCCGTTTCTTTGCCTCAACAGAATTTTTGACTAGTCAAGGAGTATTTCAGGCTGAGGCGATTCAACGAGAAGTGGAGTTTTTTCTCAAAGGTAACGATGTTAAGGCACTTTTCATTTGGTATTTTTACAGTTTTCAATCCTGGTATCAACAATGGATGCGCTGAGCCATATTACCATCGAAAAACACCTTCTGTCCTTCAGTTTTCCAGCGGGTACAAGCCGAGGGATTATGATGGAAAAAAAATTATGGATTGTTCGATACAACCGAGGGGGCAGAACTGGATTAGGGGAATGCAGCATCATCGAAGGACTGAGTCCAGATTATGTCGATGAAATTTCCTATGAAAATCAACTTAATGAATATGCGAGGCTGATTCAGCTTAAATCAGAAAGCCCCGAAACTACGCTTCATGCCCTGACGGATTGGTTTCCTGATCTCTGTGAGCAACCCTCCATCCGTTGTGGATTTGAAATGGCTCTTCTCGATTGGTTATGTCCAGTGGACGAGGTAGTTTTTGATAATGCATTTGCTCGAGGTGCTGCTTCCATACCTATCAATGGTTTGATTTGGATGGGCGAAGTTTCGTGGATGGAACAACAGGTCAAACAGAAAATTGCAGCGGGTTTTAGAGTGCTTAAATTCAAAATCGCTGCCTTGGATTGGGATCAAGAGTGGGATTTTTTACAATATATTAGGAGCCGTTATTCCGAAAAAGAACTCGTTATAAGGGTAGATGCCAATGGAGGTTTCAAAGTAGAGGAGGTAATTTCACGTCTCAAGCAGTTGAGTTCCTTAAACATCCATTCCATTGAACAACCCGTTGCTCCCAAGAATGTTGAGTTATTACACGAACTCTCTAAGCTGAACTTGGTTCCGATAGCCTTAGATGAATCCTTGATTTCCTGTTACACTTTGGAATCTAAACGGCGATTGTTAACCCATATAAAACCCCAATTTATTGTTCTTAAACCAAGCTTGCACGGCGGATTCTCAGGAGTTCAAGAATGGATAGCTTTAGCAAACGAACTAGAAATTGGTTGGTGGATTACTTCCGCTTTGGAGTCCAATCTTGGGTTGCGTGCCATCGCTCAATTTACGGCTAACTATGATATTTCGGTCGCCCAGGGCTTAGGTACTGGAGGATTATACACCACGAATTTTCCCACGAAACTTCAATTAAAGGGACCAAAATTATTCCATTATTTGCCCGAACATGGGGAGATTTCATCACAAGTTGAGTAAACATAGTCGTGTAACAACCACTGAGCTGCCAAGGCTAATTGCGAGTAGTTTTGTGAATTATTTCCAAAACTTGCGGCAGTCGTAATCCACATGTTTTGGATCAGATCCATAACCGATGCTTTTGGATTTATTTTTCGAACAACAGCTGCCACGTTACCAGCCCCTGCATGGTATACATGCATGACCAATAAACGGAACCCTAGTTCATTCTCGTCGTAACGGATGCCCGTTTCGTTTAAAATTTTACGAGCCGAGGGAATGCATGATTGCTTTAACAATTGTGATGCGGCGTATGCGCTTTTGGTAAAATTTGCCCGTTCATCGATCGTTGCGCTTACCTTGAGACCATAGCGCTTCGCAACTTCAGGCATTAGTTGAAATGCTCCATACGCTCCACTGACGGATTTTTTCAGTTGGGCTGGACTCTCTATCAATAAGATCGCTTGCGCATACCAGGGGTCCACGGTATTTTCTTCAAAGGCTTTTATTCCGTTGCCTAGTGTCGGAAAAACTTCGTGGAATCTGTAAAAATCTCGCTTGCCCGTAGTTACAAAAAGCGCCTCAGAGGAGTCAATGCCGAAACGTTCTTTCAACGTCAATTTATAAACAGATTTTTCCGCTTCAGTTTTTTTAATCCATTCAGAATATGAGAGGGTTTCTAAGATTTCACGAGTTCTTGCCACGTTGATAATGCAAGAGTCTGGAGACAAAAGCATAATTTTTCGCCAAAACTGAGGTTGTGGTAGGCTAACCCATCGTTCTTGAAAAAGGGCATCCGAATGCATTACCCGGGTTAATTGATTTTTGGTTTTAACTTCCAATTGTTCTTTTTCCCACGTTTGAGTGAAAGGTGAAAAGGGGAGCAATAAAAGCGATCCAAGTCCAATTAAGCCTCTTTTTTTCATGGTTTCGAAATTACCTTTTTTTTCGAGTATAATGCCATGATCATTGATCAGTTACGAACAAAACATTTTTAGTTGCTACCTTTGCTCTGCATGTGGTTCTATCGAATTTTAGGCTTTCCTTTGATTTTAATGGTAAGATTTTACCAATGGGTCATTTCGCCGATGTTTCCGCCGTCTTGCCGATATACTCCAACGTGTTCCGCTTATATGGTTGAGGCTATTAAAGTTTGGGGGCCGTTTAAAGGGGTTTATTTAGGCACTATGCGAATCGCTCGTTGTCATCCAAAGGGAGGATTCGGGGATGATCCCGTTCCGCAGAAAAATCCTGCTCCTTCAAATACCAACCACGATTCTTCAAAAGACTGCGATACGTTTGAAGGTTAAGGTACCGAGATTGCAAGTCTGCTATACGCACGGTGTTTACAATCCCTCGAGAATATTCAAACACAGCTTCGGGGTGAGGTTGTTGAAGAATCTTGCGATCTGATCCCAAATTTTCCAACCAGATTAACCAGCGTTTTAGTACGTTAATCCCTTCGCTTTGGACAATACCAAAATCCTGCGATGTGATTGATCGTATTACATGTATTTTTTGTTTGGCACGGGTCAATAAAACATTCAAGCGTTTTTCACCTCCTTGGTGGGTTAAAGGGCCTAGGCGTAAATCCAACTTGTTCTCAAGGTTTTTTCCAAAACCTAGTGTAAGAATTAATTCATCGCACTCGTCGCCTTGCACTTGTTCCAAGGTTTTTAAAAATAGCCTTCCTTGATCGAGGGATTCCCAAATCAAGGGATTGTTATCGTTACGAATGATACGAACTAAAGCCTCCATTTGTCGATCGGAAAAGGTTACGATCCCAATCCTTCCTTGCGTGGAGGATATGCGATTTTTAAGAATTGCAAGACAAGTCATTAATTCTTGTTCATTAACTCCTTCTCTGTAAATACCATGGTTGAGAAGATGGTCTTCTATGGCTTTGTACGGAGGATAACATGGCGCAACTATCAGTTCGTTGGAGTAAAAATGGGCGTTGGAAAATTCAATCAAATCAGGATGTTTACTACGGTAATGGTAGCTTAGCCTGAAAGTAGGTAAGTGATAGGCTGCATGTTCTAATAAACTCATCCGTTCAGAAGCTCCACCGGTAAAATAGGCAGAAGGAGCCATTTGCATGAGATCTCCGGCGACTACAATGCGCTCGGAACGGTATAAAGCACCTAGGCAATGCGCTAAGGGCATCTGGCTAGCCTCATCAATTAAAGCCACATCAAAAATCTTGCGTTTCAATTCGAAATCGTACGACAAAAGCAACGGACTCGTAAACCATAGAGGCTTGATAACCTCAATCCATTCAGCGGCACCACTCGACAGGACTTCCCGGACCGTTGGGAAACCCCTTTTTCGTGCAAACCATTTCACCAATTGCTTCTTCCCTTCCTTTAATCGAACTTTCCTGCATAACTCTTCTTCTGTCAATCGTTTATTTGGACAAGCCAGTAATTCATGAAATTGATTAAACCGCACCTTTCGCTTGGCCAAGAGGTTATTGGAAAGGATGAAACAGTCCTTTTCATTCTGCTCTGCTAGAAAATCTAAATGCGATTCCCCCTTTTCAAAAAACGATTTCATGCTGGGGTATTGGGCGATAAAACGACCCCACTCCGTCCTTATGACCTTATTGGCAACCAGTTCTGGATTACTCCATCGCTTAAGCGCGAGTTTTGTTCCTTGACTTAAGCTATCCCACACGTGGAGCCAAGAGGTGTAAGGGGTTGTTGGGACTAGTAATCCGTCTATGACATGCAGTACATTGATTCGTTCCAAAACGTGAAAATACTTGTTCAAGGAAACGAGCGTTCGATTAATGCGAAAGTAATCGTCACGATACCTCAATACTTGCTCTGGAGTAAGGGATTGAAAAACATGGAATAGGGGGCTTTTTTCAAGTTCAGAGAAGGTGCTGAAGGCGGCAAAGTCGGATTCGGGTTGTTCAAAGCCTAAGGCTAACAGTTTTTCTTGAAGAATGTTTTCAGCCTTTGTTAAGCTATGGTATTGAAGCGTTGCTTGTGCTAATGCGCGCCAATCCACTTCCTTAACCCTCAGCCAATTTTCTTGTTGCCTCCTAATGCTTCGCTTTTTCCAAAGGGAGGTACTTTCCCATAATGCCAATAATGCATGTAACTCCACTTCTGTGGGGATTTTTTTCCATGCGGCTAAGGATTCCTTACTGTGGGTTTTCTTTAACCGAATCAATTCGTACTCTTTTTTCAGCTTGAAAATCCCGTTTTTGCGCTTAAGTAGCGGCTTAAACTTCAGATAATTGGCCCCGGAAAATAAATGTGCCGATTGACACAATTTATGCTGGGTCGATATTTCTTCTATCGTGCAGGCGCTTAATCCCAAAGCCATAATATCGTCACGCGTTTGTTGCATTTGCAGCATCAAAGACTCATAGTCCGCCTGTAATTTTAGACCGGGAGCAAGATGCCTTAAATAATCCAGCACTTCTCGTGGAATTTTATCCAGCAATTCTCTATCCCTTTTCCAATCGCTGTAGGAGGGTAAACCCGGTTCAAACATGGTGCGCTCCAAAGGGTTATATCCCGTTTCAAATAAAAATTCTTTGGGACTTAAATTTCCAATTAATCCCTTTTCATGATAGCGTTTCAGGTCGTTATCGAATTGCTGAATTTCTTGCATCGCATTCAGAGCTCCTATTTCGATGGAAGTTCGTTCTAAAAGTTCCCAACTGCGTTGCAGCGATAATAACAAGTTTTTAGCGCTGTTTTCGCCATTTCGGATATATACCAAATCCTCGAGGCCACGGTTTTTAAGACGATCTTGCAGAACTTCCAAAGCTTCTTTCTTGGTTGACATAACCACGGTTCGTTGATCATTCTGGAGCAATAAGCCCAATATATTCGAAAGCACTTGTGATTTACCCGTTCCTGGGGGCCCTTGGATCACTAATGAATTGCGCTCCGCAGCAAGTACAGCTTCGTATTGTGATTGATCCGAGGGGAACAATAAAGGGATAATTTCTTCAGTGTTTATGGAAGGACTACGCTGGCTTCCATCCAAGAAATAATCGAGCTCTTGTAAATCATCCTTTGCCTTCAACTCAACCGCCTCACGAAGTATGGAATAACGAAACGGGTGAAAAAAACCGATGTATCTTTCGTGTTCGTTCACCTCGTAACCCAGGGTTTTTAGTTGATTTAATATGATTTCCTTTTCAGTAATTTCCGTGATTTGAGAGCTCGCGAGCAAATTTGCTACCCACGGATTTAGCAACCATTCGTCCTCGGAGACCTTCCATTGAACGGTATTTTGCACTCCATTGATTTGCGGTTGAACAGCATAAATGAAAAGGGGAGTACAATAATCATCTTTTGCTCGAATCCAGCCCTCTGCAACACTAAGGGAAGCATAACCTTGATGATATTCTTTGGCTTTTGCCTGTTTAATTAGCTTGTTGAGTGCCCCATTTAATTCAAGTATTCCATCCTCGAATGGAATGGATTCCTGGGGATTAAATTGTACCAATAAATCGTTGGATTTGAAAACAGAAAGTTCCCTTTCAAGCAGGTTGAGTTCCTCTAAAATCAATGGGACAGCATCGTTCACGGCCCTAATTTAAAGCAATTTAATTTTAGCGACAATTTAATGTACCTTTGAGGGATAAATCGGTTCTATGAAAACTAAGCTACTCTTCCTATTCTCTATAGCTTCATTAAGTTTCGAATCGCAAATCACCTTAACGGTGAATGATTACGGAACGGCGGGCGATACGGTCCGGATTTCGCAAACCCAAGCAGGTAACTTGGATTTTACCTCAACCGGTGCGAATTACACCTGGGACTACAGTTCTTTGGTCGCTACCAGCCAATACCTGAAGGAATTCAAGCCCATTGGTTTTGCTTCTTTTTTGGTTTTTGGAACCTATGGCCCAATTGCCGCGAGCAATTACCAAGCATCCTATTTTAACCCTACCAATGACCTGCCCTTGGATCAATTATCCCAATTCCTTCCCGTGGAACTCAGCGATTTGAACCAATATTCGAAGCGCACAGCAGATTCGATTACTTCACTCGGGTATTCAATAGCCGTGAACGGTCAGGGAGTTCCGTTTAAATCAGACACCATAGAAACCCGTTACAAACTCCCCTTAAATTACAATGATTCCCACTACTCAAGAGGCTACACGTACATCGACCTTAATCCAGTAATCGATTTTAAGATCAAACAATACCGTCAGCGCACCACCCTCGTGGATGGATGGGGAACCATTATTACTCCGAAAGGCACCTTTCCTGTGCTAAGAATCCGTCATGACATCAATGAAATTGATTCCGTTTATCAAACCTTTTTTGGAGCAGGACAATGGTTTGGCACCCCTCCTATTCAACGGGTAGAATATGAGTGGTTTACTAACGGAGAAGATGAATGGATACTGAAAGCTACCGAGACTAACGGGAACATCAATTTAGTAGAGTACCAAGAAGATTATTTAGGACTTGATGCTTCGATCGATGAGTTTACCATGGACGTTCAGGTAGGTCCAAACCCAAGCTCCGGAGAAGTGGAAATTCAATCAAATACGCCAATGATTTCCGTTGAGGTCATGGACGCTATGGGAAGACAAGTGATGAATTTACAAGGATTGAATACGAATGCATTCAACATTAATTTAGAACACCTAAGCCAAGGTGTTTACCGCGTCGTGCTCCACAGCAACCAATCCTCCAGAGAATTTCCGATAGTGAAATTCTAATTGTACCTTTGACTCGGCAAATCGGCCTATCGCTGTCCCGTTTACGGGAGGGAGGAAAGTCCGGGCAGCACAGAGCATCGTACTTCCTAACGGGAAGGGTTCGCGCAAGCGAATACAGAAAGTGCCGCAGAAAATAAACTACCTCAACATGCTTGCATCGTTGGGGAAAAGGTGAAAAGGCGAGGTAAGAGCTCACCGCTTCAACAGCGATGTTGTTGGCAGGGTAAACCTTACGAGCTGAAAGACCATGTATACCGGAGTATGTCCTGGACATTAAGGGTTGCTCGCCCGATTCCGGAGGGTAGGTCGATCGACGCTGGCGGTGACGTCAGTGCTAGATAAATGATAGGCAGTTGCGTCACGTGTGACAATACGAACAGAACCCGGCTTATGATTTGCCTTTTTTTTAACATTACAATGACTGCGTTAACCCACATAAAATCGTCGCTACATGCTGCAGGAAATCCGTTGAGAGCAACACAAATGGAGAATTATTTAAGAAACCAATTCGCTTTTTATGGGGTGATGAGTATTCCTCGAAAAGAAATTCTGGGGACTTTAAAAAAGGACTGGCTTGATATTTTATCGGAGGAGGATAAGCGGTCCCTGATTCGTTTGCTTTGGGAAGAGGAACAACGAGAAAGTCAATTGCTGGCACTGGAGTGGATGATGAAATGGAATGTAAAAGCTCTAATGCTCGAGGATATTCATTTTTTTGAATGGTTAATTACACACAAATCTTGGTGGGATACGGTTGATGGAATAGCCCCCAATCTGATCGGAAAGTATGCAAAGCGTTTTCCCGAAAAAATGAAGGAGGTATTGAACGTGTGGGAGAACCATCCCTCATTTTGGATTCGACGGTCGTGCCTTATTTTTCAGTTGCGCTACCGTCAAGATACGGATAAAGCTTTGTTACAGCGATTCATACATTCCTTCAAATCAGACAAGGAATTTTTCATCCAGAAAGCTATCGGTTGGAGTTTGCGCGAAGTGTCAAAATGGAACCCCATTTGGGTGAGAGAGGTGGTGGAAGCGGAGGAACTTAAAGGTTTAGCCCGAAGAGAAGCAATGAAATATGTCGGTTAGCTTTAGTTTGCGTATTTTTGAGGCATGAACTGCAGATTACTGTTGCTGTTTTTTCTTTCGTTGACCATTTCAAGTTTTAGTCAACTCAAACCTGAAAACGGTTTGGCTCCTTCCCTTTTGGGTAAAATAGCCATCACCAATATTGATGTCTACATTACTCCGGAAAATAAAATAGAGAATGCAACAATGCTCATCGAAGATGGAAAAATACAGAAGATTGGAAAACTGGTGATTATCCCCGATGGGTATGTCCAATTTGACCGCGAAGGAATGACGGCGGTTCCGGCCTTTGTTGAACTTATTTCAGATGCGGGAGTGAGTAAAGCAAAGTCGAATTATTCCGGTGATTATCCTCAACTTGAGTCGAGCAAAAAGGGCGATTATTACTGGAATGAAGCAATTCACCCCGAATTGGATGGATTTTTCGGCTTGAATTACCAAGATGCATTTTTTGAAGAACTTCTGAAAAACGGTTTTGGTTTCGTTGCGCCTCATCAAATGGATGGCATCGTACGTGGAACTGCTCCTTTATTGGCCTTAGGGGTAGATACCGATCAAAAAACCATGGTTTCGTTGCGCCAATCAATGCATTACTCTTTTCAAAAAGGCGTCACACAACAAACGTATCCTTCCTCTTTAATGGGGTCGATTGCCCTTTTAAGGCAAGCTTTTTATGATCTAAAATACCTGGAAGATTACCCAAAGGAATCGATCGGAAAAATGAGTTTATTGCCATGGTTGCAATACCGAAATTTACCTTCTATTTTCCATGTTAATGACAAATGGGATATCCTCAGGGCAGCCAAAATTTCGGAGGAATTTAAAGTGCCTTTCATCTATGCAACGAAGGGTGATGAATATGCTATTGCGGAGGAACTGAAAAGCAAAAATGTGCGCTTAATTGTGCCTTTGGCCCTTCCCAAACCCTACGAGGTTTCGGATCCCTATATCGCGAGATCGTTGGAATTAAGCGATTTAAAGCATTGGGAATGTGCGCCCTATAATTACACTATTCTGAACAAACAAGGTTTAAAAGTCGCATTAACTTCGCGGGGAATTCCCAGCGGGGAATTTTGGAAAAACATTCATAAATTGATTCAATTAGGCGCTAAACCAGAACAAGTATTAGCTTCCTTGACGACCATTCCTGCAGAATATCTAGAAGTTGATTCGTTGTTGGGTACCTTGGAAAAAGGTAAATACGCTAGTTTTGGAATTTATTCCAAAGATCCATTTTTATTCGAAGCAACGCTTCATGAGGCTTGGAACCTAGGGCAACAAAAGGTATTTTCGCCTTTTATCCCTTCGGTTTTGGGGAGATATAGCCTGAATTTGAAGAATAAAAAATTGGAATTGAAGGTCGAAGGAAATCCACAAAAACCCTCCGTCAATGTGGTAGAATTAACCAATATTTGGGACTCGAAATTAAGAATTTACAAAAAAGACTCTATCCAAACCTCGGTGAAATGTAAAATTAGTAACCAGGATATAAGCCTTGAGTTTAATTTTGTGGAATCCAATGAATCCAAGCCCTACCTTCTTACAGGAAAAATTCTCGGCAATGGAAGCATTTGGGAAGGCGATGTGCTTTACCCCGACGGTAGCTGGGGACAGTGGTCTGTAATCCGTAGGAATAAGTTCAGGGATACCACCCAGAAGGTTCAATCCTTGCCTTCTACACTACCCAATATATGGTTTCCTAATATGGCCTATGGCAACGAACATCCTTTAAAGCCAGCTTCGGTTGTTTTCGAAAATGTGAACATTTGGACCAATGAAGCGGAAGGAAATATAGACCGAGGGTTCGTGGTAGTTGAGGGAGGTAAAATTGCCTTCGTAGGTAAAAATAAACCCTATTTTCCTCCAGGGGCTCAAGTTATTGACGGTAGTTCAATGCACCTTACCTCAGGTATTATCGATGAGCACTCTCATATTGCTATTTCTCGAGGGGTGAACGAAGGCGGTCAATCGGTGAGCGCTGAAGTCAGTATAGGCGATGTCGTTTATCCAGAGGATATTTCCATTTACCGTCAACTTGCCGGAGGAGTTACGGCGGCTCAATTGCTTCATGGTTCAGCCAATGCCATAGGTGGGCAATCCGCGTTGATTAAACTCAAATGGGGAGCAATGCCTGAAGCAATGAAAATAGAGAATGCTCCTGGATTCATCAAATGCGCATTAGGAGAAAATGTCAAACAATCCAATTGGGGCGATAGAAATGTCGTTAGATTTCCACAAACCAGAATGGGAGTTGAGCAAGTCTTTTATGATGCATTTTATCGGGCCAAGAAGTATCGCAGTTCGTGGGACGAATTTCTAAAAAATAAGGCTTCCGATCCTGCATTAAAACCTCCACGGAAGGATTTAGAATTGGAAGTTTTACTCGAAATTCTCGATGGCAAGCGTTTTATCACGTGCCATTCCTACGTTCAAAGCGAAGTGAATATGCTCATGAAGGTTGCTGATTCCATGGGTTTCAAAGTGAATACCTTCACACATATTTTAGAAGGCTACAAGGTGGCTGATAAAATGAAACAACACGGAGTGGGAGGTTCAACTTTCGCCGATTGGTGGGCTTATAAGTTTGAAGTTAACGAAGCAATTCCATACAATGCAGCATTAATGCATCAACAGGGTTTAGTTGTGGCTATAAATTCAGACGATGCAGAAATGGGACGAAGACTTAACCAAGAAGCCGCTAAAACCGTGAAATATGGTGGGCTTTCGGAAGTAGAAGCTTGGAAAACCGTAACCTTGAACCCTGCAAAATTGCTGCACCTCGATCACCGAATGGGAAGCATCGCTGTCGGAAAAGATGCGGATTTGGTCCTCTGGAACGACCATCCACTTTCAATTAATGCGCGGGTAAAATTAACCATGATTGAAGGAGTGATTTATTTCGATGAAGTCAAGGATTTGGAGCTGCAATCGCGCAACAAAATGGAAAAAATGAGGATTATTGCTTTGATGAATTCGAAGTCGTCTACCTCTCCTGTAAAGCAGCCTTTTTTTAAGAAAAGTAAAAGGTTCTACCATTGTGATACAATGGGAGAAGAAGGTACAACCCAAGAAAATTTGCACTAATGGTAAAAGTCATCCCAGCCTTTTTGTGCATCCTTGCATGGAATTATTCGACAGCACAGCGTATACTGATCGCAAATGGCCATTTACACCCTGTGGTAGGCCAAGAAATTGTTGCCAGCCTTGTGGAGGTGGAAAATGGTAGAATCATTGGTATAAAAAACGCAATTTCCAGTACCTATAACCCTCAGGATTGGGATACCGTTATTGATGCTACAGATGCCCATGTTTATCCTGGTTTTGTGGCTGCCAACAGCACCCTTGGTTTGACAGAAATAGAGGCAGTAAGAGCTTCCAATGATTATTACGAGATTGGTTCTTTTAATCCACACATACGTTCTCAAATTGCTTTCAATGTTGAATCCAAAGTACTTGCCACCGTTAGATCCAACGGGGTGCTTTTGGTGCAGGCAACTCCCCGGGGAGGTATCGTATCTGGTACTTCGTCTATCATGGCTTCCGCGGGTTGGAATTGGGAAGATGCAACCGTTCTAGCAGACGATGGTATTCATGTCAATTGGCCCATGCCTTGGGAAGGGGGAGGATGGTGGGCCGAACCTGCCGACAAAACCATCAATTCAAAATACCTCGAGGCGGTAAAAGAATTGGAGCGGTTCCTACAACATGCTAAGGTGTATTCTGAATCAAATAATCCAACGTTTGATGCTCGATTTCAAGCCCTTGAGGCGTGTTTTAAGGGTAAAAAACGCATTTATTTTCATGCGGAGGAATTGAGGCAACTTGCGGATGTTTTAGAAATAATCGACCGTTACAAGTTTAATTATCCCGTTATCGTTGGCGGGTCAGACGCATATCTGTTAGGGCAGCGCCTCGTTGATTCAAAGATTCCGATTATGCTAAGTCGACTGCATCGATTGCCAGATAATGAGGAAGATCCGGTAGATTTACCATACAAACTTCCTTATTTACTATACAAAATGGGGGTAACTTTCTCCCTTCAAAATTCAGGAGGTATGGAGGCCATGAACGCTCGGAATTTACCCTTTTTAGCGGGAACTGCTGAAGCCTATGGACTGCCATCCAATGATGCATTAAGAGCCATCACGTTAACACCCTGTGAAATTATGGGAATCGACAAGGATTACGGGTCTTTGGAGGTAGGGAAATCCGCAACCCTCTTTGTATCAAGAGGGCCTGCACTCGATATGAGGACCAATAGCATTCAAGCCATACTTATCAATGGTAAACTGGAAAGCACCTTGAATTTTCAGGAAGAATTGTATCTGAAATACCAGAAAAAATACCTTAAAAAGAACTAGAACGGAAGGTCGTCCGCGTCTTCAGAAGAACTTTCTAAAGGATTTACCGTTTCATTCGCCTCTTTAATTCCAAAAGAATCTGGGGTAGTTGAACCAGAGGCACTGCGTTCAATCCTCCATGCCTCTAACGAGGTGAAATACTTGACTTCTCCCTGAGGGCTCGTCCATTCCCTTCCTCGGATGTTAAAGGAAACATCAACGCTATCGTTGACGGAAAACTGATCCAAAATAGAGCATTTATCTTGGGTGGATTGAAAGAGAATATCTTGAGGATAATTTCCGTTGGAACTGTCGGTTACCACAAATTCACGCTTCGAAAATTTTTCAGAAACATTCACTGTAGGATTGATTACTTTGATTCTTACATTTTTTAATTGAAACTGACTCATGAGACTTTTAGGGGTTAAATTAATGGTTTATACTTAATAAGGTCATCCACGCTTCCTCAAGCTTATTTTCTTTTAAAAGTTCTTTTGCAACACGATGAAGGGATGTTTCCAAGGCTTCGAAATTGTCCGAATGTGCGAGAAAATAGTCGCTTAACTCAAGAAGTTTATGTTCGTTTACTTCGGTTTCATTCGGTAATTCCGTGATTCCAGCCAAGCGTGCCAAGTCTTGGCCTGTTAAAATGCTGCTTTCTAAAATATCCTTAGGCAGCGAATCCATTCCAATTCCACAAGTGGTAATGGGTTTTTTAATCTCGAACATGCTATTACGGTCTGCACGGCAGTACCAATCCGCCCCCATTCGAGAGACCAAATCAAGCTTCAGGGAATCAACCATTCCGGATTCATCCAATACGCTGGGATCAATATGAATTTTTAGGACTTCACATAGCACCAAATTTCCTGCCCCTCCTTCTGTTCCTAGGGCTATAATGTCATTTACCTTGCACTCAAATTGTACAGGGGATTCCTTGACTCGAAATGGCTTTATGAGGTGCGAGGCAAGGGGGGTTAGACCGGATTTTTCAAATTCACTAACCCCAGGAGGGTAGGGCGAACTTGCTAAACTAACCGCTTCAGAGATTCCATAGGTAACCACATTGATCACCACCTCAGGGACTTCTTTCACGTTATTAAAAGTGTCCTTAAGCGAGTTGGTTCGGCCAGATCGGGCGGGCGAAAAAATTAAGATAGGTGGATTGGCACTAAAAACATTGAAAAAACTAAAGGGTGCAAGATTTTTATTCCCGTCTCGATCCACGGTTGAAGCTAAAGCTATCGGCCGAGGACCTATAGATCCCAATAAATAATGGTGCAACTTTGGAACAGGAATTTCCTTTGGAAGGATTTCTAACATATTTCAAAATTAACAAAGATTCACGATGAACTGAAGATTACTTGAGGTATGTTTTCCACATTTTAGTTAAATTTAACCGAATTATGAAATCCTTTAGATCCCTGTTCCTGATTTTGGTTTTGTCGGCTGTTTCATCCATTAGTTTGGGTCAAAACATCAAGGATCAAAACGGTAAAAAACATGGAAAATGGATCTACAGAGGAAAGGACAAGCCTGGCTTGGGATACGCCGCGAATACCATCGTAGAAGAAGGAGTTTACGATCACGGTCGAAAAACTGGGATTTGGATAAAATACCATAAAGACGGCAAAACGGTTAAATTAAAAGGCAATTATTTAAACAACCGCCCCAACGGTGAATACGCACGCTACCATTCCAATGGGGCCTTAATGGAACAGGGAAATTTTGGTGGAAATAAGCAAGTGGGTAGTTTAAACATTTTTTATAAATCCGGTAAAGTTGCTTTTAAAGGAAACTTCGACGCTAATGGTAAAGAGACTGGAAAAATCATTCATTATTACGAAAACGGTAAAGTGCAGGCAGAGTTTGAACTTAAAGGAGGAAAGCCAACAGGTACCTACAGCCAATACAATAAGGACGGGACACTTAAATTTTCGTACAAACTGAACAATGGTCGATTCGTACAGGCAGTACAAAATTCAACTAATGCTAAACCCGTTAAGTATTCCAAACCTGTTTCAGATGACGTTCCTCCTAAAGTCACTAATCCGATTACCAAAGGAGTAACTTTCTTTCCTGATGGATACAATAAAGTTTACAACACCAGCGATGAAATTTGGTTAGACGGGAATTTTCGTAAGGGACAGCTCTACGAAGGAAAAGTGTACATTTACAATTCGAGTGGAATTCTCAAAAAAATAAATGTTTACAAAGAAGGTAAGTTTCATTCAATAAGTCAAAATTAAAAGCTATGCGAGTTTATGTTTTTCCGGGTCAAGGAGCCCAATTCAGTGGAATGGGAGTTGATTTGTATCATAGCAGCGAAAATGCTAAAAAACGCTTCATCCAAGCCCATGAAATTCTAGGTTTTGATATCGCTAAAATTATGTTTGAAGGCACGGAAGATGAGCTCAAACAAACTAAAGTGACACAACCTGCTATTTTTCTCCATTCAACCATTCTGGCAGAAGTGCTTGGAATAAATTTCCAACCCGATGCTGTTGCAGGTCATTCCTTGGGAGAGTTTTCTGCCTTGGTAGCTGCAGGATGTTTAACTTTTGAAGACGGATTAAAATTGGTTAGCGCTCGTGCTTTAGCCATGCAAAAAGCATGCGAATTAACCCCGTCAACCATGGCGGCAATTTTAGGGTTGGAAGACCATGTGGTTGAAGAAATATGTGCGAAAATTGATGGCGTAGTGGTTCCCGCAAACTATAACTGTCCCGGTCAATTGGTCATTTCTGGTGCCGTGGAAGCTGTTGAAGAAGCGTGCGCAAAACTAACAGAGGCTGGTGCCAAGCGAGCACTCGTCCTTCAAGTAGGTGGCGCTTTTCATTCTCCTTTGATGGAGCCAGCAAGGGAAGAATTGGCCGTAGCTATTGAAATGACTGCGTTTAATACTCCTCGTTGCCCCGTTTATCAAAATGTAAATGCACTCGCCGTTTCCAATCCATCCGATATTAAAACCAATTTATTGGCCCAATTAACGGCCCCTGTAAAATGGACTCAAACCATGTTATCGATGAACGAAAAAGGAATCACCGAGGTAATTGAAGTGGGCCCAGGTAAAGTGCTTCAAGGGCTTTTCAAGAAAATTAACCGCGATTTAGTTACTTCATCTGCGTTGATGGGTTAGTTCCTATCATTATAATCGTTCCTTAAAACAACTAAAATTAATTCAATATGAAAAATCTTTTACTACCTGCAGTGTTTGCTACGATGTTAACTTCATTATTTGCACAATCCGCAACTGGCGATGCCTTAGGAACCGTACTCGATGAAGACACCCAACAACCCATGGAATTTGTTAAAGCCATCATAAAAGATCAAGGAAAGAAATACCAAGCATTAACCGATAAGGACGGTAGGTTTAGGATTTCAGCCATACCCGCTGGCACCTATGAATTGTTCCTCGTTTTTGGGCCAGATACTTCGAAACAATTCACCGTTGAGGTTCCTATTGAATCCTACGCAAACATTGGAACTGTAGCATTTAAACCCTTTGGTGTGAGTAAAGGAGAAGTGATTGTTAAAGAAAAATTGAGACTTCGCATGGGAGAACTTCCAATGCCAGAGTTGACCCACAAAGAAATTGAGCACAACCCCAATAAATTTAGCATAGCCACGATGGCTACACAGCTTTCTTCCGAGGTGAAAATCGCAGATGACGGCCAGTTGATGTTTCGCGGTGCACGAAAAGGAGATATGATTTACGTGGTTGATGGCGTGAAACTTCCAGAAGTTTACAATGTGCCTAGCTGTGCTATCAATCGAATGATGGTTTATACCGGAGGCCTACCCGCCAAGTATGGCGACACGCTTGGAGGAGCGATTGTGGTGGAAACTTACGGATATTTTGACTTATTGAGAGAGCGGAATTAATATTCCACTTTCCATAAAAACAAACCTTGTGCTGGTACCGATTCCGAGGCCTCGCTTCGGTTTTTTTGAGCAAGAATTTTACGTAGATCTTCCGGGTTAATTTTTCCCAATCCAACATCCATAAAGGTGCCAACCATGGCCCTTACCATGTTGCGTAAAAAACGGTTTGCACAAACGGTGTATATGTATTCATGTTCGGTTTCTTCCCATCCGATTTCAAAAACCTCACAAAGGGTTGTTTTTACATCACTATCGTGCTTGGCAAATGAGGCAAAATCATGAATACCTAAAAGGAATTTAGAGGATTCATTCATAGCTTCGAGGTTCATAGGTCGCTCAAAAACCCAGCGTGTTGGATGTGAAAAAGCGTCCTTGCCTTTGCGAATGAAATACTTGTATGTCCTGCGCTTGGCATCAAACCGTGTGTGCAATTCGCTGTATAAAACAGAGTGAATTACAATGTCATTCGGAAGCATCTTGTTTAACTTGTACTTGAGCTGGTCTAAATCTGAAAATTTTCCCTCAAAATGGGCAAAATACTGGTGTGCATGTACTCCCGTATCGGTTCTGCCGCAACCAGTTACACGGATAGGGCTATTACCGTTTAGTTTCGCTAGTATTTCTTCTATCGTTCCTTGAACGGTTTTACGAGAGGGTTGGATTTGCCAACCTTCATACGCCCCTCCATTGTACGATAATTCCAGGTGAATTCTTTGATGTTCCACGGTACAAATTTCGCGTTCTTTTTTATTTCAAGCAACGTGTTTTATGCGGCTTCGTTTGAATTCATCGCAAGGTATTTATTTTATTCTAAGATTTAATGTAACTTTATTGCACCTTAATTGGTAAACGTTCTGACTTATTTCTATTTATGATGTTAAGATTATTGGGGTTATTCATGCTTTTGATGGTTCAGAATTTTTTCTGGTCACAATGTTTAACCGCTCCAAATATTGATTCATTGCATCAACCAACTTGCACCAATCAATTCGGTGTTATTTACCTATCCGGCCTTCCGACCTCTGGTTGGACGATCAATTCTATTCCGGCAGGATTTACCCAATCAGGGGTAGGGCCAATTGCAGCAATTAGCAACCTCACACCAGGGACAGCCTTTTCTTTTGAGTATTTTGATGCCGTTGCTGGTTGTACTTCACCTCCAAGTTCTTCAGTGAATATTAATGTTGTTCCTTCGGTACCTCAAACCCCAATTGCCGGAGTTCCAACACAACCCACCTGTATTCTAGCTACAGGTTCTGTTACTCTAGTTAATTTGCCCAATTCAGGTGGATGGACGGTAACAATTATTGGTTCAAGTCCAGCAACCTCCACTACCGTAGCAGGTATAGGAACATCCGTTGTTATTTCAAACTTAGCGGTAAATTCATATTCATTCACCGTTACTTCTAATTCCAATGGTTGTACCTCGGCGAATTCCAATACCATATTTATCAATCCCCCTGTTAACCCTGCAACCCCAATAGTTGGAGCAATTGCCCAGCCCACATGCGCTACGAACACAGGAACGGTGAATCTCAGCGGTTTGCCAACAAGCGGAGCTTGGACAGTCATTGCAGCCCCAGGAGGACAAACCATTTCCGGTTCTGGATCCACGGGTGTCTTTGCCGGGTTAACCGCCGGTACAACGTATACGTTTACCGTAGTTAACGCTGCTAGTTGTACTTCTGCCGTTAGCTTGAATGCAGTAATTCAACCGGCTTTAACGATTGCTGCCGTTCCCAACTACACTTTCACTCAACCCACCTGTCCAATTCCAACAGGTGGTATTGTTGTAACAACCCCCTTGGGTGCTGCTTTTACCTATTCCATCGACGGGGTAAATTATCAAGTTAGCCCGAATTTTAGCGGATTAAATGCAGGTTCGTATCCCGTATCGGTTCAAAATACTTCTTCTGGATGCATAACGTCTAATCCTATTCCTATAGTTATAAATCCCGTCCCTCAGCCTCCGGCTATAAGCGTAACCGAAGTGCATAACGTAACGTGTTTTGGCGCCAACGATGGTTGGGCAGTTGGGGTCGTTGATTCTTTAGGCACGCCACCCTTTATTTATTCATGGGCGCCGGGTTCAATAGCCAACGATACAGCGAGTAATCTTGCACCTGGCAACTATAATTTCGCGGTGATTGATGCTGCCAATTGTTTGGTCGTCACAGGAATTACGATTACACAACCAACTGCACTATCCATTGTAGGGGATTCAACGCCTATTAATTGTGCTACGGGTCAACTTGGCACCATGGACGTTACTGTGGCAGGAGGTTCCGGCCCTTACACCTATATCTGGTCTCCCAACGGTCAAACCACGGACAGCATTTTCAACCTGAATATTGGCAGTTATAGTGTCACTGTTTCTGATACCAATAATTGTCAGATAAGTTTTTCTTCTTCCATTGGTATCATCAATGCATTGCCTGTTAATATCGTTCCGGGCGATACCGTTATCAATCCTTCTACCTCTTTTACAGCGAATGTAAATCAAGGAATTGGATTTACATGGACTCCGAATATTGGACTTTCTTGCGACGATTGTCCAAATCCGTTAATAACCCCTGACACAACCACCATGTATTATGTTAGCGTTTCGGACGCCAACGGTTGTTCAGGTATTGATTCCATGCTGGTAACGGTTAAATTATTGTGCGGAGAGTTCTTTGTTCCGACTATTTTCAGTCCAAATGGGACAGGTCCAGACGAGAACAACGCATTGCGAGTTTTTGGTAAAGAAAGTTGTGTGAAGGATTTTAGCATGGTGATTTATGACCGATGGGGGCAGAAAGTTTTCGAATCCACCAGCATCAGCATGGCATGGGATGGATTTTTCAAAGGTAGACCTGCTCAAGAGGGCAATTATGTATATGATTTAAATTTACAGCTTTATGATGATTCTATTGTTAGAAAATCAGGAAGCTTAACTTTAGTGAGATAATGATTAAACGTTGGTTATTTCTAGGTTGTTTGATTGCATGGATGTCCTTCGGAAAAGGGTTTTCTCAAGACGTTCATTTTTCACAAACAGATTTTTCTCCATTGACCTTAAATCCCGCATTAGCTGGGGCTAGTGCCACGTTTAATGGTGTTGCTATGTACCGAAGTCAATACGGTAGTTTCGCCTCCCCCTACAAAACATTTTTGGGTTCTTTTGATGGGAGATTATCTGCAGGAGTAAAAAACTCCAGTGGGATATTAGGTGGCGGCTTAAGTTTTTTTAATGACCGAATGGGTGACGGCTTTTTCAATCAAACCACCATAGGAGTTAATTTATCCTACAGTTTACTCGTGAGTCGTTTTAATCGGGTCGCGGTAGGTATGAACTCGACCTTTGGACAATGTGCAGCAAATCCAACGGTTGGCCAATGGGGTTCGCAGTTTGATGGACTAACTTATAATCCAGCCATTCCTAGTGGAGAGAATTTTTACCAACAAAGTTTTAGTTATTTCGATGTAGGGCTCGGTGCAGTTTATACGTATCAAACAGACGTGGCGAATATTACCAATGTTGCGGATAAAGGTTTTAGCGTGGGTTTTGCAGCCTATCATGTGAATAATCCTAGGTATTCGTTTTACAATTCGAGCATTCAGAATTTATCAACGCGCTATTCATTATTTGCAAACGGAAATATTGGAATTAATAGCACAAATGGCATTTTACAACCCGCTATTTACTTCCAGCGTCAAAAAAAGTCAAATGAGCTTTTGTACGGGGTTAGTTACAAACAAATAATTCAGAAAGCCTCTACCGAGACTGATCGGATCAAAGAAATTGCATTCAGTTTAGGGCTTTTCAGCCGACTACGTGATGCCATTGTGATAAAATCAATGGTGTTCTACGGTCCTTTTTCTGCAGGATTTGCTTACGATATCAATGTCTCTCGACTTTCTTTAGTATCTAATTTTAAAGGAGGCGTGGAAATGTTCGTTCGATACAATGTCAACACAATTCAAGGTAAAAAAATTCGCGTAAGAAGCTAATTTATCTCGCCTTACTTCTCTATTTCGCAAAAGGGAAATTTAAGCCGTTCAGATCAACCTGGAAAAGATCGTATGAATAGAATCCGTCTTGTTCCGCAAGTGAAGCATAAACTGCTTTATTTTCCCCCGAAATAAGATTAAAATGCGTGTCGTTGTTAACGGTGTTAATAGATGGACCTAAATTCATCGGATTGGACCAGGTTCCATCTTCTTTTAACGTGCAGTAGAAAATGTCATAATCCCCGTATCCAGGAAGTTCGTCGCTGCTAAAAAACAGGAATTTTCCGTCAGGACTCAGCCATGGAGTTGTTTCATTTCCGGGAGAATTGATGTGTTTTGGGAGAGCGCTTACCTCACCGAAACCGTTTTCACTTCTAGTACATGTATACAAATCTAAACCTGTTAAATCTGCCTTACGGTCGGTAGTAAAAACCAGAATTTCTCCTTCACTTGCTCCTTCTGTGGTGGTTGCACTTCCCTCAAAATAATCGGTATTAATCCCTTTGCTTTTAATTACAGCAGGAGCCTCCCAAACAAATGGTTGCTCTGAAATTATTTCAAACAAATCAGAACTTTTGGTGGTTTTTTCCGCCGACGAGGTATTCACCGTCATTAAGGCGTATGTTCCATTGCTATTAATATAGCTCATGGCATCGAATCCGTTGGTGTTAATTTCTTTAAAAAAAGAATAATCAATTTCGAAATTTTTAGTGCTTTCGTTCCAATTGGCACGGTAGACATCCTCGAAATAGCGCAAGTCATCGGGATTGATGTTTTCACCCGTGGTTTCAGGTCTTCTTGATGTAAAAAATAAAGTTCTCCCTCCATTGACTAACAATGGAGCGTATTCGTCATTAAGGGTGTTAATGGTCTTCGATAGGGAAGTACGTTTTACGTCAACACCTTGTTTTTTGTCGCGTATCATGAGTTCACATTGCTCAATGTAACGATTGATTCCATAGTCAAGGGCAACTTTAGGTCCTAAGAGTACCGCAGTTTTTTTATAGGCAGCAATTGCTTCATCTACTTTAGCAATACGGTGATTGATTTTACCTTCCAATTCATAAAAAGCAGCATCAGCATCGTCATGTTCGGTGATGAACTTTTTAGCTACGTTTATGTAAATTTCCGCGGTCAAAAAACCCATTAAATCGTAATGGCAATTGGCCAACCAGAAATTCAATTTCCAACTTTCCGGATCAATGGCTTCTGCCTTTTTAAAGGATTCTAGAGCATCGTTGGTTCTTTCAGCATTGAACAACTCTATCCCCTTATTCAAAAGGCGGTTGAAATTGCTTCTCTCCTTGCTGTTTAATTTACTTTGTGCGAAGGAGCTCATCGTTAGGGTTATTAAAACCAATAGGGTTAAGAATGTTTTCATGGGCCTAATTTAATAAGTTTTGGGAGTTTGTAAACGTAATTTTTAAGTAAAATAAAATTGTTCACATAGAATCCCCTACTTTTAGTTTTCTTAATTTCGTTCAAATTTATTAGGCATGACCTCAAATACCTCCTATCGTTGCGTCTTTAGATGCTTATTGTTAAATGATCTATTTTCTCAAAAAATAGCAAACGAAGTTCATAACGGAGAGGAAAGTTCAGATAACATAAAATATCAATGGGAAGATGAATTAGTCGTCTCTGAAATTCAAGAACACACGGTAATAAAAAGCGGAACCTATATCCTGATGGGCAGTCATGGGACGCTTGGAGATTTTAGTTTTGCCATCGAAAACATGACCTTATTTACGCTCAACAGTAAGACGGGTGACATCACCCAATTTGCCTTTTCAAAGGAGTTGGTAAGTGATATGCAAGTGGTTGAAGATGAGGATGGTTTACAAGTAACTATAGAACTTAAAGACAATGAGCCATTTATAAATCCTATTCCTGGCATCTACATTACTAATAGAGATTTTCCTAATGCCCTCAAGGAGCATGCTTGAGGCAAAAGGACTAGGCTTAATCTATGGTGAAAGAATTCTATTCAAGAATCTTTCCATGGCCTTAAATCCGAAGTTTGTTTATGGTATTATCGGTGAAAGCGGTGTTGGTAAAACCAGCCTTCTTCATGTTTTATCCGGCAATATTGATCCAACTTCCGGTTTCGTTTCGTTAGACCATAAAGTCTTTCCAAAAATAAGCCAACGGCTGATACCTGGTTTACCCGAAATTGGTTTTGTTTCGGCACAATTTAATTTGGATTGGAATCACTCATGCAGGGAGAATATACGCGAAGCGATATTGTCATGGCCTAATAAAGAACGTGAATCACGGGTCGATAAAATCCTTAAATTAATGGAGTTGGATAAAGTGCAGCGGACTTTGGCCAAGGATTTGTCTTCGGGTGAACAACAAAGGTTGGCAATAGCGAGAGCAGTGGCGTGTAACCTCAGATGGCTAATGTTGGATGAACCATTCGGCCATCTAGATGCTAAAAGAAAATCAAAGTTGTGTGAACTTATTCAAAAATTGCATCGTTCTGAAGGTGTTGGTATTTTGTTGGTTTCACAGCAAATGGAGGATATTTATCGATTAACTGATTATTTTTCAACCTTAAAAAGCAATGGTAGGTTAACCAAATTTCAACGGCCAGAAATGGCGTATTTTAAATTAACTAGTCCCGCTGAGGCAAAGAGGTTTGGCTGGTTAAATGAGGTAGAATGGCAAGGTCAGCATTATTACTTTCGACCAAATCAATACGAAATAACCGCCAATGGTATACCTTTAGAGGTGGTAAGGGTTGTTTTTAATGGGTATATCTTTGAGCACTTTTGCCGTTTTGAAAACCAAGAGGTTATTTTATATGCATTGAACCATTTACCTCAAGAATTTAAAATCCTTCCGACGGTAGTATGAATCCATATTGGAATATTTTTCAGAATGGCATGGTTGCTTTTCGACAAAAACGGGCAATATTGCATTGTGCAGCCTTAACATATTTTGCGCTTTTTGCCTTGATCCCCACGCTTTACTTAATCCTCATAAGTTTCGGTGCTTTTTTCGGAGAACAAGCTTGTTTAACCGCGATAAGTGACTTTTTCAATGATTATATGGGTATTCAAGACATTTCAGTATTTACCTCATTTCTGGACAGTGCGGATATTCATGATTCTTCCTGGGCCCTCAACGGCATAATGATTATCGTATTGTTATACTCGGCATCTTCCTTCTTAACCTCCCTAAAACATAGTTTAAATGTCTTTTTTGAGGTAAAAAAAGAGCGTCCGCCTCGAAGAATAAAAGTCGTCTTAAGGGCCCTGAGGTTTAAATTGTTATCCTTTGCCTATTTATTGGCAATGATATTCATCGCCTTTCTGTTTTATTTGCTCGAGCTTTTTTTGGTGGGTGTAGAAGCCATGTCCGATGGTGTACTTTCAAAGTTATTCTTTGATGAAAGAGTCGTCAATGCACTGCTTTTCATTTTAACCAATGGCACTTTGATAACTATAGTTTTTAAATGGGTAAATGAAGCAAAAATACCATGGAAACTCGCAATACGAGGGGCGCTTTTTACTTCAATTGTTTTATATTTATTTCAATTTGCTATCAATTATTATTTGAAGACTTACTTTTTTTTATCCAACGTAAATTTGGTAGGAGTTGTATTTGTTTTGATGGCTTGGGTATATTATTCTGCACATATACTGTATTTCGGTGCCATAATAACTTATTTTTATGGCATTGAATTTAATTTCCTTCAACAGAAAAAAATAAAAGAATGAAAAAACTAAGAATTTATGGTGTTTGCCTGCTTGCTATTTGTTTCATGTTGTTTTCTTGTAAAGATTCAGGGGTACTGGTAAAACCCAAATACTCCACGACAGTTTTTAGAGGTCAAAGGGGTGAAACGGAAGTGAATGCGTTTAACCGCAAACAAGCGGAGCGCGAAAAGAGTCTTGCGGAAGAAATTGAAAAAGCAGAACAAGCTGTTCGCATGCTGGAAGAACAAAAAAAAATGTTTTATTCCATTGATTCTACTGAACGAATCAAAGAAATTGATGTTCAGCTGGATCGACTTCTTGCCAGAAGCCAGGCAATCGTTAAAGAACTTAATGAAACCGATCCCTTTACCGCAGAAGGCCACGAGAAAACCTTAAGGTTGGCTAAAGAACTCAACGATCTTTTATATACCTACGTGGTTCCAATGGGAGAATTGATTTCGGCGAATAAAGAAATAAAAAATATCGCTGCGGATATTAGTTTTGATACGGGAAGTTCAATAATCAATATGGAAGGTAAAAAAATGATTTCCGTACTTCTTGATAGTATAAAAGCAGAGGTTTTGGATTGGCGCAAATACCTAGATCATCACAATGAGAACATTTTTTCAGAAGAGGATTATTCTACGATTTTAATCATCTCTGGTTATTCGGATAAACAAGGAACAGGAAGCGAAGCGGCGAGGATACAACGCAATTTGGAGCTTTCCGATGCGCGCGCAAAGGCAGTTGCTGCAGAATTTGAAAAACAACTAAAAGCCCTTGGGGTAGCATGGAAGTTGTCCTACCGTATTTCGTACGAAGGCAAAGGTGAAAATTTACCCCCCAATCAATTCGACGATAACCGTAAGAACAACCCTAACCGCAGAATTACAACCATTCGCATGGTCGTTGGACCCAAAATCCTCCTGTACAATTCTGGAGAATAATACTATCAGAAGAACGCAGGAGGCTTTCTCACCTCGATTTTAGCATCCTTGAAGAGGGATGAGGTATTTCGAATACTCAGTAAAAAACTCTTGTTGCCACCAATAGGAGTCCAAAAAAAACTGAGAGCCCAACAATGCATGTTTCGGTTGAGTGAAAGATTCATATTGGTTATCGCTCTTGATTTAACATCCAGGTTGATATTGCTGGCTAAATTCCATCGCTTAGTAAAGGTTACATCACCGTTCAGCGAAAAGGTGTGTAACTTGTTCCATAAGGCAGGATTACTCGAGCTTATGTTGGTGTTTGCTAAAATTGAATAGATGTGCGCAATATTTAATTTCCATGGAATATCAAAGTAAATGGCCTGTTCTGGATGGAGCGTGTAATTAACAAAGTCTGCATTCCATGCGGTTTTAATTAATTCGTTTTTTTGTTCTAAAATCTCTCTGCTTTTTCTAGAGCTTAAGGTAAAGGTTGAATTCATTCCGAGCGCCAATATTCGGCCTAGTCCTTGTTGGGTTTTCCATGCAAACTGCTGGGTAGACTTTCCCGTTGTGGTATTCCATGAGTAACAGCTGTATGTTCCTGTTGCGACAAAATTCATCCATTTAAAAGGGCTTACACGAAGGTTTAAAGCCAGATCGGATAAGTTGAATGAATCCTTAAGAGCATCAAAATTACCTGTTATAGAAAACTGGTCCAAAATGCGAATTTTCTTATATCCCGTGACCGTATCTTTTGCCGATTTGAATTTTAATTCCAAACTATTGTTTACACCAAAAGTTATGAACGAACTGGCTTGCAAATTACCAACTGTATAAATACTTCTTTCAAATGGCGAAAAAGTAATAGCGGTTTGGTTTGGACCAACATTTTTCGTGATGAGATTATTCAATTTAGGAGTGTATCGGTAACCAATGGAAGGGGTTAGTAAATGACGTAATATTGGCTTCTTTTTACCAATGAACCTATAGTAGCTGTAGACCACCGTAGTGGCGTTAAGGTTGAAGTTCAACTCATTGGCGCCAAAGGCTCCTCTCAGGGTATCGGTTTGGCTTGTATTCGAAAAAGCGTTGTACGATTTATCAATCGATTGAAAGTTCTGCTTGTTTCCTAAACTTAGATTGGGCGAAATTTTTATCGTGTTTTTGAAAAGTCCCAAGGTGGTTTGGATGCCCATTGTTTGTTGTATGCCATTGAAAAACAATGAGCCAATCGCATTGACATCACCGCTGCTTAAAAGGCTATCACCAAAGGTGCTTTTGTTTTGTGCTTCAAAATTATAGGTAATACCAATGATTTGTACGGCCTTTCCGAAACTGCTTTTGGGGGACTTAATAAGGTTTTTAAAGGGAAAAATACGCGTTAAGTTCGCGGTGATTACCGGAGAAACTAAAGCTATTGATTTGGAAATCGAATTTTGACGAAGTGAAATTTTCATTCCCGTTGTTAAGGGTTTTCCTGGGAACAATCGATTAACGTTAACATCAGAGTTAAATGAATTCTTAAAATAATCGGGGTTAATGGGGTCTGGATTGTTTTTTGAAGTATTGTCCGAAATAAAATTAACGTTCGAATTGAACTGCCACAATGGATTCGATCGAGCTTGCTTGTTGTGGGTCCAAGTTAGCGTGAATTTGTTGTTCCGAGAATAATTAGGAAATCCATTGTTGAATTGCTGGAACCCGATGCCGATTTTACCAGTGTATCCATACCGCTTTGAATAGTCTAATTCATTGCGTAAACCCCAACTTCCTCGGCTGTAAATACTTGCATATACCGAGGTTTGTAGTCGGTCGTTGATAGGAATAAAATAGCCTAAATTTTGAATCCCAAAACCATAAGGAGAGGATGGAACCAATTCAGGAAATAAAAGGCCACGTGTGCGTTCTTTTTGTTGAGGAATGATGGCAAAAGGTAGTCCAATGGGGGTAGGGATTCCACTAATCCAAAGATTCATGCCCCCAGCAACGATTCTTTTTTCGGGAATTACAACGCCTCGCTTGAGTAAAAAATGATAATGAGGTTCCTCTTGATCACAGGTGGTAAGAATTCCTTTTTTTAAATGGATGTCTTCGTGGGGATACCTTTTGGCTTCCCCCATTTGAAAGAAAAGTTCCTGTTGCTTAATTTTTAACACTTCGATGTAGGCTTTTTTTGTTGCAGTATTCATGCGCATACTTCGGCATGTGAGGGTTTCGGTGGCGTCGCTAAATTCAGGGTATTCTACTTCCGCTCCTGAACCATCGATTCGGTAAATTGCTTCCACTTCATTGTGCAGAAAATCAAGGATAATGATTCCTGATTTAAGTTTCATGGATTGGGTTTCTACAAAGGCGCCACCGTAAAGAAAAGCTTTTTTTGATACGACATCGTAAAAACTTGAATCAACTGCTCCGTATCGAATCACCTCATCAATTTCCGTATTCGTTTCATAAACGGTATCAACCATTGGCGCTTGGCCATGCGTCATGCTTAACCTTATCAACAAACCAACGAAGAAAAAAAAACGTTTTGGCATTGAATTGGTAGATGCTGAATAATAATTTTGACTATGGCAATGCAAAGGATTACAAAACTATCAAAATTTGCTCGGATTTCTTTATTGGAGCTGGGCTATCTTTTTAT
>Ga0209770_10000222_pt1 | contig 33896 bp, 36 predicted proteins | sample LauGreSu1BDMLBDD_2_FD_187572 | JGI IMG/M metagenome (GOLD analysis project Ga0209770, IMG submission 187572) | Freshwater lake microbial communities from Lake Michigan, USA - Su13.BD.MLB.DD (SPAdes) (version 2) | ecosystem: Environmental > Aquatic > Freshwater > Lake | place: Lake Michigan, USA...
GAAGCACGGATCATCGTGCTTGAGGAGGATCGTCGTGATACATCAAATAAATTTGGTACGAATCCCTGTTCAGAAATTATTCTAGCAGACTCTCCTCTTGCAAGATATCCCAAAGAGATCGCAAAGCAAAAGGGATGGGACTGCTTCAAGGAGGACTGCAAGTGAGCGATGATCCTTTGTCTCGTTGTGCTCAGGAAAATGAATTTCTACAAGCACAGATAATGGTTCTTGAGCAGCGTATTGGAAATGTTTCAATGCTTCTTGCCGATTGGGATGGTTATTATAATCCCCAAACTAAGCGGGGCAATGCAGAAGAACTGGCTAAACTAATTGAAGAAGCATACACAGTGCTTCAGGGTAGGAGTTGGCGTGATCAAGAAGATTAATAGTCGTTATGGTGAACCAAGGTACATCACCGATCATGGTGGTGGTTGGTTTACAATTGAAGGTAAGTCAAAGTTTTATCGTGGCGGTGGATGGCCTGATCTAGAATATCTAGATTACGAAGGTGGTCCATTCCTACAGGTAGGTGCTGATTCTGAGTGGGGTGTTATCCGTGAACTATTAACGGAACCCACTGAGTCAGGTTATTTCAAAGTACGTTTTAGAACAGGAGATTAAGTATGGAAGATTTCAATCTAATTATTTCCGTTGCAAGTTTTATTAGTGTTTGTGTATTCATCGCTATGGCTTGGAACCACAGTAAGTTAATCAAACAAATGCAGAATGACATCATTAATAATAACGATGCATTGCATAATAGAATTCGTAATTCAGAAGATGCTTCTGATCGTGCGTCAAGATGGCGTAATGAACTAATGAAGAAGAAGTATGACGATCTTTGTGATTCACATAGCAAGCTAGACAGTCGTGTATGCGACCTGACTAGCACTATGTGGGACATTGATGGTAAGATGCAAACTCTAGATCCATACATCAAGCGTATTCATCTTAAGCATCTAATTAAGACCAGCGGTTCAATCAATAAGAATGCTGTTAAGCAACTAAAGGAAATTGAGAATGAACTCAAATGAACTCATTAAACTTTTGGAAAACGCGATTGACACTTCGTCCAGTAGTGAATACCACTCTGGGTTTACAGCCAAAGAACTACACCGTAAGTGTCTCGTTTACATTCGATTACTGGATCAAGAGAATACCACGCTAAGGGAGATGCTTGAGAACTGCAAGGATACCAAGACATTCTACCTAGGCTGGGGTAAGGGAAAGGACGAGTAAGCATGGATATGGCTGAAGAGGCAGATTACTGGAACAACTATTTCAAGACTCATTACAAGTGAGTCTATTGGCTTCGTGGCGGAATCGGCATACGCAGCGGACTTAAAATCCGTAGCCGCAAGGCGTGGGGGTTCAAGTCCCCCCGAAGCTATTCAGGTGTGGTGTAATGGTAGCACCAGAGATTTTGGTCCTCTTTGTCTTGGTTCGAATCCAAGCACCTGAGTACGCCCTTATAGCTCAGCTGGTAGAGCAACCGACTTTTAATCGGTTGGTCGCAGGTTCGATCCCTGCTGGGGGCATTGTTTAAATCCTGCATTCAAACTCTAATATAGGAAGAATATGGAAACAGAATCCAAAGTAGTAAGTCGTAAGCGTTGCCCTAAGTGTGCAGCGCAAGGCAATGACACGTCAGGAAACAACCTAGCCGTCTATGATGACGGACATAGCTACTGCTATGCTTGTGAATTTTATGTAAGAGGTAACAAACCAATGGAAACAATCGTAGAGGAAACACCAGTATATGCCACAGAGAAGTTTCGTAGTGGTGAGATCCAGGCTCTACCACACCGACGAATTAACGAGAAGACTGCTAGACAATATGGATATGCAACCACTGCCAACGGAGCAGAGGTTGAGAACTTCTACAGTACGGATGGTACACTACAGGCTCAACATATTCGATACGACGGCAAGAAGTTCGCATGGATCGGAGACACATCAAACCTCCAGTTCTATGGTCAGAACTTGTTTCCTAGTGGTGGCAAGAGGATTCTCATTACCGAGGGAGCCATTGACTGTCTCACTATGGCCCAACTCTTTGACAATAAGTACCCAGTTGTCTCCATCCCCAACGGAGTCAATTCAGCTGTACGCTGTGTAAAGGATCAGTATGATTATCTTTCCTCGTTCGAAACCATCGTCATTTGTTTCGACATGGACGATCCAGGGCAGAAGGCAGCACGGGACGTGGCTGAAATACTGCCACCAGGTAAGGTCAAGATCATGTCCCTGTCTCGCAAGGATCCAAATGAGATGCTTGTCAATGCCGAGGCTGCACAACTCCTGCAAGCCTACTGGAATGCCAAGACGTACTCTCCCGATAGTATTCTTCATGTCAGTCAGGTCGTATCTGAGAATGAGAATTCATCCGTACAGGTATACGAGTACCCGTGGGATTCGCTAACTACATTCATGATTGGTCAGGACTCTGGCCGACTTAACCTATGGACTAGTGCCACTGGTCATGGTAAGTCTACAATTATCCGTGAACTAATCTCAGATCATCTTAATCATAATCGTGCTGTAGGTGCTGTATTCCTAGAAGAATCACCTGAGCAGACTGTAGATGATTTGATCTCATCTAAGATTGGTAAGCCAGTCCGTAAGATCATGTCTCAGCGTCAACTCAATGAACTGCGGAAGTCCAACAACAAACCTATCGTTGACATGGTAGAGGATAATCTAACCGAGGAGGAGTATGCCGAAGCAAAGACGTATATTTCCAGCAAGCCTTTGTACCTTTATGATCACATTGGCAACGCTAACATTTCTAATATCATCAATCGCCTTGAGTATATGGCTGTTGGTCTTGATTGTAAAGTCATCTTTCTTGATCATATTACTCTGCTTGGTAATATGCTCCTATCTTCTGGTAGTGACTTTGGAAACGACGAACGACTAGTGCTTGACTCCGTAATGAAGAAGCTAAGGGAACTGGTAGAGCGAACTGGTGTCACACTCCATGTCATTGCTCATATCAAGAAAACTGATAAGAACGTAGACGAGGGTGATCGAATCAACCTTAATGATCTTCGTGGCTCAGGTTCTCTTGCTCAGATTGCAGATAATGTCTTTGCACTTGAGCGCAACGCCCAGCACCCAGACCCAGCAACTGCCAACACAACCAATGTACGAGTCCTTAAGAATCGTAAGGGTGGTCGTAGAGGCATTGCTACGGCTCTGTTCTACAACGACCAGACATCCAAGCTTATGGATGTACCGTTTGTAATTACCCCCGAAGGAGAGGTGCTTTATAGATACGATCAAATTAGCGTTTGATATTGAGGCTAATGGCCTTAATGAAGTAGTTGCTGGTAAGAAGGATACCTATTTACCAGAGGCTACAAAGATTTGGTGTATGTCAATCTACAACATTGACACAAAGGAACTCTTGCTGTTTGAGCAGGATAACCTAAGCGATGGTATCCAAATGCTTCGTGATGCAGACTTGATCATTGGTCATAACATCTATGCCTTTGACATTCCGTTGATCGAAAGACTGCATGGTTCCTTAGATAAGAAACCAGAACAAGTAATGGATACCTTGATTCTTTCTCGTCTTATGTATGGTGACAACCCACCAACTGTAGATCAATCACATTCACTGATGGCTTGGGGTCAGCACCTAGGTCACAGTAAGATTGATTATCAAGGTGGCTGGGACAACTATACGGCAGAGATGGGAAAGTATTGTCTACAGGATTCCGTTGTAACTGCAAGGATATGGGATCACTTTTCTCAGCAAAACTACATGGTTCAGTATAGTCGTGCTGTCAGAATGGAACATGTCGTTGCAGATATGATCAAGCGTCAGGTCGAAGCTGGCTTTAGCTTTGACCTAGACAAAGCCGAAGCATTAGAAATGGAGTTACTGATTGAGAAATCACAAATCGAAGACGAAATGCGACGAATCTTTCCAGACAAAATCATTGTTAGACATTCTGAGAAAACAGGAAAGCGACTCAAGGATAAAGTCGAAGTCTTCAATCCAGGTTCTCGACAACAAATTGCAGAACGACTCCAAGAAAAGTATGGCTGGGAGCCAAGCACAACCGACAAGGGGAACCCCAAGGTTGACCATGCAGTTCTATCTGACCTAGAATACCCTGAAGCAAAGACTTTGTGCAAGTATTTCGATCTTGTAAAGTTAATGTCTCAGGTTTCTGATTGGGTAAGCCGTGCCAAGATAAGTCGTGACAAGCGTATCCATGCATACATCAATACCCTTGGTGCTGTGACTGGTCGTATGTCAAGTCGTGAACCCAACATTCAACAAGTTCACTCTGATTCTAGAGCACGAGCATTGTTTATCCCAAGAGATGGTTGGGTATTGGTTGGCTCCGATCTCAAGGGTCTAGAGCTAAGAATGCTTGCACATTATCTGTATCCATTTGACAATGGTGCATATGCCAAGGAAGTCTGTGAAGGTGATATCCACACTCACAACCAGAAGGCTATGGAACTGGACTCTAGGAATACAGCCAAGACTGGTATCTATTGCTTCCTGTATGGCGGTGGTGATGAGAAGTTTGCAAAGACAATTGGTGCTTCTGTCTACAAGGCAAAGCAAACCAAGAACAAACTACTAAGCAATATCCCTGGACTCAAAAAGTTGATTGAGAATTGTCGATTTGATACCTTGGACAAAGGCTATGTCAAGCCATTCAACTGGCGTCCTGTCTATGTCCGTAAGGAACATGCTGCTCTCAATACCTTGCTTCAATCCTCTGGGGCTCACATTGCCAAGGCTTGGGCCTGTGTTGCAGATCAAAGACTACGGATGGAGATTGGTCAAGATAAGTTTAACTGGGTTGCCTCGGTGCATGACGAACTACAAGTAGAATGTCATCCTGATGTAGCTAACAAAGTCGGTAAGATCCTCTGCGAATCTGCAACTACTGCTGGTGAATTACTACGCAGCAATTGCAAGATCGAAGCAGAATTCAAAGTAGGTAACAACTGGTCGGAGACACACTAATGGCTAGAGATTATAAAGACGAGTACGCTAAGTTTCAATCATCTGAAAAATCTAAGAAGGACCGAGCCCATCGGAACAAGGTACGCCGCAAGGCTACTAGAACCGGTCGGGTCAAGAAGGGAGATGGCAAGGACATTGACCATATAGATGGCAATCCCCGTAACAACTCCCCAAAGAACCTCCGGGTTGTAAGCAAGTCTAAGAATAGAGCCAAGAAATGACTGAATCAGTGTACTTTATGCGCCAAGTAAACGAGTTTATAGCTTCTAATCCCAATCATCCTGTGGTGGTAGACTACAATCGTGGTGAAATAGGACTAGGTTATATTATCCGTCACTGGCAGGAGATTCATAATGAGAATTATTCAGATTAGTGGTAAGGGTAGGGTGGGTAAAACCACCCTTGCCCATTTAATTGCCAAGCATGCATTTGATCTTGGCTACATTCCCGTAATGCTTCCGTTTGCAGATGGTATTAAGAAACTAGCTGCAGCACAAGGCATTACAAAAGAAGGTGACTCTTCAGCTTATCGAGATTTCTGTCAAAACATTGGTGCTACAAAACGAGCAGAAGATCCAGATTTCTGGGTAACTAAAGCCTATGAAGCAATCCAAGAATACATGATTAAGGAAATCGACAACAAAGCAGCCAAGAAAACCAACTATGAGTATGTCATTATTCAAGATGATGTACGGTATATGAATGAACTTGCGTTTGGCCGTGAGCTTGTTGCAACCCAACTGTTCTTGTCACAGGGTATCAGAAAATTAGAAGAACATACAGCTTCTTGGAGAAACCATGAAAGCGAAGTCATGGCTAATCAGATTGAGACTAATCTATTAATTCCAAGCAAGCAAGCAGATGCGGAAGAACCATTTGATATTATTATTCAAAACGATGGAGATCTACAGGATCTAGAATATATTGTAAAGAATGCTTTGGAATATTGGCTAGATCTTGGTTATCTTGAACTTGAGGAATACAATGATGATGCCGACAACAGCGATTCTTGATGGAGATATCATTGCCTATAGGGCTGCCTTCTGGGCAGATGCCGAGGGCATAGAAGACCTACCAGGTCGTATCAATCAAGACATTAAGAACTGGACGCCGCAGGGTGTAGATACAATCTACATTGCCATGTCTTGTCCACGAACCAACAACTATAGGAGAATGTTTTGGCCTGCTTACAAGAAACACAGGGAGGATTTCAAGTCGCCAGAGTCAATGTCTGTTGCACTAGAGACTATCTACGATGTAGAAAATACAACGGTAAGGTGTGTCAACAACCTGGAAGCAGACGATCTTATTGGAATGCTGGTGTCGTCAGGTCAGGCCGTGGGCATAACAGTAGACAAGGATCTCAGACAGATTCCTGGGTGGCACTGGAATCCAGACAAGGAATCAGAACCAGTCCTGGTGTCTGGCGAAGAGGCCGATAAGTATTTCTACCAACAGTGGATGACTGGAGATACCACGGATAATATCTGGGGTCTTTGGAAGGTAGGTCCTGCCAAGGCTAAGAAATTCCTAGAAAACCATCCCCCTGAAGAATGGGATTCAGGGATTATGGCAATGTATCAGGATGAAGATTGGGCTAAACGACCCGAGGAAAAGCGTCCTCTTGATATGTTCCGTAAAGATTTTGCCCTAGCCCAAGCTAGGTGCGTTCGTATCCTTCGTCATGGCGATTATGACAAGGAAAGTAATACAATCAACCTGTGGTGTCCAAATAACCACGGAGTTAGAAACATTTTGGATTTAGACAAGGGAGTAATCAATGAGCAAAGTATTTGAAGATTTTGTAGCAGTGGATAAGTATTGTCGCTGGCTACCAGATCAGAATCGTAGAGAGACTTGGGAAGAGGCCGTGGATCGTTACTTTGATTATCTAATCAAGCGGTTAGATATCACATCCAAGGTTCCCCTAGAAGAAATGAAAGAGATTGGTGCTGCCCGTGAAATGATGAAGAATCGTCAGATCTTCGGGTCAATGCGAGCACTAATGACCGCTGGACCCGCTTTGGATAAGGATGACGTAGCTGCTTATAACTGCTGCTATGTAGCCGTCCAATCAACCCAGGATCTATCCAATATTCTGTATACCCTAGCTTGTGGTACTGGTGTTGGGTTCTCGGTCGAAAAGAAGAATGTTCAACAACTCCCTACTATCCATGATACAATTGTCAAAACAGATAGATCTATTGTTGTAGAAGATTCTCGGGAAGGATGGGCAAATGCCTATAGGCAATTCATTGACCACCTATACAATGGTCATCACCTAACTGTAGATACTAGCCAAATCCGTCCCTCAGGAGCCAGACTAAAGACCTTTGGTGGTCGAGCCTCTGGACCTGAGCCGTTTATCAGACTTATTAAGTTCACTGCAAATGTATTCTACGAGGCTCGGGGCCGCAAGCTCAAGCCAATTGAAGTACATGATCTTGTTTGTCAGATTGCCGACTCAATCATCTCGGGTGGTGTACGCCGCTCGGCTCTGATTAGTTTGTCGGACCTATCTGATTACGAGATGGCACACGCCAAGAGTGGCCCCTGGTGGGAAAAGGAAGGTCATAGAGCCTTGGCTAATAACTCGGCTGTATATGAATCCAAGCCAGACATGGGTTCCTTTATGCACGAGTGGTCTTCGTTGTACAATTCCCGCTCAGGCGAGCGTGGTATTTGCAACAGAGAGGCTATGCGTATGATTGCCAAGCGTGCTGGACGAGTTACAGAGTTTGAGTTTGGAACCAATCCATGCTCTGAGATTATCCTCAGGCCAAATCAATTCTGCAATCTATCAACCATTGCGGTACGTCCTGATGATCAGGCACCACAGCTGATTGATAAGATTCGTCTTGCAACAATCCTTGGTACTTTACAAAGTGCGTTAACTAACTTTACCTACTTTGCATCAAACAACAATACTTCTTTCAAGAACAACTGTGAAGAAGAGCGTTTGCTTGGTGTATCAATGACTGGCATCTTCGATAACAATCTAACAAATGGTGGCAATGGTCCAGAAGAACTACAGAAACTACTTGGTGCTCTTAAATTTGTTGCTCGTAAGGTCAATGAAAAGTGGGCTGGATATCTTGGTATCAATCCATCCAAGTCTATTACCTGTATTAAGCCAGAAGGTACCACTTCCTGTGTAGCAGGAACTGCATCTGGTCTACATCCACGCTATAGCAAGTTCTATATCCGTCGAATTAGAATGGATAAGAACTCACCTATGGCTAAGTTCATGATTGATTCTGGTGTCCCAAGCGAGCCTTGTGTAATGAAGCCTGATCATACCCTGATCTTCTCATTCCCAATCAAGGCTGACTTTGGCATTACTGAAGAACAAATCAATGCAATTGGACATCTTAATCTATGGCTAGCATACCAAGCATGGTATTGCGATCACAAGCCAAGCATTACTGTAAACTATACTGACAACGACTTTATGCATATTGGTGGTTGGTTATGGAAGCACTGGGACATGGTATCTGGCATTTCTTTCTTGCCGAAGGATAACCATGTATATCAGCAAGCACCATTCGAAGCAATCACCGAAGAACAGTACAATAAGCTGAACGATGCTATGCCAACTAACGTTAATTTTAATCTCCTGTCCAATTACGAGACAGAAGATGGTACTACTAATGCCCGTGCGCTAGCATGTACAGCCAATGGCTGCGAAATTACATAAGGAGTTTTTCAATGTCAACAATGTATATTGAATCCGAATATGATATGGATCAGGCGTTAGCCGAAACTATGAAACTAGTTAAGCTAAAGAACTGTACATTGAATGTCGGTTTTAATAACATGACGATGGTTGGAATCTTTTTAGATAATCTAAAAGAGCAATTAATAGAGAATAAAATAGAACCAGGTGAGAAAGAGTTCCACCTTAACATCATGGTAAAATCAAATGAACAAGCTTGACTTATTACTGCGAAAGTGGAAGGCGGGGTCCATCAAGGACCCTGACCTTTCTTTTTGTTTAGCGTATATCCACAAAATAGAAATGGATAAGAAGAATGAAAGAGAACCTGTACATTCGGAGGGAACTGATCCAGTATCTGGAGAAGACCATAACCCTAAGTCCAAACGACCTAAAGCTAAAGGACTATGAACGCGGCTTTAAGGCTGGTCAATTAGAGGTTTTGGCCAAACTAAAATCTTTATGTGAACAGCAAGAAAAGGGAGGTTAATATGCCTAAAAAGGGTGGTGGATTTCCACAAGTCAATTTCGAACAGGAAATGAGAAGACAAGAACAAATGATGGAAAGACAGATGCGTATGCAACAGCAATATCAAAGGGAAGCTGAAGATCGTATGCGTCAAGAGAGAGAACGAGAACGACAAGATGAACTTATCCGTAGACGAGAAGCTGCGGCAGAAAAAGAAACCATGCTTCAAGAACAAGAACAACAAGAAGCTGCAGTCTTTCAAGAAATGCAAGGCCAGACTACCAAAGAAAGCAGTGAGTTTGGTGGTGGCTTTAATCTTGCCATGCCTACCATTGAAAGACCTGGTTACGAAGATCTAGATAGACCACTATAAGGAGAGACAATGAACGCTGAAAAGACCATTAAAGATCGCTGGTGGACCCTCAATGCAAAGAGAGAGTCCAAGTTGAACAAAGCTAGGGCTTGTTCAGCACTAACAGTACCTACGTTACTGCCTTATCAAAGCCTGACTGGAGAAGATAATCTCTTTCAGACTTATTCTTCAGTTCAATCCCGAGGCGTTACATCCCTTGCCAGCAAGATCCTCAGTGTTCTTATTCCGCTAAACGATACTCCGTTCTTTACATTTGGACTTAGGAATGGTCGAGAACCAACCCCAGAGATTGCAGAGTATCTAAGCAAGTTGTCTTTTCAGGTCTATAGAAAACTTATTTCAAACAATCTTCGTGAGATTTCCTATCTTGCAATGCAGCATCTCATTGTAGTTGGAGATGTGCTAATCGTAATGGAAAATGATTATTCTTTTCGAGTAATTCGTTTAGATCAGTTTGTAGTTCGGCGTGATGTAAACGGCTCGGTAAAGGAATTCATCTATCTTGAATTCATTTCCCCTAGTAACGAGGAGCCAGCCAGTGCCTATGACTTCCTTTCGGGCGAGGAAAAACAAACAGGTTTTAAAACAGTATATATCCGAGTCTTCCAAAACGAAGAAAACCTCTGGGAAGTCCACAAAGAACTTGAAGGAGAAATTATCGACAAAGGTTTCTATTCTGTTCTTCCTTATGTTATTTTGCGCTGGGCTAGTGTTGCTGGCGAAGACTATGGCCGAGGCCATGTCGAAGATATTTATTCAGATATCAGAACACTAGAATCCTATAGTCGTGCCATGATTCAAGGTATGGCAGCGGGTTCAACGTTCTTTATGGGTGTAGATCCAGCTGGTATTACCGAGATTGATGATCTTTCAGGCGCGCAAAATGGTCAATGGGTTGGTGCTAGGAAGCAGGATGTGTTTGTCATTACCCCAGGTGAGACAATCAATCCACAGCTACAGGCTTGTAGCACAGCCGTAGATGCAATGCGTAAAGAAGTAGGTCAAGGTTTCCTATTACAGACAGCAGCCATGCCTACAGGAGATCGTGTCACAGCCACAGCCGTAAGAGCCGTAGGCAACGAGTTAGAAACAATCCTAGGTGGTACCTTCTCTGCAATTGCCAGAGACTTCATGGTTCCCATTATTCGTAGAACAATCTACCTAATGATTGAAAACAATGAGATTGATCAGCGCATGGCAGATCAGTTTGACGAGGAGAATGGCATCCTCAATATCGAAATCCTTACGGGTCTTCAATCCCTTAGCCGTGAATCAGACATCACCAAATTGCTCCAGATGGGTGAGATGGTTCGCAATCTTCCACCAGAAGCTGCTTCTTCCTTCAAGTGGGAGTCTTATGCTAGAGCCCTGATCACGGCTATGGGTTTTGATGCCAACAACTGGGTCCGTAGTGCAGAAGAACTACGCAAAGAAAAGATGGAAATGGCAAAAGCCCAACAACAAATGGAAATGCAGAAGATGTTTGCTGGTGCTGCTGCTCAGGCTATGGGCGGTGCTGCTCAACAAGATCTAATGAATACTGGTGGTGCAAACATCCCACCAGAACTCAGTCAGCAAGCAATGCAGATGCTAGGAGGACAACCCAATGGCTAAAAGACCCGATAAAAAATCAATGCCCTGTAATAAACCAAGAGCCTCTACTTCGGCTGGCAAGAAAAAAATGGTCAAAGCTTGTGCCAATGGACAAGAAAAAATCATACACTTTGGAGCAAAAGGTTATGGTCACAATTATAGTTCGGAAGCTCGTAAGTCTTTCAAAGCACGGCATAACTGCGACTCTGCGGATAATAAACTAAGTGCTAGATACTGGGCCTGTAAGAATCTTTGGGCAGGACCTAGTGGTTCTAAAGCCTCTTGTCCCAAGGGTAGAAAGTGTAAGGGATAATGGACAGAAAGCAATCAGCTGTTGCTAGGCGACTTGCTGAAGCCAAGACAACACCACTATTCCTTGCTCAGCAAGCAGAACTTGAGGCAATAGAAATACAAGTAGGAAAGCACGAAAACACCCTTACATCCTTTAATGGATTGTTCATATACATCCAAGAAAAGGTACAAAAAAATCAAGATAATATTTCTTCTATATTTGTTAGACTAGCCGATGTCGAGGCAAAGGTAAGCACCTTGCCAAAAAGCCTAACCTTAGATGAACTTAATTTTAATCTAACCCCAGCAAGTACAACAATGGCTCAGGGTAGATTACTGTGGGATTCAGAGTATTCCACCCTGTTACTTGGGCTAAACGCAAACATCAATCTTGCTCTAGGGCAAGCAATGTACAAGAAGATCAGGAATAACACGGGGGTCACTATCATCAAAGGTCAAGTAATGTATGTCACGGGTTCACACGGAGCCGCAAACATTACTGTAGGACTAGCAGACGCAAGCTCAGAAGCCACAGCAGCCCCTACAATGGGCATAGCCGCAGAAAATATTGGCATCAATTCAGAAGGTTTCATCATAACCCAAGGCTACCTAAAGGGTATTAGTACCAGCTCCCTAGCAGGAGCAGAAGGTTCCATGCTTTGGTTATCAGAGACAGCTGGAGAAATAACAACAACTAGGCCAACTCAACCAGCCCACGGAGTTCATGTAGGTTGGTTAGTAAAGAAGGCTGGGGGTGGGGCAGGATCCATCTATGTTCACATTACAAATGGACAAGAACTATATGAACTACACGATGTATTAATCAGTGGCCCACAAGATGGTCAGGTATTAACTTATGATAACCTAAGTGGATTATGGAAAAACCAATTTCCAGGTGGAATTGGTGCATCAAATTCTGTAAATACTTCTATTGACTTTGGAAACAATTCAAATGAAACCACAACTGAAACAATAGTTACAGGCCAAACATGGGTAACTTCTACATCAAATATACAGATACGTTGCAATCCAACCCAATCACATGGACATTCAATAACCGATTTTATATTGGAAAACATTAACTGTATAGTTACAAAGTTAACACCAGGTGCTGGTTTTGTTATTAAAGCCTATGCTCCTAATGGAACATTTGGTATTTACGATATAATAGCTTATGAAGTATAAGGAGAGTTAAATGGCAATTAATATTCAAGGCGGTGGCAGCTCAGCAGGAAAAGCAAATGTAACAGCAACATATGAATTAAATGTTGTTACTCCTCAAGTAGAAGAGAATGCTGGCTTTGTACAGGTCAGTTCAGAAATAGATTCTGGTGTGGTACTAGGAACAAGAACAGTTCTTCCTATGGAAATATCAGACGACTACAGAGTAAGAGTTGGTGTAGATCAGAGTATTTTTAATCTATCCTTTGAAGGTGGAAATACACAAGCCCATATGTTCAATATTCCTACATCTACTATGGGAACAGCTCAGTCCAATAATCATTTGATTTTAAATCAGGGTTTGACAACAACAGCAGGAACTTATGTCTATGTGTTTAGTCGAAGAACATTTACATTGTTTGGAACTTATCCGGTTTATTTTGACACTTGGTTAAAAGAAGCTAATCACACCGCTGAAAATGCAATATCAGAATGGGGTATTGGTTCATCTCCAGCTACAAACTCAGTTCCAACCGATGGAGTATTCTTTAGAAGAAACGATGCAGGAGTTTTAAGAGCTGTAATCAATTATAACGGAACCGAAACAGAAGTAACAATTAATACAACCAACATTCCAAGTAAAGATGGCGTTGGTTTATACGACCCCGCAGAAGAAAATCATTTCTTAGTAGTTATACACAATGATGTATGTCGATTCTGGATTAATGATACCTTAGTTGCAAGCATAGATTGCCCAGGAAACCAACCAACACCAACCTCTGCAACATCTCAAACACTTATGTATAGAGTAAGGAATTCAGGAATTGCTTCGGCTGGACGACAAATTCATATTGGATTTATAAATGTTTCACTTGGTGATCAAAACTCAACCAAAACTTGGCCTCATGTTTTATGTGGTGCTGGTGGTGGATCTTATCAGAATCAACCAGGTACTGCACCAGGGCAAACCGCAAACTGGGTAAATAGCACAGCTCCCGTATTAGCTACACTGAGTAATACAGCAGCAGGATATACAACATTAGGTGGTCAGTATAGATTTGCTGCTACTGCAACCAATGAAACAGATTGGGCTTTATTTGCATATCTTAATCCAGCTGGATCAACTACTATCCCAGCAAAGACATTGTATATTACTGGAATTAGAGTTTCAAAGATGTTAGTTACTGGAGCAGCTACTGCTAATACAACAATGTTTTTTTGGGCTTGTGGGGTAGGTTCTTCTGCTGTTTCACTGGCTACAACAGATTCAACAACAACTGTTTCACCTAAAAGAATCCCATTAGGTATTTCTAATTTCTTAGCAGCAGCACCAATAGGTACATCTAGTGAAGGTTTTGATATTGATTTTGATAATGGTCCCTTGGTTGTTTTCCCAGGTACTTATTTTCATATAATCCTAAAGCAATTAAACGGTGCTGCTACCGCTTCATTAGAATTCCGTGGACAAATTACAATCATAGGATACTTTGAATAAGGAGAATATATGAAGTTAATTAGTTATTTATTATCTCTCTTGATTTGTACTAGCATCTTTGCTCAGGTAAACAATGACCCAAATACCAAAATTAGAGTAAAAATTGGAGATATTCATTCAAGTACCGTTGGTCAGAATAACTTAGTTGCTTATAATGAACCATTTAGTTTTAATCTTGTAATTGGTGGCGAAGGGGCCGAGCAACGATTAGAATATGCAGATGTAATTGTATCTTGGGATCCAACCAAGTTTGAGTATGTTTCTAGTTTTCCTGCACTGGATGCAAGAATCAGCCAGACAACTCCAACCTTATCGCCATCTTCAGTTGCCAATGGAGTAAATGATTCACTTACTGATGGGAATGCCATGTTCCGTATTCAGAAGAGTGCAACATGGAATGGTACATATCCAGCATATCAATGCATTGCATTAACTGCATCTGAATATACAAACGGCTGGGGAAACAGTATGCACAAGATCAATATGAAGTGCATTTCCAATTTCATTCAACAAACCACCCAGATTCAGATTCTCCCATCTATTCAAATTCCAGGATATCCCACGGCCTTTACCAAGGTCTATGGGTATCTTAACCCAGCAACCGATGTAACTGGAGGATTGGTAAATCGAACTGTAACAGGATCTACAGCCAATACATGGAAGCTTGATCTATCTTGTATTGCTCCAGAAACACAGGTAGGACTTGGAGATTCTATTTCAATTCCTTTGCAAGTTTCTCCCCAAACCTTTGCTCAAAGATATGTGGTCGCAGATATTGCTTTTACTTGGAATCCAAACCATTTACGACTTACTGGAATTGATCTTGTAAACAATAATCCAAATGTATGGGATGGAGCTTCTGGATTTCCAGGAGCCAATAACGAACCAGATAGTATTTGTTGTGATCTCTCTGGAACTAATGAGGTTATTCCACCACAAGATGGAACAGGATTGCTGTTTATCTATGGATTTCTAGGTGGTAATTTTATGGTTACTCAACCAGAAACACTTGTTAATTTAAACTTTGATGTAGTTGGTTTATTTAATACTACACAAGTAACTACTGTTCCTCAATTGCAAGGATTGACTAGTATCCAAAGAACTGAAATCTATGGATCAAATACACCAGGAATGCGAGTAAATGGAAATCATTATGCTGCTGTAATTACTGGTTCAACTCGTTTAGGAGATCTTAATAACAACGGTTCCGTAGGTTCCGAAGATCTTTCTATCATTCTTAGCAACTGGGGTCAAATCTCATTCGGCAATAATCCAGCTGATCTAAATGGCAATGGTATTGTGGATGCACCAGATCTTTCTATTTTAGTTTCAAACTGGGGGTAATATGGCTATAAAGGGAATTGCTGCTAATATTCCAATTAAAGGTGTGGACTTTGTAGAGTATTATTATACAAGTGAAACAGACGAACTTAATAATACTACCCATACTGTTACCGTTGTATTTAACAAACATGTATATGGTGGTAAGTTTTCAGATACTACAGAAGCAAATGCTTTTAACAAAGCCAAAGAACTTGTCAAAGGTTGTTTAATTAAGTCCGGTTGTTTTAATCCAAATACAAGAATTGATAATATTAAATTCAAAAAATATGGATTCCCTGTAATACCATTAGTTGGTGTAACTCCAAATCCTGTTAATTGGACGAATATTATTGGTATTGTTGATGGAAGTACAAATACTCAAACTATTACTGGCATTGGTGCCCCAATTACACTAGAAATAACTTGGAATCCACTAGGAGCGTTTAATGCATCAGATCAAACTACACTAATAATTGGAGTTTCAGGACAAGAAACTACACTAACAACCAGTGGACAAACTGTAGTTGTCAATAATAATGCTTTGGTTACATTTTATGCTTATGCTTTTGGTATAGTTGATGCCTCTGCAACAGTTACAGTAAAGAATGTTACAGATTCAAATACTATACTAGATTCTTTTATTGTTAGTATAGTTTCAGAAATGGCTCCACCGTAAGGAAATTATCATGACAAGTAAGAAAAATTGGATTAAGGGTGCTATTAAAAGACCGGGAGCATTGACTAAAAAAGCCAAGGCTGCTGGTAAATCTATATCTTCATATTGCAAGGGTGGTAAACTAACTACCCAAACCAAACGTCAATGCAACCTAGCCAAGACCCTTAAGGGTTTCAACAAATAACCTAGGAGTTAGAATCATTGATTCGGACAGGAGGATACGACTATGAAGAAGAAACCAACTAAGAAAGCTGGCGGCAAGAAAATGCCAAAGTCTGGCAAGAAGTGCTAATACACTGGGGATGGTTTAACAACCGTCCCTAGTTTTTTAATCTTGGGTATCCAAGAAGAAAGGAAAGGAATAATGGCAAAGAAAAAGAAAATGTCTTCTAAGAAGAAACCCAAGATGTCATGTGGATGTGGAGGTAAAAAATAAATATTAAACTAAGGAGCTTATCTAATGCCTTTTACAAGACCTAGTGGAGTTTTATGTTCTGGTTACGTGTATCCAGATAAGAAAAATACATATGAAAAATTAAAAGAATTTTTGTTTGATGGAACTTCTGGTAGAACTGATGTTGTTTTTCTGTGTTCTGCTGTTAGTGGATATGAACCAACACAAGATACACATGCAGCAAATCCAGATGCATACCACTATACAGGTGGATTAGTTGACGGGATTGCCAAGGCAATTATTAAAGGATCAGCAACAAGAACTCCGCGCCCATTATATGCTACTGGTGTTCAATTTGCATATACTTGTAATAAAATTCCTAACTTTGATAGATGGAATTCTGGTACTTGGTTTACTGCCAATACTACTGGTGTTGGAGGATTTTTAACAGGTTGTAGTACTGTATACGATAGTTACTACTATTATATTCAAAATTTAGTTTCTACTGGAACTACTGCTAATTCTAATACTGGATTTTATCCCATATCTGGAGATAATTCTCTTACTTATCCATACTTTGATGCGTTTGATACAGGTGGATTAATTACCTTACCTAATTCAAGTCTATGGTTTTATGCAGCACAGGATCCAAATAACCCATCAGTTACTGCTTCTTCAAAAGGATTAAAATTTTTACATTTACTTTCCGATGGTCTTCAAAGTTCTTACTCAAATGCTGTTAGGGATGAAGCATTAAGTTCTACTGAAACTTTTAAATCAACATTTACAGCTACTCCAGAACAACCGCAAAGATACTGGGATAGAGAAAATTCCTGGTACATTAATCAAGATGCTATATTTACTATTGGAATTGCTTATGTTAATCCTACTACTAATACAATTGAAGAAATATTTCCAGATGCAACTACATACGGATATGTTCCTGCTGGTTTAACGGTTGGAATGGATATTAATGCTGCTAAAGCTTTACTTGCAGCAGGAAAACTTCAAGAAGTTTATTATAGAAGTTCCGGCGGTAATGTCTTTGCTTTTCGGCTTAGTAGCAATGCTTTAGTAGTTAATGAACAGCAATGGGCTACTAAAGCTACCGGAACACCAGCAACACAAGAATATGATACAGCACTGGCTTCTCGTTTTGGTTCTAAAACAATTCTAGCTAGACTTTTAACAGTAAATGAAATAATTACTATTAGAAGTTTAAGCATTGCAGCGAATAATAGTGCAATTACTAGTTATACTGCTTGGAAAAATGTAGATGGATTTAGAGTTGGTTCATATGTTGTTTTTAGGTCATCATGGGCAAATCCTATGACTTTAGCTCCACTTACAGGAGCAAATACTTTTATAACAAATGTGGTAGATAAGAAATTTGGACTAGCTACGACAACAGATCCAAGTGTTTCTAGTTGGCAAGTAGGTTTGCCTTATTTGTTTCAATGGGGCAATCGTCCAACATTTTTATCGACAAATGCATGGGATTTAATTGATTTTAGTATAGCCCAATCTTCAGTAACGATTGATGGCCCAAGTGGATCTCAGTTATTAGGATTTCCAAAAAGTCTTTCTACTATTGCACCTTGTGGATTTTTTAGATTATCATCATCAGATACATCTAAACTAACAAACACTGGATATACTAAATATAGACTTCGTGGAATTGTTATTAAACCAAACTTAGGAAAGTTTTTTACATCTATTACTACTGATGGTTCATTGCAAAATGCAGCTAATAGTGGCTTCTTAACCAATGCTGAAAAAGATGCTTCTTTAGGTATATTTAAATCAAATAATTTTAAATATTGTGTAAATTCCTATACAATAGATAAGTATTCTGGAGATAACATAAGTTCAACTAGTGGAATGAGACTAACTGCTGCGTATAAAACAGTTACCGCTAATGCATATACTGACCTTACTCCTTCTCTTATAACAAACACAAATCCAGTTGTTCCAAATACCCAAAGACGAACAATTCAAAGAAAAAACAATATTCTTAATGTGAATTGGAGTGCTGTTAATGCTAACTGGGATGTTAAAGAATTTCATTTAGGTTTTTTAGGACGAGATGTAACTTTACCGGATCAAGCCCCTACGCAGGGAGATATGTTACTTACAACTCATTTTGGTATTGATGCAAATAACCAACATGGAATTGCCTTTAGTAAGTTAGACACAACCTATGCCTATCGCTCTGGCGATGCTGCTTATCAAAACGATGCTGGTTATGTCTCTGGAAATAGAGCTGGTTTATATGCGGAATTTTTTAAAGCAATATATGAACGACAAACAAGTAGTTCTTTGTTTAATGCTGTTGCATCTGTTACTCCAAAATTAGTTATTATGATTGAAACCGGCATTTGGGAACTAGCCAATCCAAATTTTTCTTATAATGGATTCAATACATGGAGCTATTATGCAGATGAATTAGCAGAAATAGGTGCTCAATCCACCGGAAGAACAGGTAGTAATTTTGGTTTTGATGCACTAACACCTATTATAAATGCCGCTATTGTTAGTGGATTTACAAGAGAACAAATTGTAGTTTGTTTCTACACTCCAACTAAAGTCACACGAACTGATATAGCATCTAAAGGTACAGCTAATGGAGTAACATTAAATACAGAATTAGAGGAAAATACTTTTATTGGAGATAAAAATGCAAGAGGAACTTTTAATAGAGCTTCTGAGATTTTTGTACAAAACAACTTAACGTATCGAGGTGGATTGTATACTCCATCATCTCCAGCTCAAGCCCTTAGTTTTAACATTGCTCCTAACACTGTAAATAATGCTGCTAAAAATTCTGTTTACATTAATATGGGAAATATTACTAGCATTACAAACATGTTAAATAATATTACTGGATATGAAGCAACTTGGTATGATACTACAGATGATATCTTAACTTATCGTTATTACTCACAACAAGGAGCACTGGCTTTAGGTTCTCTTTTAATGGATTATATTGCAGCTGAAGTTTCAGCAAGTTATTTTGTTCCACCGTGGGTACTAAGTTATTCCCGTCAACTAAACTATACACTGGATCCAGTAAGCGGTGCTGATTTAAATTTAGTAACTGTATCTTTAGATCCAGTTGATATTGAGCCATATCTCTTTGAATACGATTTACAATGTGATGCTAATAACATCCAAGCTAAACGTGTTCTATCAAAATTTAAAACAAAAATACTACAATAAAGGAATAAACTATGCCAGCAATTACAATTCAACAAGCTTATGCTTTAGCGTATCAAGTTTATATCGACACTACAGATGTAACTAAAACCGGTCGTCTTCTTTGCAGTACTGGTTTATCTGATACTTCTACAACTAAACTTGCTCAGTTACTTAATACAACCCCTAAAGACCTTGGTGCAATTACTGTATTAAATTCAGCAGGAGCTTCAACAATACTTATATCCGCTGCTAATACTCCAGCAGCAACAACGTATACCCTTGTTACAACATCAACCAATACTAATGGTGGTCTTTTAGACTATCTTGAGGGTGGTCAGGTTGATTCAACTAGCGGAACATTATCTGCTGTTGAATCAAACATTCATAAATCCGGTCGTGTTATATTTTATAAATTAAAAAAGTGAGGTAAGCATGTCTAGAATGCCAATGACGGGTATGGGAATGGGTATGCCAACTGGCTATGGTCCTGGTATGATGGAATCACAAATGGGTCTAGGTGCCCAGATGCCAATGCCAGAAGAAAAGCCAATGCCAAAGAAAAAGAAAAGAGCAGCTAAGAAAAAAGACCCAGGAAAGAAGATGAAGAAGAAATGAAAATGGGTAAACCTTGCAAGACAGACATGGAATATGTAAAGACTCGTACTGGTCCTAAACCAGATTCTAAAAAACCAATTCAACCTAAGAAACCTAAGACTCGTTCTAAGTAACGAACAATCTAAAGGAGAGATATTTAAATGCCAGAAATTAATAATGCTGAACAATCTCAGCCTGTCGAGACTCAGCCACAACTAGCCACACCAGTTCAAACTGAAGATCCACAAACAGTCCATGAGCGTGCAATGTTCATGAAGTACGTTCAGGACCAGGGACAAAAGATCCCAAGTAACTTCAAATCAGCTGATGATTGGTTCAATAGCCTAGTAGAAGCTCGTAAGGGATTCACTCAGGCAAGACAGGAAATCGCTTCCTTAAAGAAGCAATACAATCAAAACGGCGTGACCAATCCTAATTATCAGGACTCACCGCCAGTTGCTCAGGCCAAGCCTGAGCCAGTCGAGGATCTATCAGGTATCCCTGAAGATCTCAAGATTACACCACCACCTACTCCTCAGCCTGGATCTACGGCTCGGGTTAGCGCAGAAGATTGGCTTCGTTGGGGCAAGGAAATTGACTCAACGGGTGCCGTAAGTGCGGCTACTCGCAAAGAGATCCAAGCAAAGATGGGTGCTGATGAGGTAATCATTGAGCAGATGATTAAGGGCCGCAAGGCTTTAGCTAAGCAATCTTGGGACGATGCTGCGTCGGTTGTCGGAGGCAATGACAACCTTAAGCGCATGTTTAAATGGGCCCAGGATAATCTAACAGCTGAAGAGGTTGCAGCAACTAATCGTGCTCTCCAGACTAATGCCTATAAGAATGTCCTCCTAGGACTCAGGGCACGCTTTGAGCAACAAAACCCACCAAAGGCCCCTTCACAGGAACCCAAGCCAATGGATAATCGGGTCAACCCCTCACAGGTTCCACAATCCGTACAGGTGTTTAAAAACCAAGCTGAACAACAAGCTGCTTTACGAGATCCAAGATTTCGTTTAGATGCAAAATATCGCCAAGCAGTAGAAGCATTGGTTGTTAATACATCAAAGTATGGTTATAGAAATCGTTAACTCCGTATAATCCTGTAAGAAAATTTTATTTATATTTCTTACTAGGACACGGAACAATTAAAGGTTTCTCCTTCGTTTAAAGTTTAAAATAAATAGAGAGTTTCTATATAAGGAGAAACAAACATGCCAGAGAACATTAATAATTTATTCCCAATTGATTCAGGTTATCCTACTATTAACGTAGGCAATGCTGGAAATATGGATGGTCATGGTGGCTGGCCTAAAGGTGGTCAAGCTGCTAGCGGAAATAGCATTCCTTCGGTTTCAGGCGCTACTGATCCATCATACTGGCTTCCTATTTGGTCAGGTGAAGTAATCAATGCTTATGATCAATACAACATGTTTGAGCCAATGGTTACTACTGAAACCATTGAATCAGGTACAACCAAGCGTTTCCCAATTACAGGAACCGTTGGTCACAAAGGCATTTGGCAAGCTGGTGAAGAACTACTAGGTAACACTGGTATTTCAACTCCAGGTTGGTTCGACATTTCTCTCGACCAACGCCCAATGGCTGCTTTCTTTGAACTTGACGATATTCACCTCATGCTTACCCAATGGGACTACAGAGCTGAATTAGCCCGTCAAGCTGGTCTTCAACTCAGCTACATTCGTGACAAGCAAATTGCTTGCATGATTGCTCAAGCCGCATTCTTACCAAATCGTAATCCATTTAATACTGATTACACTGGTATGAATCGTCCAGCCGCAGCTGGTGGTACTGCTACACTTCCACCAAACGCCGCATTTAATCACCTTGGAAATCGTGCTTCAAATCAGACTCAACGTACTGATGCTGCACTTCTTCTTCTTGATTATCTAGAGCGTTATATGGTTCGTCTTTCTGAAATTGACGCAACCCTAGGTGAAGTATACTGCGCCGTTACTCCACAAGCCTTCCATGACATCCGTGCACTTGGTATTGCCCGTGATGCTACTGGCCTTGTCGGTGGTGCTGGTCGTCCATTCTTCGGTGGCGTAGCCGAAGCTGGTGGTCTTGGTGCTCCACTTACACAAGGTATGTTCGGCATTACCGAAAGCCTTGAGTACATGGGTATTAAGATTGTTAAGAGCAATCACTTACAACAACTACAAGGTTATGTTGTTAAGTCTGGTGCTAATAGCAATGTTGATCGTGCTCCAACCTTTGCTAGCACTGGTTTAATTAGCAACGTTGCTGATAAGGTTGGTATTCTTGCATCACTTGGTGATCAAAAGTATAACTTTGACTGGAATGCCAGCAAACAAGAGAACTGGGATCCAACTAGCAACGCTGGTGCATTTACTAAAGACAATATTTCTGGTGCTAGCGTTTCTACTGCTCACACACTAAACGATGACTTTGCTCCAATTAAGGCTCTTATTTGGCAACGCTCAGCCGTATGTTCATTGCGTTTACAGGGTATGAAGGTTGAAACAGTCAAGGATGTCCGTAGAGGTACATTCTTCACTGTAAGCTCCATCATGGCTGGTGCTGGTATTCTTCGTCCAGAACTCTGCGGCGCAATTCAGGGTCTTGAGACTAATTAATCTTAGCGTTAGCTAATCACATTTTGGTATTTGTACCTAGGGGGTCGAAAGATCCCCTAGGTATTTTTTTCGCAAGGAGAGTTATGAAACCATTTAATCCAATTTCAAATTCATCTACCGTGAATCCTTCACGGTCTACAGGTCTTGGCGATACGGTAGCTAAGGTGGCAAACAAACTTGGTTTCAAAAAAACAGAAGGTTGTGGTTGCCAGAAACGCCAAGAATTTCTTAACAAGCTGGTTCCCTACGGGAAGAAAGGAACTAAGTAATGGGACTATACAGTTATACTGATGCTATTAATCATATGCTGTTGTCCTCGGGAGAGCACTTGATTTCTGATTTAACGGCTGATGCTGGGGTAGATACCAGTGTTGCCCAGTTCATTTTAAATCAAACAATCAAGGCAATGGTAATGAGAGGTATTGCAAACAACAGATACATTACAACCATCACTCCAGATGTCAATGGTAAGATTATCTTACCGTCCAATGCTTGTTATGCTCAGGTCGTAGAACCCCTATTTGATCCTACGACGGGGGAGGTGATCCAAACTACATTAAAGTCCACAAATAGCGGACCTGTGCTTTTCAATATAACAAAGCAGACAGATGTGTTTGATAAGGAGTTGGATATTGAAGTTATCGTTACCCTAGGTAACGCTGCTTCTTATTATGGTTGGGACGATATTGACTCGGCTTTGCAACGAGGTATCATGGAATCGGCAGCAAGAGAATACCAACTCATCACTCAAGGTGATTTGGATGTAGACAAGAGACTTGCTGTACGAGAACAATATCATATAGCCCGTGGACGCGCAGCGGACATTTTCAAGAAAAATAGATCAATACTATTGGGAGATTATGGCACAAGAGCAGCCGTAGACCGCAGAGGTATCCTAAGTAATGATCCATACTTTACAAGAACGAGGTTCTAATGGCTTTTACAAGACTTCCAATTAATACCCTGAGTGGTGGCGTAGGCCGCCAAGCACCAACAAAACGCTTAATTAGTGAAGCGGAGAATCTAGACAACTGCTTGGTATCACTTGAGAAGTCTGTCGAAAAGCGACCTCCAATGACACAAATTGCGTATACAAAGAATGGAGCTCCACAAGGTTCCTACTTGCCACTAAATTATGTAGACCCCCCAACTACCTTTTTAACTGGGGAGTCTACTAATTTTAACCCAGATAATCTTTATTTCCATTATTTAGATATTGATGGATATAATCGTTATTGTATTATTATCAACAGAGCAGCTTATACTTTTGATCCAAGTGTAACAAAAGTATATACATATACACCACAAGGTGGTTCTGCTGTTACAATTAATTTAAATACATTTATTACGGTATTTAGGATTGAACCAACTGAATGGATTGAAGAAACCGTTGATATTGTAGCTGGTGTTGTTGGAAACACAAGTGGCTTTACACGCAGTGTATTTGAGTATTTGACATTTGGTAATAAAAACGTAACAGCTACATATAGAGTAGCTAATCAAACCTATTCACTAGCTCCTACGTCAATTAAAGATACATTTGGATCCATTGATCTTGATGTTGGATTGTTATTGTGGAATAAACTAATTCCATTGGATTACCTACCTGACAACGGTTCCAAAGAATTAGTTGCTGCCAATAGTTGGATTTCATCTCAAGCTACAAATGAATATATTCATTCTGGAGATGTAGTCAACTATAAAGTAACTGTTGCTCCGAGTTCTCCAAATCCAAGTTATGAAGATGATATTAATCAACTTACTTTATATTGGAAAAACGTTAGGGATGACATTGAATTCTATGTTAATTCACAAACACAGGAAGAGGAAGAAAGAGGACAAAGTTTAAATGATTTTAGTCTAATCCCTCAGTATCCTGCTACAGAAGTTCAAGCTGATGTTCAAGATGCTAATGGATATAAAGCACAAAGAATGATTAACCATTATTATGATAATCCTAGAATTATACCAATTGTTGGTGGAAGTATAGACTTTGGTAAAGACCATTACCACCAATCTTCTCCACTTCCAAAAGTAGATAGAGATGGTCAAACAACATATAATGGATTTGGCAAGGTTTACTATGCTAGGAATCCTTACCTAACTTTCCCCCCATCTTTCTATAGAGCTACAAGGTATGGTAAAAATCCATATTTTGAAAGATTAAGAACAGAAGAAGCTAATTCGGTATTTGACCATAGACGATTCCCAATTATCATTTACAAAGACACAGCTACAGATGGCAAGTGGCGCGTAAAGCATATGCCATTGCTTCCTAGACGAGCTGGAACTGCCCTTAGCAACCCAGGTCCTAAAGCTTTAGAAAGAAAAGAAAAGGTACAATCAGTAGCCTTCTGGAAAAATAGATTATGGATTGCTACAGACAGTACCTTATTGGCATCAAGAACCAATAGTTTTTATAATTTCTGGATTGATGATGTCCAAAACATCGTAGAAACAGATCCTATTGATATCCAATCAACCATAGGTGCTTATAACAAACTAAGCTATATTGTCCCATTCCAGACAATTATGTTTGTAGCTAGCTCTGGTTCAGTACAGTTTGAAATTAGAGGTGGTTCTATTGATACTGGTATCTCGGCTTTCAATGTTGAACTACGTCCTACGTCGTTCTACAGTACATCCAAACTTGTCGAACCACAAAAGATGGGTAATAATATCTTCTTTATGGATTCTGGTAGATTGTATATGTACCTTAGCGGTAGTGCATTTAATGATGAATTTTCAACTTCTATGGATATGAGTACTCACTGTAAGGGATACATCCCAACAAATTTTGGTGCAATTACAACTAACTCTGCAACCAATTCAATAATGTTTGTAGATGCAAATGATACAAATAATGTTTACTTCTTTACCTTTAGAACCAATGGTGAAAAAATCATTCAAAACGCATACTATAGGTGGATCTTATCTAATAATGATAATATCTTAAGTCTGAAAGCCTATGAAAAAGATCTTTATACCGTTTCTAAACGTTACTCAGGAACGCCAAATGTAAATAAACTGGTAGTCTATTATACTTCTTTAGAAACCGTATCTGTAAGTACGCCTATGTTAGATTGGCTTACTTTGCTTCCAACTTCAGCTGCAACTTATTCTTCAGTTAACAATGCTACAACTTTCTTGTTGCCACACTATGATCCAGAAATAAATTACTTGGTTTTAGGTCCTGCTTGGGGTACACAAGCTTATACTACTATAAAAATTAATCCTGTTTCTTTAAATACTATTACAGATGGTGGTATTGTAAAAACCCAAGTTATTGTAACGGGTAATTATACAGCTAATCCTGTATATGTAGGTCATTCTTATTTAATGAATATTGAATTATCTCAACAGGTTCAACGTAGTTCTGATGATCCATCAACTGTTTATGAAGGTGTCCTTAACATCAAGAAGGCAACCTTTAGACATTATAATTCAGGTTCTTACGATATCATAGTAAACCGAAGAGGTAGGATTGACGAAAAGGTTACATTCTATCCCACGGATATTAATAGCTTGTTATCTAGAAACGATCAACTAAAGATCGACAGCGTAGGTGAGCACCTAGTTAAGATCCTATCTTACTCGGAAGCTTGCAAGATCTACATACAATCTGCATATCCAACACCATGTAATATTTCAAATATTGAACTAGCTTGTAACTTTAGAAGATTGAATACAAGTATTGAATAAGGAGAACCAATGCCCTGCTATAACTATTCATCCAGTGAGCCTATTTACTATTCGCCTAATGCTGGGCAGTGGGCAGTCGAAAAAGTATATTCAGTTGGATCTACTTATTCATTTGCTGCTATTGCAAGAATGTGCGAGATCCCAGCAGAAGATCAATTGTGTGTCTACACAAGAGCAAGTGCAGGGGCTGCCGAAACCAAACTTACCTTGGACATTGACTATACTGTAAACGTACAATTAGAAACAATCAATCTTATCAATGCACCAGCTTCTGGTCAGGTAGTAGTTAGAAGATGCACCCCAAATGACAAGATGTTATTTGAGTTTGTAGATGGAGCTAAGATTACCGCAGGACAATTAAATGGGTCTTTGTATCAATTATTATTCCTAGGTCAAGAAAAAGAATGGGTTGGTTCAGTCAATAATCATTACTATCCAGTAGCGGCTAATGTTGTAGCATGGAACTCAGGTACAGCCTATGTTGTTGGTAACTACGTTACATCAAGCAATGTAGTTTATCAATGCATCCAAGCTCACACTAATCAAACACCGCCAAATGCAACGTATTGGACCCCAGTAAACTTCGTTACTAATGGATTTGTTATTCAAGGTGGAGAAAACTTAGGTGGTCCTGTTCGTTTTGATCTTACTGGAGTAAGTAATGGCTATAGTCTAGTTTGGAATGGAACTAAGTTTGAAGCTGGTACCATCGGTGGACTTATTGATAATTTACAAGATGTAATTATTACTAATGCTGAAGATACACATATCTTAGTATACGATAGTTTAGTTTCCAAATGGAAAAATTATCTACCAAGTGTAGATATTAGAGCAAATAATTTAAAGTTTAAAGACTTTACTTTCTATAATCGACAAGGAAATAATACAGATCAATCTTATTCTAACGGTGAAACAGCAATTAGTGCACCAGCAGCACTAGATATATTTAAAAATGAATCTAATGAATATGTTTTAACACATGCTCCAACAGTTTATCATATCCTAAAAAAAATAATTCCTTCTGAACAAGATCCTGTAGCATTCTTTAACAATGTAAATACGCAAATTAATAATTTTGCTGCAAGCTTAGCTAATCCAGTTAAAGTTCAGTTATATTGGAATTTAGCTAGAAATATGGAATCAACAGCAACTATTGTAGATGGTACTACAAGTGAAGCATTAACTAATTTTAAGATTGCTTTTTGGGATTCGCCACATGAACTCTATCACGCTAGCATGTGGACATCAATAGATAGTTTGGAATATCACGGTGTTACCACATCCGGGTCTTTACTATATAAGCAAAATGCATATTTTTCTGTAGACAATGGAACAAGGATTTCAAAGCTTTACGGAAAAGGGATTAAAGCTAGTGGGTTTTATTTGAATGTTCCAGAATGCTATACAACCGCTTGGTGTAATATACCAGTTACGCACACTGCAACTACATTTACAACTACATCTAACATCAATCTAATAAACATGACAACGCCAATAAGTCCTACTTATCGGGATGAATACCTTACAGCACTAAGAGACTATGCTTTTGCTGGAGCAAGGGCGGGATTATCAGCTACATCAAGTAATTTACACCAGGATTATAACTCTAGATTAAGCAAGGCACATTTACTAAATGCTGATTATCTAGGAATTGAAGATGTTTCATATAAAAGATTAGAATCATCTGATCTTGCCCAAAACTGTTTGTTTAAAATACCTAAGCAAATGGTATATTATAATAAACTTGCAATGGCTTTTCACCCAAGTTATACTACAACTTTAAATACTGGAGGTAATACTTGGCCAATTACAAATATTGGAACTACTGAACCAAACGGAAGTACGTTTTCACAAGATGTAAGATTTAACGGCTCTGGGGATTTATTGTACCCTGCTACTTTAACAACACAAAGTACACTATCTGAAGCGGGTATGGGAAGTATTTATAAATCCAACTCGTTCTGGGGAAATTGGTGTAAAGCTTGGGACAGTAATCCAAGTCTCTATAAATACAATGAAGCCGATATTGATTGGTATGTTCAAAATGTTGGACCAACGGATACATTAAGATCAATTGAACTAGAAACCACAATAACTCATGGAAATGATATTGCTACTAGTGGAACTCCAGATGAGTTAAATAAATCTAATGTTTCGCCTTGGTTATACCGACCTAATTGGTATACTAAAACAGGAAATGCTGGGTCTTTATCTGGTACAATTGGTACTCATTACTTTAATTTAGATAGCAATAACGTATTCTCTACTGCTTCTAACTTTGTTCCTGATCCTAGAGATGAATATGTATTTAGGGTTGTAATAAAAGATGAATTATTTAGTGTGTTTAATAAAGCAGGATCAGCAACTATTTCTAGTGCAATTATACTTGAACATGGTTTTAATGAGCATCCAAATAATGCACTAACAAGCACATCTAATGGTACGTTATCCGAAATTTATCGTAAAAACGCAACACCACTGGAAATTCAAAGAGCACGATCTCGACTAAATAAAAATGATGTTAAGGTTTTTGTTCAAAGTGAACACTTTGAATACAAAACTGGAACATCTGGAGACAGGCAATATGTTGTAAATCTATGTATAAGTGTACCAAGATTAAAGGCAATTGGATATGCCAAAGTATTCCGTGCTCCTATTACTGGACAACCATTGGTTTATGAAAATGGGTCTGGTGCTGTAGATGTAGATAAAGACCTAGGACCTTGGACATTTTACCTAGAAAATGATTTATTTACATCTCCTCAAGGTACTGATTACGGTGTCGGAATAGATAATATAAGTGCTAACACTTATAATGCCAAAGAAATAGCTGTTGCTGGCCGTAACGAATGTGCTGTAAAGTTTACTCGTTTAGGAATTCCAAGTAACCTTTGGATTCGTATGTCTATTTTAAATACCGATGGAACTACTTCATTGGTAAATGCCGGGGGTCTATGGAATACCAGTGCTTAAAATCAAGGAATACATCTATGCCACAGGAGAAAAAACAAGATTTAATACAAATTCTACAGTTATTTGTTTTAGCCGCTGGTGTTGGTGGCTTCTTTATTGACATTGGCAAACGATCCCAACTTATAGATAAAACAGACAAAGATCTAACAGAACTAAAAACAATTGTTCAAGATTTGGTAAAAGCCCAGATTCAGGTATCATCCAATGACGCAAAGCATGGTGCAATGCTGGATGATTTAAAACAAAGAGTAATTGAACTCGAAAGGAAAAAACTATGAATAATCGTAATACAACTATTGCTGGTATTGGTGCTATTCTCGTTGCAGTAGGTGGTGTTCTCACCGCTATGTTTGATGGTGATCCAGCTACCACTGCTGACTTTACTACAGCCGTAGCCGCAGTCATTGCTGGTATTGGTCTAGTTCTAGCTAAGGATGCTAAGAATTCAGCAGAAACCCCAGCTCCATGAACCAATGCTTGATAGAATCATTATGGCAATTGCTTTCGCATTGTTTGAATATCTTTCTAAGAGGATTGAGCAAGGCAGGATGGCTGTGGATTCCACTGTGGATATACCTCGTCTTCGTCGCGCTGGTTCTAGGATTGATGAATGGATGCGGCAGCAGAACAGTGTTGGTGCAGGAGGGAAGCCCAATCAGACTGGGACCCAACTGTAAGGTTTGGATTTATACATTACAGAATCAGGAATGGCATTTATCAGCAGCCCCCGTCACCATTCCTGAGGGTTGGTACTGTGTTCCACCATCTTACGTCAGTGAAATTGCACCACTAATTAAGGAGAATTAATATGAAAGAAAAGTTAAATGACATGCAGGAGAAGCTGTTAGACTGTCTAATCAGCGACCTAAACGATCCAGACCGCCGTACACCAGGACTTTACACCGTTGTACGCGGTATCCTTAGCGATCACAAGGATAAGGTTAATACCATTCCTAACGAAACTATAGAAGCAGTCGAAGCAGCCATGAAGGATGCCGTACCATTCAAGATTAAGAAAGCAGCATACTGATGAAGGTTCCCCAAGAAGTTATTGATGATTTTAGAAACCACTTGTACTTTTGCTTTAAGCATCTTGGCCTTGGGGAGCCTACCAAAATTCAGTATGAACTAGCCCGAGAGATTCAAGAAGGTCCCTCAGATGCCATTATAGCTGCAGGACGAGGTACTGGTAAGTCTACCATTACCGCTTGTCTAGCCAGCTGGGAATGGCTTAAGGACCCTAACCTAACCTTCCTAGTATTATCTAATACCCAAGGCAAGGCTATAGACTTTGTTTCCCAGGCTAGAAAGATCCTGTCAGTGGTGCCATATTGCAAGTATATGGTTCCACGGGATGAGGATAAAGACAATGCCCTTGGTTTTAACCTAGCGGTTAGAACCAAGTTTACACAGGATCTAAACTGTGCTGCCAGAGGTATCACAGGACAGATCACAGGTCTACACGCTGACCGTGTAGTTCTAGACGACATTGAGATTGCGGGTAAGAATGAAACTCCAGTAGGTAAAGAAACATTACTTAAGAAACTAGCAGAATTAGAGTCTATTAGAAATAAAGGCTCAAGGGTTATTTTCCTAGGTACCCCCCATTACCAAGACTCAGTTTACAATGTTCTCAAGGAATCATACCCCATGATCAAGTATCCTGCTGAAATGCCTGATCCATCCATTCCAGCCGAGATGGAGGAGGTGGCTCCTTGGGTCCTAGGATTGGATATAGAGCCAGGGGAGGCTACCCAGCCCGAACGGTTCAACAAGGATGAGCTTGGCTCCAGACGGGCTAAAATCGGCCCTAGTCACTATGCCTTGCAATACAAGCTGGTAACCTCCCTTGCTGATGCTGACAGGTATCCATTAAAGCTTAGAGATCTAATAGTCATGGATCTAGATCCAGAGATCGGTCCAGATAAGATTGTATGGCAAGGACAGAATCCTCTAAAGGATATGCCTAACTTTGGTATCTCTGGGGATTTAATCTCAGAACCTATGTACATTAGTAATAATTATCTTAAATACAACCATAGTCACCTAAGTATAGACCCTAGTGGCCGAGGAGCCGATGAGACTGGCTTATGTGTATCTTCAGTCCTTAGTGGTACTATATTTATTCATGAACTCCTAGGTATCCAAGGTGGCTATGACGATGCTACTTTAAATAAGATTGCTAAGATTGTAAATGAATATCAATTACCCTTAGTCCGAGTAGAGTCTAACTTTGGTGATGGTTTATTTACTAAAGTATTGATTCCATTCTTAATGAAGAACTGTCCCCACCAAGTTGGGGTCGAGGAATACAGGGTAACTGGTCAAAAAGAATTAAGAATTATATCTACCTTAGAGCCCGTAATGGCTATGCATCGCCTAGTCATGTCACGAAAGGCAGCCAAGGATCAGAATAATCAAATACAATTAACAAGACTGCATAGAGGCCGAGGGGCTTTGAAGCACGACGATAGGGTGGATGTGCTGTCAGCAGCCGTAGAGTATTATAAAGCCCACATGTCTACCGATACTGATAAGGCTACGGAAGACTATAAGAAGAAAGAGTGGGAAAAAAGAGTTAAGGACTGGTCTAATAACTTTAGAGCCAGTGACTACGCTCCAACTAGTGGTGCTACACGGGTTGTTGCTACTAATCAAAAACCTAAAAATCGTAAAAGCCAATGGGGCTGGTAAGGAGTAATTCATGGACCCAATGACAATGATGGCTGTTGGTTCTGCGGTTGCTAGTGGACTTAGTTCTATCTTTGGAGGACAAGCAGCATCAGCAGCAGCCAAGCAGCGAAACGAACAAGCTTATCGAAACTGGATTCAAAGTAATACAAATAAAACCTTTGCTAATTCTAGAGAACAATTCCAAGCTGCTTATAACTTTGCTCAACAACTAAAAAGAAATTCTGCAATTGCTGAATCTGCTTATAGAACTCAATTTGAATCTACACAAAGTTTAAAAGATATCACAACTTTTCAGCAAATGCAACTTAGCAAACAACAGACACAAGCTTCTGCGTCTTTACTAAATGCCCTTAGTGGAAAAAACATTTCTTCTTCTAGTGGTTTATATTCATCCTTGGCGATTGCACAGACATTAGATGCTTTAAATAATTCCAACCAACTTAAGAAAAATTATCAGGTTGAGTTGGATAATATCAATAGACAGTTTACATCTCAAATGTCTCAACAAACTGAAAATATATTTATGCCTAATCTTGAGGGATATGATCAAGGTCCGCTATTTGAAGATACCGATAGTTATGCTACAGCTGGTTTAATTACTGGTGCTGTTCAAATTGGTTCTGCATTTGCCGCTACTGGTTTTGGTAAGGGTCCACAGACAACTCCAAGTACAACTACAAGTACAACTACAAGCAGTTGGAATTCATCTAATAATGCATATACAAATCGAACATCTGGCGGTTCGGTTGGAGGAAGATAATAATGTCTCAAGTTAATATTCAACAACTATTAAACCTAAATCCAGTTGCACCAAACCAAGTTTCTCAAACTCCTGTTGACTATAAGACATCTTCCTTTCAGGGTGGAGGATTTAAACCAGGTCAAATGGCCCAGTTACCAAGATCGTCCGAAGAAGTTATGTTTGCTAATCTTAGTCAAATTGCTGGAGGGGTTGCACAATCTATACAAACATTTGGAAATATTGCCTCACAAATTGATAAAGAAAGAATTGATAAAGTAGAAGCAGAATGGGAAAGGATTGATGCTGAAGATAAAGACCCGCGAGATAAAACATCAGAATTTGATTCTATCTTAAAAAGTGTTTCTACTCCAATAACAGGAGAAAATTGGAAACAACGAATTGCTGCTAGAATGAGCAAGAGTTGGGGCAAAGAAGCTTTTGAAAAATATGTTGAAACCCAATTTAATGAGCAAGCACTAAAATGGGATGGATACGATGGGAAAATGGGTCCAATTAAAACTCAAGAGTTTTTAACTCAATTCAATATAGATAATCCATCTTTAACTGGTTCTAATTTTATTACTGGTTTATCTTATAAAACACAGGCTCAATTACGAGAACAAGAAGATACTATTACTGCTAATAATCTAGTGCAAGTACAAGAAAACGATTATATGTTTTCTCCAGAGCAAATTGCAGGATTAGCTCAAAAAACACTAGATATTGAAGAACTTAAGCAAACCTCACCAAAGGTTGTTAAAGCATTGGAATTAGCTGCAAGTTCTTCTACAGAAGATGATTTTATTGGAACATTTACAAAAGGATTTTGGGATGAATTAAATCCAGTAATTTCAGAGTTAGATCCTGAAGTTCAGTTTAATGTTAT
>Ga0209770_10000223_pt1 | contig 33780 bp, 28 predicted proteins | sample LauGreSu1BDMLBDD_2_FD_187572 | JGI IMG/M metagenome (GOLD analysis project Ga0209770, IMG submission 187572) | Freshwater lake microbial communities from Lake Michigan, USA - Su13.BD.MLB.DD (SPAdes) (version 2) | ecosystem: Environmental > Aquatic > Freshwater > Lake | place: Lake Michigan, USA...
CGGACTTGTACCCGTCGGTGGTGCTACAGGAGGGTGGCACACATACATGAATAATAATAAATGGGGAGTTGGTGATCAGCAAGCAGGCGGTAATCCTTTCACAAGAAGTAGGGGGCATGCATCAATCTACGCAAGAATTAATAGCGGAGCAGGTGGTAATGGTGCCGCGAATTTGACATGGACTGGTACGTATGACCAAAAACCTGGTATTGGTGCTAGTGGTTTATGCGTTTTAAGATTCCCAATAGCTGCAAATAAATACATATCAACAACCGGTACAGTGAGTCGTGTTGTTTTTGGTGATTATGTTTACTTCACATTCACATCTACTGGTACATTAACTATTTTATAATATGGCACATTTTGCTAAAATAAATAAAGAAAATATTGTGTTACAGGTCATTGTTGCAGAGCAAGATATCATTAATACGGGGTTATTAGGAGACCCCGCTACATGGATACAAACTTCTTATAATACACGCGGTGGTATTCATTATGATCCGAACACAGGAGAGCCGTCAGAAAATCAATCTAAAGCATTAAGAAAAAATTATGCGGGTATAGGCTATATATACGATCCCGTAAGAGATGCTTTTATATCGCCCAAGCCAGATGACAATTTTGTATTAGATGAATTTTCATGTTGTTGGATACCCAAAGAACAAACTGTTCTAGAATAAATATATAAATCATGTCCCATATTGAATTTGTAGATGATATTTTAGTCTATAACAGTGTATCCGCTGTTTCTGGGCTTTATTCGGAAACCCTTGAAGTCCGCACAAGCATATCTTCTCCGGATGTTAACTTAATTAAAGCTACATCTGCCAATTGGGATAGTACTTATACCACCGTATGTGCTTATAGTGCTGCTTGGAATGTTGTATATGATGGATCAGACATAAAAGCTTTGACATCCAATTGGGAAAATACATACAATGTAACCTCAAATTTAAGCGCAGACTGGACAACAGCATTTAATACAGTATGTGCTTGGGGTGCTTCATCAGTACCAGATATAGCCTTAAAATTTACTGCTGACATTATAGGAAATGGGATAGATAATGTATATACATATTTCCATGGTTTGGGTACAAAAGATTTGGTAGTTTCTGTTATAGAGATTGCAACCGGCAATATTGCCCTAGCAGCTGTTTATGTAACAGATACACAAATCACTGTTGAATTCGCATCTCCCGTAACAGGTACCTTATATAGATTGGTAGCCATTGGCGCAACAAACTTAGCTGATTATCGCACACTTTCTGCAAATTGGCAAAATACATTCACCACAGTCTCCAGCAATAGTTCTAATTGGGAAACCACTTATACGACATTCAGAGACCAAAGTGGTAATTTCTTAACATCAGAAAGTCAATCATTAAGTTTTGATGATTCTACAAAAGAATTGGGGTTAGTGGGTGGAAATTCGGTATCGTTAAGTGCATTTTCGAATGAACTAAGCCAATTATCTGGCAATTGGGAAAGCACTTATACAACATTCAGAGACCAAAGTGGAACATTTTTAACTACTGAATCTGATTCCCAGACATTATCATTTAATGATGTATCAAAAGAACTAAGTATTACCAGCGGCAATTCAATATCATTATCATCATTAGATGTAACAGGCTTATCTAGCAATTGGGAATCAACATATACTACCGTTAAAAACAATAGTGCAACATGGGATTATCAAGGAACTGACATAAAATCATTAACAGGCAATTGGGAAAACACCTATGCTACTGTATCTTCGAATAGTGCTAATTGGTCTTATCAGGGCACAGACTTAAAGGCATTAACGGCAAACTATGACATTACATTTACTACAGTAAAAAATAATAGCGCATCTTGGGCATTAGTTGGCTCTGATGTATCCGGCATATCCGGTAATTGGCAGAACACCTTTACTACAGTTCAAAATAATAGTACGATGTGGGATTCGACATATACAACAGTGAGCAATAACTCAGGTACGTGGTCATCTAATCCGCAAGTAGTAGAAGCTACTGTTTTTAATGCGGATAGTGTTACCATGGCGAGAGGTGATGTTGTATATTCATTTGGCGCTACAGGTAGCACCATGTCAGTTAAATTAGCTTCTAACAGCGGAGAATCTACCTCATCGAAAACATTAGGATTTGTTAACGGCACTATAGCACCGGGAAGTACTGGTACAGTCACTATTGTAGGTAGAATGGAAAACTTAAATTTTGGAACACCATATGTTGATGGCGATGCACTATGGTTAGGGACCGTACCGGGTACCTATACTAGAACTAAACCAATAGCACCAAATCATGGTGTATATCTAGGTGTTGTAGAAAGAGCAAATTCAGGAAATGGAATAGCCTATGTAAAGGTTCAAAACGGTTATGAATTATATGAGATTCATGACGTAGCTATTACTACACCGTTATCCGGTCAAATGCTGCGCAGAAATAGCGCAAATACGCTTTGGATCAACACAGACGATGGTACCAAGTGGGATAGTACTTACACAACAGTAAATACTAAAAGTGCTAATTGGGATGCAACAGCTTCGCGGACATTTGGATCTGAATATTCATTTAATGAACAATTTTTAAATAATGCAAGCTTAGGTGGCAATTTAGTAGTAGGAACTACTACAGGTGGCTTACTAACCGTTGCAACCTCTGGAGTATTTGGTCAAGTGCAACTCACTACAGGAACTACTGCAACTGCTGGTAGTAATGTACGCATTCAATCAGGAGCAAATCAATTCAATGTGATTGGAAATGGTACTTTAGATTATGCAATAAGGTTTAACCAATCTAGTAGTGTTTGGTTTGATGGTACACTAACAGGAGCTTTCCGTGCGGGGCTAATGACATCTTTCAATACAGATAGCACCGGCATTTATTTTAGATTAGTAAATGGAAGTGCATTGCAGTTTGTATCTAGATCTGGCGGATCTGAATCAGTTTTAACTCTAGACCCAAATATTACGCAAGGACCCTTTCATTTATGTCAGTTTTCTATTAATTCTGCTGGGACTTCAATCACTGTAAAATATAACGGCACAGTAGTAGGTACTGTAACAACAAATATACCGACTGCAGGGCTATTTCATAATATATGTTTGATTAGAGACTCAGCTACTGGAACGGCAGTAACAGCCAATTTAGACTTTGTGGCTATGAGGTACGTGCCGAATACAGCGTTTTTCACTTTTTAATTAGTCTCTCCATTCTTCAAAAAGTCCTTTTTCATTAGAGAAGAGGACTTTTTTAAATCCAACCTGATTGAATATAGACTGACATCCCATGCATGGTTTTGCCATAGCTACTTTTCCGTTCTTATCAATTCTTACATTAACAAAAGTACAATCAGAACAATCATCCTTACCATATTTTAAGATAGCAGAAAGCTCTGAATGGGTTCCTACAAACTTTCTAATATCTAATCCATCTCTTCCTTTATAATTAAAGCGAAGATTTGCTGGATGGGTTTTATTAGCATTAATGCCGATCTTTTGAATCTTTCCTTTTCTTACAATAAAAGTGGTATGGAAGGTTCTGTGATCAATAATATCCGGCATCAATGAACGGGTGATTTCTACGTACTTATGGAAATTCATTTTTTAGACTTTTTGGTAACGATATTCTTCAATTTACAAGCACAATGTTCTTTGATTGGGCATAAATTGCATGTATTATCGTTATCTAAAAATATATCGGGTCTCCAACACGCACCCGCTGTAACTTCTTCACAAGCTTGTTTATTTTTTACGAGATCAAATTCTTGAATAGTATAACCAAAATTGAATTTTTTAATTTCGTCTTTTAGTTTTTGTATTCGTTCTTCTTTTGTTACTCTTTGAGGCTTTTCTTTCTTTTTGCGTTTCATTTTTTAATGATTTATAATATCTCATGTTTTTTTTCATTCCATTATAAAGACCTATAATAGAAGGCATCATCTTCTCAAAATTTCTTGCCTGAACTTCTGTTTTATTATTCCAATAATATTTTTTAGTAATATTTTTTATATCTGATGCAAACTCTTTAAAAGGCACATCATCTACAACATATTGAATATAATGACAAAATTCATGCAAAAGATCTTCAATGAATAATTTCATTACTTGATGTTCAGGTAATGAAAAAATATCTTTTCTTATGCATATAGCATTATTAAATGTATATTGTGAGCATTCTTCATTAATTATTCTTAATCGAAGAATGTGATAATTTGATGTTCTCTTAGGTCTTACAGAATTTAAAACACAAGATAATAAAGATTCAATGTAAGAAAGATTTATATTGCAATTTTCAATGATTTTTTTATCTTTCTTATCACACCGAATCTTTATGAATTGCATATTAATAGTTAATCATCTTCATATGGGTTATCATCATATTCACCATATTCAGCATATTCGAAGTCTTTAGATTCTTCTACGATGAAATTATCCATATCGGGGAAGAAATAATCATCACCAATAGGAAAACAATTACCAAGATGATTCATAAGATCTACCTGATCAGTTAATGATTCGAGAGTTTCTGTTTTTTCATAACATAGATTATAAAATTCTCTACCAGCGGCAATTGCTGCATAACAATAAAATAGATATTTTGTATTTTTAGCCTGAAGTTTACCATTCAAAAAGTATGCATAATCATCACAAATATTTTTATACAATTCTGATTGATGTGGTACTAGGCGCTTCAACAAATCTTTCTTAATTGTCTTTGCGTCTTTACTTTGGTTGAATTGGATAGTCTCAACAAAATTCCAGAATTCATTGAGATCATCGTTACTATATTTTTTATTAGGATTCTCTGCCATTGTTTTTTATGTTTTTACTAATTTATTGGGTTTCATAATAAATCTTTTTTAACCTTATCTTGCAATAAGTCAACAACTGTACTTTTCATATATACTGCTGGGATATCTTGCCAAAATGTTTTATCAAATTCACGTAGATAAAAAATCTTTAATCCTGCACATTTCTTACCGGTTAGTTGTTCATGCAAATAAGCATAGATAGAAAGCTGAATGGTATATGTTGTGAATTCACATTGTTGCAGATAATCTAAAGGTGCATAAAAATAATCATTATATTTCGAATTGAAATTAAATTTTTTATTTGTTTTGAAATCTAAGATGTAAAATAAATCATTATTTTCCACAATAACATCTGCGGTTCCAGCAAGTTTATAATCATGTGAATATACAGCGTGCTCACAAAGGATATTTGAAGAAGATTTGATGACTCCAGTACATTTCTTATCAAAGCTTTTAATTAGTTCTTCATATCCTTCCGTAATATATTGATTTTTTAAATATTCTTCCATGATAGAGTGAATATTAGTACCTCTATTTTGTGCCGTTTTGGTAATTGTTTCCCATTCTTTTAAAACCTGTGCTTGATCTTTTCCATCGCGATGGGCAATTTTTGCACTCCAATAATCTTTATCGAAAGGTTTTTTATACTTACCAATTAAAGTCGTAACAGACATATACTTTTCACCATTGCGAATATTAGTATATGTATGTGTAGAATGGTCTAATACAATATCATTATGCATGATTCAGTTTATGATACTGTAACAAAATATCAAGGAATATCCTAGAGATATCCGACTGCTGTCCAATATACAGTAGCTGTTTCTGTAGTAGAAGGAGTTGTAGCTGAATAATCTAATACAATATCAAAAGATGAGAATGTTATATTCTTAGTGACGGGTACAAAATTATTGTTTATTAATGCATTATAACCTATAGTAGCTTGAACATTATAACAAACAGCCCATGATGTCAATGGGAATTTAATAGTTAAAAATTGATTGGCAGATAATCCGGCTGTTTGACCCCATTGCATCACGAAATCATTATGTAATACTTGGTAACCATTATTACTTTTTTGTGAAGAAAGAGGTGTTAAATTTAATTGCAGATCACCATCGACATTAAAATTCAAATGATTTGTATTTGTTTTAATATAAATGCCGGTAGTTGGATCCGCGGACAATCCTGAATTTGAATTAACAAAAGAATTAGATATCTTATCTGGAGTAATACCACCAATTATTTGATTATTATATACATTCTGAAGAGTAATTTTATTATCAACTATATGAATAGTATCATTATCTGTATTAGCAGATAAGCCAGAAATTGATTTTATTATAGCACCGGCAGAAAATGTAGTGACTGTTGAATTGGGTATTATTTTAAATACTCCACCAACAACTTGGAAGTCTGTGGGTTCATAATTTATAAAAATACCTTCGGCAGATAAAGAACTTAATCCGCCATCTATTCTATACACTTCAGAACCTATATGTTCTCTTTGTATTCCGCCGTCTTTTAATTTAAATCCCGAATCATATTCAATCGTAATATTGTCGGCGTCGCCGCCTATATGTTGCCATGTAGTACCATCATATATATATGCACGATCTTCATCTATACGAAAGAAAATATCAGTAGCCTGAGGGGAACTAGGAAAAAGTGTGTTGTCTATTGTAATTTTATTATTGACTCGTATACCGCCTGTGGTGGTACCATCCCCGATATAAACTCTTTTAGAATCGGTGGTATAAGCTAATTCGCCTTGATCAAAAACTACAGATGATCTTTCTGATTCAGTTCCTCTCCTTAATTTAATTTTTGCTATTCTACGATCGATCATATATTTAAGATTTATAAATTGCTACGTGAACATGTCGGGGATCAAAATAATTTATTGTAGGTGGTGCACCTGTTTCTAGGCGCATGCATCTTACATAAACTTCTTCATTTGTTGAATTGCTATTTGCAACTGAGCTAAACATTTTTAGGCTAGTAAAATCTGCATCTTCTATGGTAGTACTAACCTGAATGTGGTAATCGTCTGCAGTCAGAGAATCTAATATACTTGTTGTAACTGCGTCAATATTGATAATATAACGACCTGCTGCTTCTCTAGTTACACTATCAATTCCATAACCATTAATTTTAGCACCATCAAGGCCATTAAAAGTAATAAAAGCTTTTGCAATATTAGGTGCTGTGCTTCCGCCGGTTGCTTCCATATGACCAGTAATAGTTCTACCAGAAGCTGATAGATCGCCGGAAACAGCTGAATCACCCGAAACAGTTATACCGCTGTTTGCTCTGCCGACTTTTAATGCGGATTTATTACCTACTCCATCATACAAATCTACTTGTGTACCCACAGGCAATTGAGTACCTTGTGCATGTAATAGTCCTGCAAAAGTTTCATCAATATTTTGATCCGTTAAATTCGTCGGCATGTTACTATTTAGTCGATATATACAACATTGTCTATCGTAGGAATATTCCTAAAATCAGGTATATATGGTTCTGTCAAATTAAAAAGTTCTGTTTCTAAATCAATAATTTTTTCAAAAATTCTATTCAATACCTGAGGCATTACCAATTCATTGTCATTTATCCTAGTATCAAAATTGATCAATACATTTAACTTTTCTATTTCTTCATCTAATAATGAAATATAATAATTGTATTTTAAATCACCATACTTATCATATTTAAAATAAAATCTACCTTTCAGATTATTCTTGAGTTGTATTATATTTGAATATATTTTGAAGAATTCTTTATTAAAGACCAATGCCTGTACATTTTCGGGTATTGTCAATAAAACATCCTTGGTGCGGAAATAAGGTATTTTGGTATTTTTTAATATAGTATTGTATAATGTCTTTTCTTTAAATTGAAAGATTTGACTTTTGCCCAAAACAAATAGAGTGTCACGACCATCATTTAAATTTAATATGTCAATATCTGACAGATCAAATTTCTTTTGAATGGATCCGAACGACCATTTAGATTTTTGCTGACCCCATTTTACTGTTTGAAATTTCCAAGCATATGCAGGATCCTGTCCATATTTTGATCTTATGAAGGTTGCAAACGTTTTGCGCGGATTGGAAAAGAATTTTTTATATATGTTTGTATTGGTTACTAAGTAAAATACATTTGAATCAGTTTGCGAAAAACACATTCTCTTAAATTCAAAATCTGTTTCTCTATACAATGAATCTTCGAATTCATAATCTATAAATGAAAAATCATTTTTGTATTCTCTTAGTAAAAATTTTTGATCTCCAATATCAAATAAAACATACATCGAATCATTTATTTTTCTCCACTTGATATCTTTAACAATATATGTGCTTTTATATTTGAGTGTTTTCTTGTAAACAAAATCAGAATTATAAATTTTTATAACTTTATTGCGCGAATCGTTGATAAAAATTAATCCGGGTTTTGATCCTATAATGCCACATCCATTAAATTTGTTTTTATTTTTCGAAGCACCCAATCCACCTATAGGTTTTATTAAAAATCGCTTATATTCATAAGCTAAATCACCCGTAAAGTAGGATAAAACATCATATTTAAATACCTGACCGCCACTATTAATTTGAGAATCTGTAACAAATAAGTATTTGCCATCAAAAGTCAAATCTGCTAGATTTTGACACATCTCTGATGAATTATTATCTATAACATTTTCATACATTACAATTCCGATATTAGTAAAATTTTGATTTGATGTCAATCCAACCAAATGAGTATCTGAAATTGCTAATATTGATGTATTATTTGTTGTTGTTTGGGGCAGCACAATAAATTTTTTTAAATTATCCAATTCGGCATATCCCGATAATGTATTTGTTGATAAAAATGGTTGATTTGAAAATGTAAATGGTCTAGTATCAGATCCATTCCTAGCTGTATGCCATGTAAATATTGTTGAATCCTTTTCGATACCTGCTACTTTTTTGTATTCGTAAGGAACATTGGTATCCCCAAAAAATAATCTTGAGTATATATAAACTAAATTTTCCTGCAAAAAAGCTAATTTAGTGTTTATAGTCGCACAGTTTACTAATTCATTGGTATCAAATCTAATATCATTCTTTTCATGCGGTAATTTATATTCCTCTGAAATAATTCTATCGTTAAAGTAAGTAGAGGCTATTAAATCGCCCGAATAATTATCATTTATTTCTAATAACTGCGAATCGTCAGCTCTAAATTGACCGGTATAAACAGATCCATCATTATATACGTTATAGAATCCTTTATAATTTCTTTTATTAAGAAATAAATCATCACCTTCTGTATAACCATATTTTATCTGATAAAGATCCATTATCTTTATTTAATATCGGTGTTTTTAAACACTACATCATTGATCGTTACGCCTACTGGTAAAATTTTAGCTATCTTTTCTAAGATAACATTTTTTACATTTTCTTTAATCAAATCATTATTGATATTACTATTTTTAATAATAATGTTTACTTTGTTGCTCTTATTTCCGGGCGTGTTGACTGTGAATATCCTTTCAATTTGTTCTACTTCGTTGCGTTGACCCACAGGTAAGGATGCAATTAAATTTGAATCACCTTGCGCTTTAATTAATAAAAACTTAATTTCATCATTAGAAATTGCTTTGTCATATAATTTAAAATTTTTGATGGAACAATTTTTTGTCATGTAGTGTTTGTTCTGTTTCAAATGTTGCGGCAGTGTAATATTATTGTAAAAATAACTAGCGCCCACAGCAAATGATTCTTGTGTAATGTCTTGGAACGCAAAATCTGCTTTAGGAAAATTTAAACTTTTAAATAAAGTACCGTCGACAAACAAATCAATCTTTCCTTTTATAGTATTCAACCGAAATACGAAATGATGTTCACCATTTTTAAACTTACTAATGTCAATTGGTATTTCTAAGTCTAAAATATTTTTGTTATTGTAAATATTTTTTAATCTTGTCTTGAAATTAATGATATTATTTTGTTTAAAACGATGTTTCAAATAATCATAATTTGTTAGATTATAATTAATGCGTCTAGGTGCTTCTTCACTTTCATAAACACCATAGGTATCAATTAATGTAATATTTTCTATTGCGAGATTTTCTTGATTTATTTTAGCTAGGAAATGTTGGCCATTTTCATCATTACCCAACAAAACAGGATACACACTTAAACCGGATTCAGTATACTCTCTAATTAAATCCAACTTAATAAATTCATAACTGCTTACGGATGAATTTATAGTGAATATTTTTTCGCGATATTTATTGAATTTTGTGATCTTGGATTTGGCATGAATAATATAAAAATTATCTTCGTCGTCAATTATAAAATCTCTGATTTCAGAGTTTGCAACTAAAACTAAATCCTTGCTATTATGGTCTAGCCTTTCTCTCCATAACTCAGTTTTACTTTTTTTATAAAGTACATATTCATCTCTAAAAAGTTTAGCATGATATCCATCAAAACCATATATTACTCCATTTTTTGATATTATTGATTTGCATACTACATTCACTGTTGTATCATCTTCGATTACAGATAAGGGAGTGTTAATACTGAATGAAGAAATTTCTTCTGTTTTTAGATCAACACCAAAACATTCATTGTTATCAAAAAGATAATATAAAATATCACCTTCTATATAATATGATATATAGGTTTTATCTAATGCGCCCAGAGAATCAAAAATGACTCCATTGGCATAAAATTTTGAGGTATAAGGCAATATCATATATTATTTTACTTTGCGTCTAGATTTAAATTTGCATTGTTCAATTTGAATTTTTTGAACCTCTGTGAAATCATCAATGAAAACTCTATTTGGAGATAAAATTCTTGATGTTGTTTTTTCATCTGTATAAAGTATACCACATTCACTTCTTCTTATTACAGCATCATTTCTCGTGACTTCTGTGTATGTGTAATTTTTAATTGTAGGTGAAAAGAAATTCAAATGATCAGTTCTTATTACATCTTTTACAGCAAATGCTGTTACACTATATGTTTTTGTGACAGCAATATTTTCTTCATTTTTTTCTGAAGATAAGACTTGGACGTCTAATTCATCCTGCGACAAATAAACAGCATCTATTTTTTCGAAAAATGTATTATATATATTAACAACTCTGCCTTCCTGAACCATAATAAAGGGAGTTATTTTTTCATCTGAAAAAACACCAAAACCCCTATCATTAAATGACCCCATTATTTCATGCCCGAAACCGGCTTGCCAATCATATGAATTCATTGAATATGCCAATGTCAATTCATTTGTGGAGTTGATTTTACGGTAATCATCAATTATAGAATATTCGTTCCCTGTAAAATTATACGTAATATCCCCGGATGCTTCATCATATATAAATTCAAATCCATCATATCGCCTATGCGGTAAAAGCCCGTCCGAAATTAATGATGCTGATAAAGCACTTATTATTTGATCTGCATATTTTTCGCCCAATCTATGATAGACATATTCCTGTTGGGGCATTAAAACAACATCACTTATTTTGTCAAAAAATACTTCTCCCCATATTGCGTCTTTAATTTTTTGCGGCGTGGAATTTAGCTCATCAGTAATACTAGTTTGCCAGTAAAAATTTTCATAATAAGCAGAAGCTGCTAGTGTTGTATTTAAATATTCTTCTATTTTTTCTAAAAATGTTAATCCGGGTGCAGTCGATAGTGTTGATGAGAATGGTGTTTTTTCTGGGTAATAGTATCTATCCACCCAAACAGCTCTCTGATCATCACCCGATAACCATGTACACAAATATCTTGCATTGGATACACCAGTTTTGATATCTTTGAAAAAGACTTTATCTGCATGGTAGGGCGTGTTTCCTGCTATAGCACCATTTTTAAATAATTGCGAATCATTTATATTAAGCTGTTCAAAAGGATATGAAGTATCTGGTATTTTGAAGTGGGTGTATTTGTCAGCTTTGAATTCGTAATCGCCATTATATGTATCATATGTCAATACTATTGAATCAAATCCCCTTTCTTGGTTTAATCCCGTATCTAATGAATTATAACTTCGTATATTAACATTGGGTATATTAGAATTTGAATTGATTAAATTATCTGCACGATAGCTATAATTTCTATTGGTGTGCTGATTTTTCAATGTCAAAAAATTAGATTCGATGTCTGACCCCGATACATATGTATAATTATTGTATATCAATATATTATTAGAAAGATCCTTTATAGATCTTTCTTGTCTTATCGATAAATTATTTTTGTTTATTTTTTCGTATGAAGCCCATGAAGTGTTTCCATTAAATTCAAAACCTTGCAAATAAAAATTCATTGTCCATGGGCTAGATGAATATATATTGTCAGTACACGATAATTGATCATTTATTAGCGATACTGTTTTTATACCAGTCAATAATTTCTTTAAAATGTAAAAAACATTTTTATTTTTTATATAATTAAAAACATTGTTGCCGAATCTATATCGCTTAGAAAAATAAAAATGATCTGATTCAAAATTTAAATAATATTTGTCAATGCCGTCTACAAAATAAATTTGACATAATTTTTCAGTCAATAAATTAACTTCAAAAGATGTATATCTATCGGTTTTATCTGAAAATTCAGGTAACAGAGACGAAAGATTAATTTTTAAATATTTTGCATTACTAAATCTTATAGTAGAACAAAATGTTAATGGTGAATTATACTTTATACTAGCCAATTCAAAAATATCATCATTTTTTATACTATCGGTCAATACAAAATTAGAATAATTATTAATACTCTGATCTTTTATTTTTTTTAAATATTCTTCATCACGAAAATAAAATCCGTCATGTGTGACAATTTTCTTAGATTTGAACGTTAAATTTTCATCACCTATATATTTGGTGTGTAAAGGTTCTAATATTTCATTTTGATGAAAAATGCGCACACAAGTATTTAATCGCGCGAGAAAAAATTACTTATGATCAAGGCAGTTCATATAGACGCAGAGCATAATTTTTAGATGAACCACCTATATTAACACTAATTTCAACAAACTGCCCGCCCGCTGTAATTGGATCTGAATAAGTAATTAAATTGCCTGATAAGGTAGCAGCTGCAGCACCAATAAAACTCAGCACACCAGTATCTAATTGATTGATCCCGATACCACCATCTTTTACCTTAAATTCATTTGCAGATAGTGTTAGGGTAACTTCATCTGCGGTATATGTATTAGCTGTTATGACTTGTGTAATTTCATTGATAAAATAATCTTTGATTATTACTCCCTGAGCTGCAGCAGTATAATTTTGTTTTTCAACAATAATCAAATCAGAATCTGCAATTTCATCTGTTAAAGGCAAATTTTTTATTTCTACTGATGACAAACTCATGATCTTATTTAGGTTATGTGTTCACTTCAATGAATTCGTTGAATTCAGTTAAGAGATCTGCTGGTGGATATCCAGTAGCAGTAGATAATAGTGCGGTAATAATAGGCGTAGGTGCAATAGTAGCTGGATCTTGTTCTGATAATAATTTTCTGTATGTGATTACATTGGATCCAGATCGAAAATTAAAATACTGGTCTTTATTATTTTTCATCACAAAAAATAAATCATCATTTTCAATAGTATCTAAAAATTGTGCACTTTGTACAGAAGCCCCATCTAATCCCTCTAAAATAGACGGCAATGAAAATATTATCGGAAATTGATATTCATACGTATTGAAATTACTATAAAAAAGTTTTATGATGACAATATCATTAGCTTCATATTCAAAAGGTTTTTCTCTTCTTAAGGTGAAGTTTGTAGGAATTTCATTAAATTCAAAAATTCTAATTTTCGAATCAAAAGTTATTTTCATCTTCACTAAATCAATTCCGGTATATGGTATAAAATTGAAATTAAAAATTAATTCTGGATTATTTAAAATTTTTACATTCTGTACTTCTGTACCACTAAGTCCATTTAAATTTGCTGTTATATAATAAGAATTATAATTCATAGAATTCTAGTGAATTTTCAGTTGTATTTTTATCAATTACACTGAGTGAATTGATTGGATTGAAATTGAATAAAGAAATATATTCATCATTATATATGTCTATTGTTTTATATGTGTTTTGAGCCATTAAACAAATTAAGTTCACATTTAAAATAGTGGCATCAATACTATTAAATCTAAAAAATATTTGGTATATATATGGTATATTATTGTTGTCAAATAAAGTAGATGATATTGCCCAAATTTTATTTCTGCTATTATATGTTAAAATTGGATTTGATATTCTCGTAAAAATAACTGGTAAACTATTTGTAAAAATATCAGAAGATAATCCCTCATTTAAACTGTAATTAATTTTTTCAACTTGGGCATTATTATAATTTACTTTATATAATGTTGGTATAATATTACTTTGAGTAATGTGAGATCCCGAAATTTCTACTGTACATAACATTGAATAATTCTTATCTTCCATGAAAAATGGTTCAGATAAATTACCGCTTAAAATATTTGAAGGCGTGTTTGTAGTATTGAAATTGCCATCAAATTTATATTTTTCAAAGATTGCATAATTTTTAGTTTTGATGTAAATTAAATCGGCAAATATATTAAAATCTTCAATAGAATATATTAGTTCAGAAGATAATTGTGTGTGATAATTATATTTTTTTAATATATTGTAAAATGATGTATTAAAATTTGCAATTGAATTATCTTTTATATTTTTTATATAAATTTCTTTTCCTGTTATTGGATTTACCGTATTTGTTTGTGTGATTCTATCTGGCATCACTTCTTTCAAATAAACATTTTTTATGCTGTTAAATTCTTCATATATTTCATTCTGAATAAAATTACCGCCATCTAAATCAGCAAATTTAATAGACGATAAAATATAATTATAATTAAATGAACCGTTAAGTGTGAATTGCGGCCGGAACATTATCCCTGAACCTATACCACCGATACCCGCATCTAAGGCAATATTATAATAATAATTTGAATTCAAAATATATCCCGGCCATGAATTACTATCTGTTGAACAAAGTGCAGGTAGTTGCGTATTATCATCAAATAGCATTACACCACCATCATATATTCTATATGATGTCAAGGCTTCATACAAATTAGATCTAACATCTACATATGTTTTGAAATTAGTCGGTTGTAGTAATACAAATTCATTTCCATATACATCACTATTCCATCTAGCAATTGTTCCTTTATTTGTTAATGAAGAGAAATTTTTTGTCAATCCTCTCTCATTTAATATTTTAGAATTTGCTAATTGATTTTTAGCTATATATCCGAAGAAATTTTGTTCTGATGGATTTGTAAAAATATCACCGGCTGCAAATCCGTTAGATATATTCTTAATAACAGGTGAATAATCCTGTGAATGAATTAAAGGATATTCATTGAAATAATTATTAGTCAATCCAGCCGTGTTCCCGTATCTATTGGGATCTGGATATATGTAAAGTTTATTTGGCTCTAATTTAGAATAATCTATTTCAAAATGATTCTTAGGAACAGAAAAATACAATAATCCGGTTTTTTCAGGTTTGAAAAACAACCCTAACTTTCTCAAAGTTATTAATTCAGAGTCCTCTTCAATAGTAGCTGTACTCGGAAAGTGCCTATTTAACAAATTTCCCGATGGGTTATAGGCTTCAAATAATTTGCCGGTTGTTATATCTGTGATATTATCACCTGTTTTTATATAATAAAAATCCGAACCAATAAATTTTTTAATTAATTCACTTTTTAATTCTAGGATATTTTCTGCATATCCTTTATATTTGTTTATTAAATCATAAAGTTTGTCCCCGGTTCTACAATTTAAATCAACTTTTGTTATGTCGTAATTAATAGTGAATACTCTTCCTGTTTCTTTTAGAAAAATTGACAATATTTCAAATATATATTTTCTTGTAGCGGCATCAAAATCTAAAAATAAATTTCCATCAATATCATTACTATTAGCTTTGAATAATATTTTTCTCAATTCACTTTTTGTATTATAACTTTCATAAGTTAAAGACGGGTCATTATCTAAGTAAGTTGTATACAAATCAAATAATTCTTCTATCTCTATATCTAAATTATTAATTATTTCATTAATTTCTAACTTAGGAAAATTATAATTTAAATTATCATCATCTCCCACAAAAACATAATCAGTTAGTGAATCATGGATAGCATGCTCAACAGAATTTTTTGTTCCCCTTTCTTGATTTTTATTTGCAGCTTGTTTTGTTTTTTCTCTTTTTTCAGTATGATATTTGCAAATGTCTATTATCTTTTTTGAATAAAGAGGCAATATAATATCTAGGTCTTGCGGATCATTAAAATCTGCTAATTTTAAAAATCTCTTTTCCTCAAATGAAAGATAATTCAAACTAATATCTTTCAATAATTCAATATACCTATCTCTTACTAATTGTATTCTTTCAGAAGCACTACTTTTTTTAACTTCTGACCATACATTTAAATAATTTTTGTAAGCAGCATTGTATTGTTGAGGTGTTAATTTGGATTCTAGATTTTGCAAAAAATCATAGAACGAAAATACTTCTCTAAAGTCTTTGGATAACGCATCATTTACCCTATTTGTTGTAATAGAATTTTTAGGCAGCGGTAATTGATCGTATAAACCCGTAGACACAAAAATATTTAGAGCATTTTAAGAATTTGATGACAATAATTCTAACCCCAACATTAATTCTCTTGTAAGCATGTTTTCTGCAATGTTCCACCAATCATTATATGATGATATAGATTCTGATACTGTTGTATATTTGTCATTCCAATTTATTATGCCTTCTATTTGTTGGCCAGCATAAGTTGATACATACTGATAAAAAGTATAATATTTTGTTATATCTTCTGGTGTATATGTCGATGGCAATACTAAAGGCCAGGCCCATGCTGGCGAATATGAAGATAATGCATATGTTTTAGCAACTGGATCAATATATTGTGCTGTTAATACATTTGTGTTACAAATAGTATAATATTGTGAAAATCTTTCATATGCAACAATAAAATTATCTGTACCAGCGGTCAATACAGTGTTGAAAAAATTCAATTCGGCACCGAGATTTTTGCCATAAGAAATATCACTATCATTACTATAACCTCTTCCATTAAAATTTTCATTGAATTTGTTGCGATCACCTTTTAATTTAGACAATTTAATCGAAAAGAGATCTAATAACCGCGTGACATTTGAAGGGAAATTATATGTATTAAAAATATATAAATTTTCATTTACTAAATTATGCAGTGTGTTTAATTTTTCTATATTGCATGTATCAATGAATGTATTATTGTCTACGAAGTTTGCAATTTTTTCATATATCTTTTTTCCTAAAAGGGTGGGTTCATCATCTATTGTACCTAAAATTGTTTTAAAAAAGTCATCAAATAAAACTGTGCTATCTCTCAATGATTCTTGAAAAGCAAAATTTTTAATTTGCGCATGCATATCAAAATTCTCATTTAATTTCGCAAGACTATATTTTCCTGATACTGGCGAAATGTTAAAAGTATTGCTGCAACACCCTTGTCGTTCATATGTTCTCTGGTTACTCAAATATTTTAGTGCGTATCTTAATCCTGTTACATCTCCACGAGAATTTATAATATTATGATAAAATCCTACAGTATTGATATCATTTAAAGGAATAATTTTTAAATTAGTGGTAGGATTACCTGTTGGATCATATGTCTTTATTATTTTTATTTGTTGGTCCGCATTATCAAATACCAATAAATCTCTTTGGGTAGTAGAAACTATGCCGTTAAAATTACACTCTAGAGATTGATTTTGTGATGTTATAGTAGCATAAAGCGTAATATCTTCTAAAAGCGTATCGAATTTTACAATATCATTTTGATTTGCAATAAACCACAAATTCTTATCAAGATCACATGTAAACGACCATAATTTATAATCAAAATTAAAAAATGTTTGGGATAATGTATTCTGATTTATTTTTAATAATTTATCAAATTGATTATTATTGATGTGTTTTATCAATACCCATGTAAAATTATCTACCGTACAAAGAATATCATATGCAATGAATGGATAATTTATATTAATTCGGTTTATTAAATTACCAAGTTTATCATACTTGCATACAAAAGAAGATAACGGATAATTATAAGCTACCCATGCATTATCATTTATATCTATATCGAGCAATGCGGGCATTATAGAATTAGAACCCGCAGCGCCGCTCTGAGACATATAAAATGTGTTGCTGCTATAATCTTCGTTTATAAGATCTGGAACTGCATAGAATAATATGTCACCATTACTACTCAATTTACAAACGCTAACTGCATCATAAAGAGTGACCCATACATTGCCTTCGCTATCTGCAGCGATAAAACTTGGCGATGAACCAGATATAAGGCTTGTTGTTGATACAGTATTTGCATCAAAATCAATTTTTGCTACCAAATCCTGATCTGAATCTACAGCCCAGTAGTCATATGAAACTATTCCTGCATCATACCGAGGCACTATTAATGATGCATACATACCAGATAAATTAGTTGTATCTATCAATGTCTTTACAACACCAGATTCATTTACTAAATTATCAATAGTATGTGATAGATCTATTTTATAAATATAAGTGGACTGTGGATTTGTAGCAATAATGTGTTCACTTTGAAGAGGTTGGAATGTTTCGCCCAACAATTTGTAGTCGCAGCAAACGGTAACATTATCAAATGGTATTTTAGGTACTATATATCCTTTAAAGAATCCTAATTTTTCGTATGAGTTAAATTCGTCATAATCTTCATATACCTCAATAGCAGAAGGAATTGTAAAACCAGTTGAAGTATCTTTCAAATAAAACTTAATAGAATTATCTGTCAAATAATCATTTTCATTTTTAAGAATAAATTTAGGCCATGATTTACTACTATAGTTATAATTGTCTTTTAGCCGTGCGACAAAAGGAATTTTTTGACCTACGAATTTATTTTTGCCTATATTAAAAGTATTATTGCTAAAATTACCTTCAGAATCTATACCATTTGTTGAGAAAACCATGCATCCTAGTTCATCTTGTGGATAAATGGTTACACCATAAGTCTCTGATGTAACATTGTTCAATACGGGATATTCGCTAATGATATTATATTTGATATTATCATTGTCATAGAAATTAGTAAAGTCAAAAGAAGCTGTTATCAGCGTAGGCGTAATAATGCTTCCGACAGGCGCCTTTACATAATCATCCGTATAATAAATTAATCTATTTCCTGAAGTTCCTGCTAGTACTGAACCTTTTTCTGTGGAATCACATAATACAATATTCCTAGATGCATCCAACTTTGCGAAAATTTGTTTATTATTTAATGTTTTGAAATGATCTATAGGTGTTACATCATATCCTGATAAAACCGGATTAAAATCAATTACAGCAAAATGGCAATTTGGTTTTAAATGGGCATACTTATCAAGTTCGTATTTTTCTAAATCTAAAACAGGTGCTGAATTACCAGATACGTGAAGAGTTATAGTAGCGCCTTCGGTTGAAAGAATATTATAGGTTTGCCAACTATTGAACCTAGATACTAAAAAAGGCTTTTCGTAGTGAGATGCTCTTATAACTGGATTGTTGGCACCAGAAATTACTAATGTGTCGCTAATAAAATCTTTTACTAAAATATTTTGACAAAATGATGATTCGTATCCAATACCACTGGCTCCGTAGAAATAGCACTTCACACTGTACGTACCCGGGATTTTATAATAATGCGTAGCAGTAATATCTCTACTAGTTGTACCGTCACCAAAATCCCATAAAATTCTAGTATTTGAAACGGGTTTGTCATCACCCGAATCAAATTTTGGTATAAATGTAAAAGGAGTGATTGGCAATGTATACCCCGAAGTGACATGACTATACGTATAGTCTAAAACATCGAAATATAAAAATCTATAATCAGGAGTATTCATTAAATCACTTCAATTTTGTTTATTAAATTACTTACTTGATAGAAGAAAGGAAATTGAAAATATTGTAAAGTATAATTTTGAGACGTTGATTCTAATGTCGAATCAGGATAAAGTGGATTCCACGTTATAAAGTTAATACGCGAAACAGAAAATGCATTACCTGGATTATTTCGATATGTTTCTATTTTTGAAATCCCTGGGATGTTCAATATATCTTGTGATAATTGCGCAAAATTTAAAATAGATCCCAATTTATTATTTGATGTATTGAAGAATTGTTCAATAATATTGAATACACTACTTTTTATTAATTCTCTCGATGTATTATATCCTGTTTCTCGATATATTCTTAAATAAGTCTCACTTCTTACTAATTCTGAATTAGTTTCTTCTGGAAATGGCAGGCCGATATCAAAAGCATTATATATCGGATCGCATACTACTACGTTTTGATTTATTAATTTTGTATCGGCAAATGATTCAACAATTGCTTGTTTTTGTGAGATGGGCAAAGTAAGTGGCATTTCTTCATTTAAGATAGCACCATATTTGGGGACAACAAAACAATACACATTATTAAAATCGCAGCTATCCGAAAATAGCACTTGGTTCATCAGAACTCTTTCTTCTTGGTTTGGTCTCTCTAGACCAATGTCATAAAAATATTTTAAAAATGTTTTTGTATAACTTTGATTATTGACTACTTTTGTATCTTCAATTATATTTGAAAATTTAGATAAAATTTTAGATTCAAAATCACCCACTGTTACACATCTATTTTGAGACATGAACATTAGCGGTGCATTTTTCTTAATTTCCGCAACTGTTTCAAATGATTTAAAATCAGTAGATGCATTTTGATTGTTTAAAGAAATATAGCTTATATTATCTGATGTTATTTCTTCGGTATTTGATATTTTTATATCTTGATAAATCTCATTCCATCGATTTGTATTATAAAGACCCATAGAACGACCTGTCATAAGATTTGAACCTATGCGACCAGATGATCCTTTACTTTGCAAGTAATATATTGCAATCAAATCACCTAAATTTAATTGCTTACCATTTACATTATTGCCGAATTTTAATTCATAATTCAAATTTTCATTAAATCGTTTTTCAAAAACCCTAGCTGAAGAATCTTGCCCATATAATGTTTCTACTTCTTTCCATTCAGACCATTTCTCTGTGTATACATCTTTAATGAAAACAAATATATTATTATTATCAATGATTGTTGTGTTATTAACTAAATCCTGAATGGTGATTGTTTTTAATTCGAATGCTTCGCCCAATGCAACAGAAATAGGATATTCTTTTACATCGCCTTGATATAAAATATTATTGTTTATTACTGAATCTATATTTTCAGAATTGGCTGTAGATTTCTCAAAATATACATCTTCTGTAAAAACATAATTAGACCCGTCCACATTAATAGAAGTAAAACGCGGCAGAACATATGATCCGACTGAAATCTGAGATCCTAATGTAAATTCACTCAATGTTACTGAAGGTGTATGGTATCCATGTGGTTTATAACCAATCAAAGAAACAATTTTATTGATATTTTCAAATAATTCTACTTGCGAAAAACTAGTTTCAGATGATGTTTGATTTAGGTAAAACATCAGAACGTGATACATATAAGCTACAACATCTACTAGTGCTGAAATATTACTGCCTTCAAAATCAATATCCTGAAATTTTTCAGAAGTTTTTAATCGATTTACGATTAATTGTTTCATACTAACCGCATCAAATGCAGCATATGCATTTCTCGGTAAATTAAATTCTGTAAAATTTGATATTGACATAATTAGTAGTTTGTATAACCAATACTATTTAATGCACCAGACATTGTGATTGCTGGCGTATTTAATTCGGGTAATGAAAATGAAATTTCTATGTTGTATTCTGATGTATCGTACATTGGATATACATTAACATCATTCAATAAAATACGGGGTTCAAATAAATTTAATTTTGACCTTATCAAGCCTGCAATATCCATAGCCCTCAATTCACTTAGTGGTTCAAATAAAAATTGTTTTAAATCCAAACCAAAATTAGGATTCAAAACCTTTTCGCCGGGCGCCGTATTAAAAATATTCCTAATAGAATTTTTAATTGCATTCAGATCATAATCTAAAATTAAATCATTAATTTCTGGATATTGCTGAAAATTGTTTTTAATCAAATATTTTTTTTGCAAATCTAAATGCAAATCAGAATAAGTAAATGCCTTGTTTTGAACACGCGGTTCAGGTAATCCACTTATTTTAATTGACGCCATAAAAATATTTAACAATTAAGTAAATAATAGCATGAAGAAGAAGTTTCATGCTATTTTTGAAGCCGCGTTAAGCCGCTATTCACGCGGTGGATTTTTAGTTGGTGATTATGTTAAATTCGCTAAAAATTTTAAAACAAATGAAGCTTATAAAATGCTGGGCTCTAATATCAAACAATTACTTGATGAAATGGAATCCACGAAACTTCATCTTCGTGTTGTCGGTATTGTCGATAACAACACTCCAAGGTTTCCAGGAAATCCTGATACAATGACGGGTGATGTTACTTTAGATATTGCTTTAGATAATGGTGGTGGTCGCTATACCCATTATACAAAAATTCCCGCATGTTGTGTTGAACAAATGCAAACAGATGGAATTAATTATCCAGCTTTTGATGCTTCTTTGGTTAGGCCCAACGGAACACAAATCAAACCCATTGAATATTCTGTAAAAGAAACAGAATCATTTAAAGCCGATAGAGGAGATGGAAAAACAACCCCTATCGAACACAAGTTGCCCGCACAAAATGTTAAGATACCTTCACAGCAACCAACTACTGCTAGGTATCTTAAGAGTTTTCAAGAATTATAATTTTGCAATTTGTAAAATTAAAGCGAAGAAATTAATTTCTTGATCTACCACGAATGCATGTCTATACATATATTCGGTAATCACTAAAATTGTCTCTGATTTCTTTGGTTCATTCTGCCAAGAATAAACATACTGAACCATATTTTTCATAAGATTATGATAATCTGATTGAAAAGTACTTTCATTTTGAATATAAAACTTTCTACATTCAAATGGATTCTCTTTTAATCTATCAAAAATATCTTTTACAAATTCATTTTGTGTTGCTTGACTAACAATACACAATGTACCTGATGTCGAATTCTTCTGCAATTCATTAATAATCTTTCTAAAATCAGGAAAATTGTGTTTAACAAGCTCTACAAATAATGGTTTTTGATCTTCAGGTACTACAATATTCTCTTTCTTTAAAATACCAAAGCAATGTTTGATAACGTCTTGAATATTGTGATTGAAATTCAAACTAACACAGCGTGATTGTACTGCGGGAATAATTTTATGTTTATAATTTGCGGTGAGAATAAAGCGTGTATTAACAGCATATTCTTCCATTACATTGCGCAATGCCCTTTGCCCTTCAGCTGAAATACCATCTGCTTCATCTAAGATAATAACTTTGATATCTCCAGTCAAAGAACGCGTTTGAGCAAATGAAATTACTTTAGTTCTAATCGTATCAATACCATTTTCATCCGATGCATTCACATATAGATAATCACATTCTAAAATATTATTGACAATCATCTTAGCCAAGGTTGTTTTACCTTGACCTGGTGATGAAATTAACAATAAATTTGAAATTTCTTTCTTTGCTTTATATGATTCAATGATCTTCCTGGTATCAACAGGAAGAACAATATCATCTAAAGACTTAGGTCTATACTTTTCAACCCAAATATTATCAAAATTCATAATAATTACTTTCCCGAAGAACCAAAACCATTGGCACCACGACTTGTTTCTGTAACTGAATCAGACCAATCTGCTTCTAAACTTACTAATGGATATACAACTAACTGAGCAACACGATCACCTTTGGTAACTGTATAATCCTTATCCGAGTTATTGAATAATTTTACACCCAAATCACCTCTATATGAATTATCAATGATACCGTTGAAAGAAGTAATATTATGTTTAAATGCCAATCCTGATCTACTTTCAATTCGAACCCAATAACCAGGAGCTAAATCTGCCAATGTCAGGCCCACAGGCACTACTGCTGATCCCCTAGCTGGAATAACCGTATCTACTACTGCTGACATATCATAACCACTATCACCTGTAAAGCTATCTGGATTGTTTTTCTTTGGTAGAACAGCGTCTGTATGTGTTTTCAAGAATTTAATCATATTATAATTATAGGTGATGCTTGATAAATTATCAATAAATAATTTTTATGTCAGATGATGAATCAATAGACTGTGTAGATACCCTCATAAATCAACTAAAATCTATTCCTAAAGCGACGAAAGAAATAGATCAAGTAGAAGATACCCTAACAAAAGAAAATCTCGAAGAATTCATTTTAAAACACACAGGCAATCTTGTTAAACAAGCATCAGAATCAGTAACCTTAGTTAGAGACTATGTCGAAGCAGCTCCCAATGCTGAAGAAGTAACTGCATTAGCTGAATTAATCAAAGCTACTTCATCAGCTGTAGAAAGTTTAAATCGAATTCTTATTACAGATAAGAAAACAAGTACTGCTATTAAGATCAAAGAAATGGATAATAAGAGCAGACAAAAAGAATTAGATGCAGTAGTGGGATTGAAACTACGGTCGACCAGAGAAGAATTAATGAAACAATTAATTAATGCTACAGTAATTGAAAATACGCCCGAATTAACTAATGATTAATAATAAACATTATTATTATAATCATTTTTTATTTTATTCATACTAGCTTTACCAAAATAACCGGCACCAGCACCATTAGAAGACTTAATAAATCCAAAATTTGATTTATATAGATTTGTTTCCCATATTTTAATTGCAGCTTGTGTATTAATATTTGTGTCAGAGAGCTGTTCGGGAGTAAAATTTTTCCCGCCATTTAATTTATAACCGCTGCCAGCAGCTAAGCCTATCTGGAATACTCCATATGATGTAGGATTACCGTTATAACCATTTTGTCCTGGACTATAGCCATTAATATCTGATACGTTATTTCCGTTGAATCCAGATTCAACATTTCCCATTCTCATAAAGAAACTAGTCCATTCTTCTTTAGAACCTGTCACCAATCCATATTGTGCCATCTGAGCTCTCGTTTCTGGAGATAGATTTTCAAAATTTGTGATCAGTGGCGATCCCTCGAGGTATTTTTCTAAGGCTTCTCTAACTTCTTCTTGTGTTTGTGCATGTGTTTTACTGGTTTTTTTCTTCTTAATTTCATCGTGCAGCTTCACTGTAGTTGGCGGTCCATCTGTTAGACCATAAGATCTGCCCCCATAATATCTGGAAGTCATGCCATTAGCCTTAATTTTTACAAACTTTTCGACATATTCACCATTTACTGCTTCTAAAGTTTTAATAGAAATATCTTTGTCTATTAGCTTAGCAATATTCATGTCTGGATTGAATGGATTGTACCTAGACATATAGTCTACCACACGAAAACAATCGCCTAACATCATTCTGTTATTAGATACGCCCTTAGAATAAGCCTCCATTGTACTTTGAAAAATAGATGGACTTGAAGCACCTATATATACAGCACCCTTCGCATCAGCACCAACCGCTTTTTTTCCTAATGCTTCTAATCCATAATTGGATACAAAATTGTGCATACTGGATCTTGCTTTGTCAAAAAAAGCTTTCATGCTAGTATAGGCTTCAGTGGTTGCATCCACTAAAGCACTCGGCATTTTGTTTATTTTTTCTAGAGAAAGACCTGTGGGTGGGGGAGAATTTAAATCTGTATCTTGCGGGGCAGAATTATGTATTGTGTTTACAGCACTGTAATCATAAATGGATCCCACACGTTGTGATAAATTTTTAAAATAATTGCAAGCAGATTCACATTGTCTCATTAAATCGGCAATTTTTTCTAAGAAATCTTTATCTTTATCTATGGGCAAATTGCGATTAAAATTGCGTTTTGGATCATACTGCTTCAATCGTTCTGAAAGATTATCTGATTTTTTAAATGTATCTTCTACTTCTCTCTTAAGAGTATCTTTTACATCAAAAGGCAACTGATCAATTTTTTTTCTGTAAAAAATTAAATGTTCTGTAGTAAGAGAAGGAGCATCCAATAAAAAATTTTTCATGAAGTCCCTAGAAGCTCCTAGTGTATCAGGATCTGTAGATATTTTTTTCCAAAGATAAGCTAAATTTATTTCTATTGGAAAATCTTCCAATAAATTACAGAGATCTGTGTTATCCCTTATAAAATCAGAATTATCACCTATTGCAATAGATTCTATGAATTCAGGAAATCCAGTATTAACTATCATAAATCATTATCCTTTCAAAAGATTTTGTATATTATCAGCTTTTACACTAGTGTTTGTATCTAATAATTTATATGGTTTTATAGTTTCTATTTTGTTAATATAAGCGTTTTCTACGAAAATGTGTTTGACCGATGTAATGAGGTGTCTGCCTAAGTTATTAAGATCAAAATTTCTATCTGCATCAATATTTTTATCAAATTTTAACACATCTACGAAGGTAGCAGACTTTCTTGCGGTTGATCCCCTTGTTTTATAAATGTATGTATAGTTCAAATTTAATAAATTTGATAATTTTTTAATCTCAAATTGTCTTTCATTCATTTCGGGAGGCAAAGACGATGTCACTGTTTTCCAAACATTTGACATATGCCCGGTACTTTGCGGCATAATAAAATTTTGTTGTAAATTATATGATGAAAACAACGGTTTAAATGGTTCGACAAAGCATTTATTATATTTTTCTATGATTTCATCTGGTGCTAATGCTTGGGTATTATATAAAAATGCGCCATGTGCTCTTGAATATGACGAAATAGCTTCTTTTGTGAAAAATTTTAATATTAAAGATGCATCTGGTGATTCAACATACGATTCTTGAATATTTGAGTCTGATCCACCTAACCCAAATAAAATAATATCCGAATATATCTTAGATAAATGATTATAATCTATATTAGATTGTGTTTCTTTGTATGCACCTTCTGCTGCATTTGGTTGTCTGCCAAATCTTAATTCGCCTTTACAAAATAATTCATTATTAGTAAACAAAGTTTTATATGATATCAAAATAAATTTTTTTTGTATTCTATCATATCTGAGAATGCATGGGCTATCATTGTGTACATGAAATTGCATTGCATAATTTAAAACGGCAATATATGGTACAGGACCGGCTGGTGTTATATCTATGTTTATACAACCGTCTTGTTCTAAAAATTCCTTTCCTGATGAGTCCGTTAAAAATATACCCTGATCCATCTCTGTACATACTTCAGATAATATATCTTTTATCCAACGACCTGTTGGCTTTGTATTAAACGTATTTTCTGAAAGATACGAACCAGCCCCACCTCCATTAAAAAAAGATTCTGTTAATTTATATTCTTTTGCTTCAACTAATTTTAATCTCTTGCAAATTGAATTTTCATAATTTATATCTACGCAATCAGTGATAATAAATTCAAATTTTAAAACAAAATCATCATTAGTTAAAGGCAATATAGCATCTTCATTTGAAGCTGGTAATATTGTTAATATTAACATATCTCTACCATTACCTAGATATGTATATTCTTTGTCAAAAAATGATGCATCGTTTTTTACTATCATTTCTGCTGTATGAAATGGATGATGTATGTTATCTACTATTTCAATGTAACGGAATGCATTTCCTTTTAACATTGTTGCGTTGCCTGAATCATCTAATGCCACTAATGAAGCACAAACAAAATAATCACTACCATTATATTGGTATTTAAATTGTTCATGATTGCTGCTTATGTAATTAGATATTGGCATGTTTATTCTCTATTTTTTAATGAAGCCAAAACAGAAGATATATATTCTTTTTTAATGACCTTGATTACTGATCCTGGTGTTAACAATTTTAAAGAATTTTGAATATTATTACACAGCAATAACAACCACCATAGGTGTATTGTTCCATACACATTGTGACTTATTGTGGTAAGTGGCAATAAATCAGGCACATTATAATAATCAAATACACTATCATCTATATTTTCGGGCAAAGTAACTTTTTTTCCTATATTATAAAAATAATATGAATCATCATTTTCATTTGTATCTCTATACATATTGAAAATGTTTTCGTAATATTCTTTTGGATGTGATAAGTTTATTTGCTCCATATTATTTTCTGGTCATAGTTGCACCTATTATATCATATCTAGCACCAGGTGCAGCCATTTTTTCTGCTGTTTGTTTAGCTTCTTGTTTTGCCGCTGCTGCTGCTTCTTGTTTTTTTGCAAATTCTTCTTGTTGTCTTGCTTTCTCTAAAGCATTTTTTCTAAATTGTTCTTTTTGTAATTCTTCTTCTGACTTTCCTCTATAGCCGGTCGAATTACTGGGCGGGGGTATGTATTTTCCTTCCATTAACATAGCTTTTTCATACATATTCACATCATATTTAAGTAGCGATGTAAATGTAATTGTTATATTATAAGCTTCGGGGTAAATGACCCCAGCATGCAAACTTTTTGTACCAACATGAGTTGCTTTGAAATCTGAAACATAACAAAAAGGCAAATTAACTTTACCAGGAATCAAAATATCGTATACGCGCGAAGGATCCACAGCAATCAAATCTTTGCGGTGCGGCATATTGTTCAAACCGAATAATTTAATAAACTTTGTGTTTTTTTCCGTTTCAAAACTATTTACAATATTATAAAGTGGAAATGAAATGGTTACTGCAGGTTGACCTACGCTATTAAAATCATAAAATTGAGGCATCTGAATATATGCGCCGGGGGATAATAACGCCGGCAGTTGTGACAATTTTTGTAAATTCTTACCTGCGTTACTTGTATCTAAATTAAACAGACCCATAGAAAATTGAAGATATTCATTGGAATCAGAAAATTGATTTGATAAAGATAAAAATTCATCATCTAAATATGGAAAAATAAATTTATTTCTTGTTGGTGATACAGTATATAAATGATCATATAATTTCTTCAATTTTTCATTATGCCAAGACATGCCGCTTTCATTTAACCCCGTATTAGATTGAAATTTTTCGATGAGGGTTTTGGCCTTTTGTTCTATACCAGAAGATGAAATTTCTTCTGCTGCATTATCTGCACCTTCTGAAAATGTTTTTGCCCATTCTGGTGATATTATATCATTGAATGATCCCCCCAATGTTTGAACTGTAGCTGCAATTGCATTGCCTGCGATATTGCCTGTTTTCTTTAAAGCATCTATACCTATAGTAAACGATGCTTTTAAATTTTGAACTAGAGGTGATGTACTTATGTTATATTCAGTAGCAATTAAATTTGGTACATTTTCTATTATTGAATTTTTATTCTCAGATAAAGTCCAAATATAATCTTTTAAAATATTGAATTCTTCAGAAATTGTTTTTCTTTCAATGGGGGTTAATGTTGCGGATTTGGGCTCTGCTATTTGAATAGATGGAGTTTGTTGTGGTTCTCTGCTGCCTAAATTTTCACGCATTTTTTGTGCTTCGATGGGCACTCCTATAGTAAGTGGTTTTGCTTCGAATGCCATACTATTTTATACCCCCCATTAAATTGGTTGCAGCTACAGTACTATTTAAAAAATTTCTCCTCGAATCTGAAACATTTAATTTTAATCTTATGTCATTATCTAAAGGCATTTGAACATTATTAGTTTGTGATGATCCGGTTTTTTTTGCAATTACTTGTAATAATTCTGTTTGTTCAGCTAATATTAGATTTTGAACATTCATTAATTTTATATCTTCCGCGGATGGCGTTATATTAGGCTGAATAACAATAGGTTTTGGTGTTTCTACTGTTGTTGTAGGTTTTTTAACTTCAGGTAAATTATTAAAATCCGTTGGTGTTAATTTTGCAATTTCTTTGGTGACAGCAGGTGTCATCATTATACCATCATTTCCTTTTGCTATCTTGGGATATTTTGATGCTATTTTAGCTTTATCTACTAATAATTTTTGTTTTTCTGTAAATTTTAATTCTTCTTGATATTTTAATTTTTCTTGTTTATTTTGTTCTTCAGACAGCTTTTTAGCCTGGTCATTTATATTAGGCATTTCAATTTTTTTCTTGCTACTAAAAAAATTCTTAAATGATGACCATAAATCTTTCAACCAGGTCCATGCGCCAGTTAGCATATTTGCTACCCAATCATACATTCCATTAAATGTATCTTTTATACCTTCCCATATTTTGCCGGGCAAAGTTTTATTAACTTCAAATTGTGCCTCTTCTTCAGGAGTTCTTGTTATGTCTCTCCAAGCTTGCCACACACCCAATCCAATAGATATTGCAGTACCGACTCCGGGGAAACAAGAAGCAATTGCGGAGGCAATTTCTATTAAAGACCCAAAATAATCTCCTTTTAAAAAACGATCATAAGCAAAATATGCTCCTAAAATTCCACCTAGTATAGGCAATCGCTTAGCTAAAAATTTTAAACTCTTTCCACCGAATCCTAATAGTTTAGATAAAATACCTTCCTTGCCGCCTTTTGCTAGAGCTTCGACTCCCGCAGTAGCTACTTTAGCTATATCATCAGATGCTTGTGTAAAGGGTATTTTTAAATTACCAAATATTGTGGGCATTTTTTCAGTTAAAAATTTAAATGGCCATTGAACTATAGTAATTGCCTTTTCTTTCATTAAATTCACAATATCCATTGTGATTTTGCCTCCCATTAATTTTATTTTTGCTAATATATCATCAGATGCTTGTGTAAAGGGTATTTTTAAATTACCAAATATTGCGGACATTTTTTCAGTTAAAAATTTAAATGGCCATTGAACTATAGTAATTACCTTTTCTTTCATTAAATTCACAATATCCATTGTGGTTTTGCCCCCCATTAATTTTATTTTTGCTAATAAGTCTATAGTACCTTGCCACGGCGCAATTTTATCTGTAAAAAAATGTGATAGTAAAGATAGAATAGGTGATGCAGCAAATAACATTACTCCCAATCCCTTCACAACATTGTAAAATCCGCGTATTGCTCTGATTAAAGATCCTATAATAGGTATTGTTTCTAATAAATTGAGAAATCCAGAGTCAGACTTTTCTTCGTCTTTCTTTTTTTTATTTTCTTTTTCTTTTGAATTATATGTCAAATTGTCTGGTTTAAATAAATCTTTTTCTTTTGTTTCTTTTTCTGCCTTTAATTTATTTTTTTCAGATGCAGCTAATATTTTTGAAATAGCACTAACTTTCATTACAGAATTAAAAATTTTTGCTATAGATGCATATCGACCTTTTTCTGGACCAGTTAATGATATATCATTGTTTTTTTCTTCTTTTTCACTCTCTATTTTTTGAACGACATTTTCTTTATTTTTTGTCTGAATTATTTTTGAAATAGCACTAACTTTCATTACAGAATTAAAAATTTTTGCTATAGATGCATATCGACCTTTTTCCGGACCAGTTAATGATGCTATATTCGTTTTTTCATCTCTTGGTATTAAATTACCGCCGATTACTTTTAAAGCTTCTTTAATATCATTAAAAGTTTTAGAAAGCTCTGCTATAGCCGACCCAGTTTGGTTTGTGGTTTGTATAGCAGCTGCAGTGTTAGCCATGGTACTGGCTGTTGTTCTGGCATATTCAGTGATTACATTCTTTAAGGATGTATTCGTTGATGTTAGTTGCTTTAATTCATTTAAAAGACGTTGTGTGAGGTCTTCTTTTGCCATTGTAATTATTTAATGGCATGATCTTTAAACAAACAACCTAGCATCTAAAGTAAGTTTTACTCCTTCAGCGGTGAGATATTCTTCTTCGGGATTTTTAAATTTTTCAGCAATTAATGCATTTAATTTTGTAATGATAGAAGCTGGTAATTGTTCTATTAATTTTAATCTATCTTCAATTGTCAGTAAAGACATATCTTGTTGGAGCTCCCCAATTTGAATTGTTTTTATATATTTTAATACTTCGAACACATACATTTCACCAATAATATTAGTTAAATCAATATTCGAAGCTTTTTTGATCTTTCCTAATTGCATTTTTGATACAATCTGATCTATAGCTATGTTAGGAGCTTGCGCTGTTATCTTAAGTAGTCCTTCTTCAATAAAAAAATCTTCAAATGCAGAAGCTTCGACATTTAATTTTTTATCAATAAAAATTTTTGTATCAATTTGTTTATCTTCTGACTCTAGTAATTGCGAAGTGAATTTATTTCTAAGCGCAAAAGCTATAACAGGTTTATCTAATAATCTATAATTATTTTTTTCTAAGCTATTTTGATCAATAATTGCATTGAAAATTACATTAAATTCCAATAAATTAAAAATTTCAGATGAAATACCTGATTTTAAAATTTCTTTCTGTTGTTGTAGTGACAATGGTTTGAATGAGACTGTCCGTTGCAACGAGGGTATAAAAACATTTACAGTATCTTCAAAGTTAATTTCATTTAATTTGCTTAGAATATCATTCAATCCCATGAAAAATATGTATGGCTATAATGAAAAATTGCTATTGGTTTTCTTTTGTGCTTCTTCTTGCTTTTTAATTTCATTGTTTTGCAATGCAACATACATTCTAGCTTCATTAAATGTCATAGACATAAAATGATCATATGATATATTGAGTTTTGTAATTAAATTAAATTGCAATTCATAAAAATTTTTTAAATTATCATTATATATTGTTTTTATAAATTCAAATAATGAATTATTAAAAGGATTGAGTTTAAAATTTTTAAATGATTCCAATATATCAATATTAAAAATATTTTTATCTTCTATATATGATATATATTTTAAAATATATTCTTTGATATCATTGTAAATGCTAGCTGGAATGCTCTCATATAATGAGATTTTTTCATGATCAGTTAGATAATTTAAATCTAAGTCATTAATTTTTAAAATGCATTTAAAAAATATGTCATCATTACTATCTAATAGAAAATTATTAGGAATTCCAATCTTGAATTTTAAATTTCCTATATTAATTTCATTATAATCAATTTTTAAATTTTGTATATTCTTACAAATATCAAAAAGATTATATTTTATATGTGTATTTTCTGCGAAAAATTCTATTACATTTCCTATAGAAGTAGATCTCATTTCTAATAAAATACAAAATTTATCTAAATTTGATAAATCAGAAGGTGATATATCTGTAAGATCATTAATGCATTGATCAAAAAATGATAACAAGTCATTATAACTGTTGTTTTGCAAAAATTTTAAAATATCTAAATAATAAAAATTATTAATTTCTTTAATTTTTACAAATTTCTGAGAAACTGGTAAAAATAATGTAGTATAGAAATTAGATTTTATCATTATACTAATTTATAATGATAATAATTATAAATCCATGTGGTATTCTTTGCAACTATCTTCTCATCATCATATTGCAAGTTTGAACCGTCTGCATTGAATGGCGTACAATCTATAAAATTGTGTATCTTTCGAACAGGTTTATCACTACCTTTAGTATATTGTACTACCTGTATATCCGCTTTTAACGATGGCTTACCCGGGATCATTGCGTTCCCTCTATAGCCACATGCAATAATCCAAGGTTTAATAAGACCGTCCACGATATCTATATTTGTCTCCAATAAAGATATTGAAATTTCACGTTTGCCTCCGGAAGCGCGGTTTTTGATTACACTAGACTGCAAAAAACAATTATCTCCATCCATTGAGATAGGACTCATCTCTAAAGATTCACCTGGTATATCAACACTCTGAGCAAAATAAAGTCCTAAACCTTCTTCAGTGGGATTAGTTCGTGCACCTAAAAAATTTTCGAAATGTGAATATTTTGTTGCTTCGCGCAATTGCGAATGATCCGCAGTAAAAAAACGTGATATTTCATTAAAAAATTGAAATAAATCACTCTTAGGTGCTATTCGTACCACCCATTGT
>Ga0209770_10000224_pt1 | contig 33770 bp, 32 predicted proteins | sample LauGreSu1BDMLBDD_2_FD_187572 | JGI IMG/M metagenome (GOLD analysis project Ga0209770, IMG submission 187572) | Freshwater lake microbial communities from Lake Michigan, USA - Su13.BD.MLB.DD (SPAdes) (version 2) | ecosystem: Environmental > Aquatic > Freshwater > Lake | place: Lake Michigan, USA...
TTTTCTTGAAGGTATACAAATGGACCTACACTCCCACCAATAATTGCTGCATCTGATCCCACATACATTTGAGCTTTATGAACAGCTTCAGGATGTATTGAGTATAAATTTCCTGCATTTGCCAGATGATCACTCAAAGAAATTCCATTCAATGATACATTGAGATGATGTGCAAATGAATTAAAAACACTGATAGATGAATACGTGATTGGATCCCCCAATTGTTGCAATATGCTACCTCGCAATGTTCCAATCAATTCCCCAAGTCCTTGATAATTATGATGATGGAATTGATATTTCGTTATGGAATCATGAGGACTTGATAGAACAGGAGCATGTAAATGCTCATACATCGATTGTTGAATGGAATCCTTTGCTCGAATGGAATCAACTGTTTGTGCATACGATTGCACTGAGGAAATCAATAAACAGAAGATGAAAAGACATGTTTTCACAAAAATGCACTGATTGAGGATAAACCTAATGGCTCAATGGCTAGAAATCCTTCTCCATATTCAGATTGAACCATGGAACCAAAATAACGCGCTCTGGCATGAACTGCATCCATGAAGCCGGAACCTGATATATATGTTTCAGGACCTTCCATGTGCTTACCGGGAACAAAGACCTGACTTTCATAACATTGAACAGCTTGAATCTTTGCCTGAAAAGTATGCGACACATCAATTATAAAATCAGGTTCTTGATGATAAGCTTGGATATAGGAGAATATGGTATTTGGACGCCATGGATTGGTTGAAGCACCCTCATGAAACAATGTCTTCTTATGCAAACCGGCCATGAAATACGCATTTCTAACAATCTCATGCATTCCTTCATGATCAGGATGTCTCTCGAACTTTGGAGGGAAAATGATCATCTTAGGTTTGATCAATCGAATATATGTGGCAACGATATCGCAATATTCTCTAGAAGGATGAAGATTGCCATCTTCAAATCCTAGATTAATTCTTTGCTGATTGCCAAGAATGATATCTGCAGCGGCTGCCTCTCTTTTTCTTTGTTCGATGTCTCCACGAGAACCCAATTCACCTTTTGTGGCATCTATGAGCGTCACGGAAAATCCTTTTAGAGTCAAATCTTTGATAGTTCCACCACAACCAAGTTCGGCATCATCGGGATGAGCGGCAAATACAATGATGTCTGCAGGAAGAATGTGCATGATTACAGTTTGGTAAAACGAGCAAGAACAAAACGAACGGCAAGATATCCCACACCAACAATGAGAACGATTCCGGTAATCACGGATGTAAGAGTACCCATCGTTGCACTACCTGTTGATTCGGCAATGAACAAAGATGCCTCTTGACTGATTACAATGGCTGAGATTGTGTATAAAAACACGCCCATTGCGATTAAAAGCAAATAAATGATTGTCATGTCAATTTAGATTAATTGGAAGAAATATGACCTGCGAATTTACTAAGATGTTCCTTAACATGATTCATATACCATTGCGGAGTTGAAGTGGCACCTGTAATTCCAATGGAATTCATGCCATTGAACCAATCGGATTGTATTTCTGATATATCTTCAATGAAATATGTTCTGGGATTCACTTCTTTGCAAACATCATAAAGAACTTTGCCATTGGAACTTGCTTTTCCGGCTACAAACAAGATGCAATCATGATCAGAAGCGTATTTTCTTAACATGTCTTCCCGACCCGATACCTGACCACATATCGTGTCTTTTGCATGAAATTCAGTGGCTATACCTTCCATTGTATCTACAATCAGGTCTTTGATTCGGGCTTGCAGAGCTTCTTTAATCAATACGAAAGTTGGGCGATCCATGGTTGTCTGAGAGAAAAGTACTGTCTTTGAATCAAGATTTACGCTAGATAGAGCATCCTCAACGGTCAAAACAACAATACATTGATCATTGCAAACACCGCGAACACCAAGCACTTCTGCATGATCTTTCTTTCCGAAAATCACTATTTGATATCCTTGATCATAAAATTTGCGAACTCTTTCCTGAAGCTTGGTGACAACCGGACAAGTCGCATCTATGATTTCAATACCCAATTCAAGAGCTTTTCTATATGTTTCCGGCGGTTCTCCATGTGCACGAATCAAAACTTTGGGTAATTTTCCAAGTGCTCTTGCTTCTTCGGCTATTCTCGGAAAATCCTCAACTGATATAGTCTCTAAACCTTTGTTTTCAAGTCTTTGTATTTCTTTGGGATTATGGATGATATGTCCCAATACATAGACTTTATCAAATTGCTCCAGAGATTCTTCGGCAATAACGACAGTTCTTACGACACCCCAACAAAATCCCGAGTGATTATCTATTGTAATATTCATTTCGATACCAATTCAATTATTGTGAATACTATTGGCTAATTCGATGATTTTTTGTGCTTGATCTTCGATCGTGAGATTTGATGTATCCAAGAGTATAGCATCATCGGCTTGTCTCAAAGGATCAATCTCACGGCTTGAATCATATTCATCTCTTTGTTTCATCGTTACCATTAAATCTTCCAATTTGGGAAGAGGAAACATTGATTGAATTTTCATTTCCTGCAGTCTACGTAATGCTCTTTCTCGAATATCGGCCACCATAAAGACTTTCAAGTGAGCTTTTGGAAATACTGCTGTTCCGATATCTCGACCGTCCATGACAACACTTTGAGCATTTCCAATGTTCCTTTGCATTTCGACCATCTTTTCTCGAACAGTTTTTATTGAGCTAATATAGCTCACATTGTCAGTAACCTCACGGCCACGAATTTCTTTTGATACATCGATTCCATTGAGGAATGTCTGTTGTTCATTCGTTTGTGCATTGATTCCAAGAGTTATGGAAGGAAGATCTTGAATGAAATCCTCAATAATCGGTCTACCTTTTTCGAGCCAAGACAATGTAACTGCTCTATACATGGCCCCTGTATCCACATAAATGAATCCAAGATTCTTTGCGACAAGTCTTGCCGTTGTGGATTTTCCGGATCCGGCAGGTCCGTCAATTGCAATGATCATATGTGATTGCATTTCATTCACAAGTAATTCTTTCAATGGCTTTTTGATAATCTTCAATTGTATCTATGCCAAAACCATCATAATTCAACTCAATGCAAGTATATGAGTGGCCTTGTTCCAATAATCTCAATTGTTCCAACTTTTCGGTCATTTCAAGTGTGCTGGGTGTAGAATTGACAAATGCCTGCAAACTAGATTCAGTATAAGAATATACACCGATATGCTTCATGAAATCATGATGCTGAATCCATTCATCCATTGGAATATCACGAATGAATGGGATTGGGGATCGAGAAAAATATAGTGCTCGATTATGTTGTCCTAGCACAACTTTCACACATGATGGTGAAAATAGTTCATCCATATCAACAATCTTTGTCATGGCTGTCATGACATCACATCCTGCAACTGCATGAGATTGTACCAATATTGATATGAGTTCACCATTCAAGAATGGTTCATCAGCTTGCACATTGACTATATAATCTGCTTTTATACCTGATTGTTGATATGCCTCATAGATTCTGTCCGTTCCGGATTGATGATCATTTTTTGTCATGATAATATCATCACAAAATGTAGCACAATGTTCAAGCATATGATTATCATCCACAGCAATCAATACTTTGGTGAATACATTTGCTTCCACACAATTTCTGTAAACATGCTCAATAATGGAATATTCACCCAAGGTCATGAGTAATTTTCCAGGCAATCTCGTTGATTGCAATCGTGCCGGTATGATGCAAATGGCATTCATCTATTTATCCGGGAATCATGAATCGTTGTAATGTAGAAAGTATATGCAATGATGTATCTCTAGAATCGCAAGGAATATGCAAGAACACTTTATTGTCTTGATTGATAAGAGATCCATATTCACCTGTGGCTACTGCGTCAAGAATACCCGGAAATATCGTGTGATAAAATGCCGAGTTATTGTCAGGTGGAAATTCAATTGAAAGAACATTGTTTTTAAAGACAAGTCTATTAAAACCAAATGACAAAGCTATGACGCGTAATCGTATTGCAAAAATAAGGTTTTCTACCACTTCGGGTAATGGACCATATCTATCAATGATCTCAGAAATGATCTTCAATAATTCCGATTCACTTCGAACATTGTATAATCTTCTATAATATTCGAATCTTTCTCCATCATGAGAAATATAAGCGGCTGGTATCAAGGCATCGCTGGAAATGTCAATAGCAATGTCCAAATTGACTTTTTTATTCTTTTTATCACTTACATATCCCTTGAAGAGGTCTGAGAATTCATCTTCTTTCAATTCAGAAACGGCTTCCTCAAGAATTGTTTGATATAATTCAAGTCCCATATCAGCAATAAATCCGCTTTGTTCAGCACCTAGTAAATTACCTGCGCCTCTGATTTCAAGATCGCGCATTGCCAGATGAAAACCACTGCCAAGCTCGGTGAATTCTTCCAATGCTTGCAGTCTTCTAACCGCCTGTGGAGTAATTGTCTGTATCGGTGGTATGATCAAATGACAATATGCTTGTGTATTTGATCTACCAACTCTACCACGCAATTGATATAACTCAGCCAAACCGAAATTGTCTGCATGATTGATGATGATGGTATTAGCATTTGGAATATCAAGGCCGGATTCAACGATTTTTGTACTGAGGAGACAATCTATCTTCTTTTCCAAAAAAGCTTCCATGACTTTTTCGAGTTGATCAGATTCCATTTGACCATGAGCTTTAGCGCATCGAATGGATGGAAAAATACTTAGGAGTCTCTGATGAATGGCATCCAAATCCTTGATATTATCATTTACCACATAGATTTGTCCTCCACGACCGATTTCTCTTGAGATTGATTCATGCAAAAGTGTATCATCCCACTCATGAATGACGGTATTGACGGGAAGTCGATTTCTTGGGGGAGTTTCAATGACACTTAAATCTCTGGCTCCCATCAATGAAAAATTGAGCGTTCTTGGGATTGGAGTGGCGGTTAAAGTCAAAGTGTCAACAGAAACTCTGAGATTTCTGAGTTTTTCCTTCGCTCCAACACCAAAACGCTGTTCTTCATCAATGATGAGTAATCCCAAATCCTTGAATTGTATGTCTTTGCTCAATATTCTATGCGTTCCGATCAAAATGTCAATTTTCCCAGTAGTAATATCATCTACAATGTTTTTCTGATCAGAATGTTGACGGAATCTGCTTATAACTTCCACTTTTACAGGATAATGTCTTAAACGATCAGAAAAAGTATGAAAATGTTGATGTGCAAGAATTGTTGTGGGTACAAGTACCGCAACTTGCTTACCTGCTTGTACTGCTTTGAAAGCTGCTCTGATTGCAACTTCAGTCTTTCCGAATCCAACATCACCGCAAACAAGACGGTCCATTGGTATTGTGCTTTCCATATCTCTTTTAACATCTTCAGTTGCTTTTGCTTGATCCACTGTATCTTCATACATGAACGATGCTTCAAATTCTTTTTGCCAATGTGTATCGACCGGAAACTGAAAACCCGGCTCAGACTTACGCATAGCATATAGTTTTATCAGTTCCCTAGCTATGTCCTTTATTCGCTTCTTGGTTTTCTGCTTCTTCTTCTCCCATTCACTCGAACCCAACCTACTGAGTGTAGGTTTAGAGGCCTCTTGTGCTGAATACTTTTGAATCTTGTGAATATTATTCAGGTGTACAAAAAGAACATCACTTCCATGATAAAGCAAACGCACACATTCTTGCTGTTGTTGATTGATGGTAATCGTGACAAGTCCATCATATTGTCCAATTCCTTTGTCAACATGAACTACATAATCTCCAATATGCATCTGTTGCAAGTCTTTGAGAGATATTCCAGAAAAGCGTTTGACATGTCCTGATTTTTGAAAATGCTTTCTTTCAAATAATTGATGCTCGGTTATGACAGTAAATCGTAATTCATGACATATGAATCCGGTTGACAATGTCGAATCAATCCATTTGATGTTTCGTAATACCTCTTCTTCCGAAATCTTTTCAGGTATCAAGTCTTCTACTACTTCATCTTGTTCAAGGGATAATAAAAATAAGTCTTTAAATCGTTGAATATGTGCCTGACCATCTGCGCATAGAAATACCGTATAGCCATCAGCAATGGATTCAATAACGGATTTAGCACACATTTGAACAGATGCAGAGTAATTGGGTTGTTCTTTGGATGATAGCTCAGAATACAACCCGTTTTTCTCAGAAAACGCAACTCTTTTATATTTCTGAATCTGTTTTGCATGTTCACTTGCAATTGATTGCAGAATGACTTCATCCTCAAAGAACATCACCACTGATTGATGTTCTATATGATCAAATATATTTGAAGTGAATTGTTCATCTTTCTCATGATACAAAACACCAATGAAATCATATGATTCAAGTTCTTTGATGCTTCTTTGCGACTGTGGTTCATATTCCCTGAGAGATTCAATCTCATCACCCCAAAATTCAATGCGGATTGGTACATCATGTCCCAAAGGAAATATATCCACTATTCCACCTCGAATGGATATTTCTCCTTGTTGAGAAACATAATCTTTTCTTTCAAATCCCTGAAACATCAAAGAATTCGTGAACTGCTTGAATGGTACGGATTTCCCTCTCTGAATTGATATACTGTGTTCTTCCAATGTTTTTGGAGCAGGATACTGCAATTCGAGTAGATGTATGGGAAGAATCAAAATTCCTGATTCACTTTTATTGAATGCGAGTAATGTATCAACTGTTCTTAATACTTCGGGATCAATATCTTCGTGAAGAAGGTGAAGATGATGTTCAGGCAATGCCAATAAGTGCAATTTATCTTCATCTATCATTGCAGATAAATCAAAATACAGTTCTGATGCCTTTTCAGGAGTGGAAGTAAAGCAAATGAATTTATCCTGTAACTGTCCTCTAAGCAAAGAAATGAGTACATGTTTAAAAGCTGAACTGGTCTCGGTCAATAAGAAAGAATGTGCAATATCATGAGACTCAACATTTGCTATCAGTTGTTGAATTGTTTTTTTCTTTGTGAGATAATTCAGGAGTGGATGTTTTTTCATGCTATACAATAGACATACCCCCACCATTGCTCATGGAGGGGGTGATTAAAAGTCTTTTAAAATTTATTTTTTGATTTCAGAAATGAATGTCTCTATAGCATTTGTTATACCGGATACGAATCCGGCGGCTTGCATTACAGGTTTTTCAATCTTTGCTTGCAATTTGGCTTCCAAATCATTCACTCTGTCTGCAATTTGTTTGATGGAATCCAATGTTCCCTCAACAGTTGTCATTTGCTTTTGCAGAGATTTCATCGTTGTGGATGTATCCTGCAATGTTGTTTCTAATTGAGAGAATACCGGTTTAGAATCTTCCTCAATTCTCTGTACAGTTTGTGAGAGATTAGAAAATATTCTCATGATATCCTGTACTGCTTTTTGAGCTTTGAGGATAAACATCACACAAACAATTGCAAGGATGGTCAAACTCAATAAAGCAAAGACAATCAGGATATTTGTGATTTGTTCCATTATTATCAACCATTTGAGCGTGATTGTACATTGCTTATTTCTTGTTTGAATGCTTCTACTCCGGCAGCTGCAGCATCTTTGAACTTATGGAGTCCATCTGTCACGCTTCCTGATGCATTATGAGCCTTGCTTTTTGCATCGCGAAGCATTTGTTCGGCATTATGCAATAAATCATCAGCTTTTTCACGCGCATTGCGTACAACGGCATCTGCTTGCATTCTTCCATCATTGGGAATATGAGAAGATTCATTTTCTTGACCACCAAAGAGATTTTGTCCTTTTTCGAGCAAATCCTTTGAACGATACGATAATTCATCACGCAATTCCCTTCCGGGCTTTGGCGCAAATAACAAAGCTGTGATTGCACCTACTGCACCACCTACCAATGCACCAAGGAGAAATCCTTTGGCATAGGAATTGACTACTTCACTGTCTTCTTTCATATCTTCTCTCCGTATTAATTACCATTGTTCAGGTAAGATAATTGACATGCCTTTGGCTTTCAATATCATGTCACAACATTCTCTCACAGCTCCATGTCCACCTGGATATTCACTAATGTAATGGACATTTTCTTTTATGATGTCATGTGCATCTGATGGGGACATGGAAAATCCAACAGCTTGCAAACATGCAAGATCATTCACATCATCACCGATATATGCAATATGTTCCAAACTCAAAGCATATCGCTCGCACAGTAACGAAAGTGAAGCCATTTTGTTGCGAGAACCTTGAATAACACTATCAATTTTCAGTGTACTTGCTCTCTCTTGCACAATTTTTGTTTCTTCGCTCGTGATGATTGCAGTCTTTAAACCTGCTTTGTGAAGAAGTACAATTCCCATGCCATCTCTAACATCAAATCGTTTGAATGAGATACCCTGTTCGGTATAATACATGCCACCATCGGTCATTGTACCATCAACATCAAATACAATTAACTCAATTTGGCGTAGATTTTCCATGATAGAAGTCATAAGCCGAAAGAAATTCAATAAATTGCCTAGAATTATGGCTAAAATTACACAATAACAATGAAGAATACCACAGCTTACACAATCTTGATCTTCATCATAACATTTTTATTTGGTATGGGTTGCACAAAAGAGACTCAAGAACAAGAACCTGCTTCAAATGAACCAATCAAACAATATGAAGGCATATTGATTTCTCACGATTCTGTTTTTAAGCATATTGAATCTCAATTATCCTTCGGACCAAGAAATCCCGGTTCGAAAGGTCATGCTGAAACCATGAACTTTTTGCTCAACTATTTCTCCAATACGGCAGATACAGCCTTTTTACAGCGATTTTCAAGCACTGTCTATGGAAAATCATATGACATGGCGAATATCATTGCTTCTTTCTCCCCTGAAAAGAGTGATCGAATTCTACTTTGCGCTCATTGGGATACTCGTCCTTTCGCGGATGAAGATAAGAATGAATTACAGAGAACGAATCCGATATTAGGAGCAAATGATGGGGCAAGTGGCGTTGCCGTCCTCATGGAAATCGCAAATATCTTATCTAACCAAAAGCCAGATATCGGTATTGATATCATCCTATTTGATGGTGAAGATCTAGGGCTTTCAGGAGATACGGATGGCTTTTTCCAGGGCTCAAGATATTTGGCAGTACATTATCCTATTCCAAAACCTCGATATGGTATTTTACTCGATTTGGTAGGTGACAAACAAGCTGAGTTTCGATATGAACCTATTTCTAGACAAGCACATACAGTACTTGTAGATGGGATCTGGAATATTGCAAAGAAAAGAGGATCTCCCTATTTCATTCATGAAACAGGCAATGCAGTAAGCGATGATCATGTGATTTTGAATCAACATGGTATCAAGACCATAAATATCATTGATGTGAATCTCGTGGGCAATATTGATCCCAATCCGCGTCGACAATATTGGCACACTTCTCAAGACACAATTGAAAATATATCCCCTCAAACTCTTGCCGATATAGGCAATGTGCTACTAGACTTTCTCTTCACGACTTCTCAAGACATCTTTTGACATGAAATCAGAATTTATTGCCATACAATTTTTCGTTCCTGAAGAATTTCAAGATATTCTCATCGGACTTCTTTCCAATATGGAATTTTCCGGCATAGAGCAATCACAGGATATGATGACGATCATATTCAATGCCTTTGATTATCATGATGACTTCGATAGATTCATTTTGGAAACAGCAAAGAATCATGATATTGAATGTTCAATACTCAATAAAGAAATCATTCAAGATCAAAATTGGAATAAAGAATGGGAAGATTCACTTGAACCGATCATTGTGAATGAGACCATTGCCATTACCCCTGAATGGAAGAAAGACGAAGTTCATCATCCTTTAACCATCATTATTAATCCTCAAATGGCCTTCGGTACTGGATATCATCCTACTACCAGAATGGTTTGCAGGGAATTACAAGAATGGGTTCAACCGAATTCTTCATGGATGGATGCAGGTTGTGGGTCAGGTGTTCTTGGCATACTTGCTTCCAAATTGGGTGCAAAAGACATTTTTGCATTCGATAATGATGAATGGAGCGTTGAGAACGCTAAAGACAATTCAAAGCTCAATTCAATTGATAATATGCATGTTGAGCAAGCTGATATCTTTACATTGGATCTATCCCCTGTTGATGGTATCGCGGCGAATATGTATCGTAATATCATACTCCCAAATATGACTAAATTCCATGAAGCATTAAATGAAAGCAAAGGCATTATGATTGTCTCAGGCATTCTTGCTATTGATGCGGATGAAATAGTCCAATCTGCTATCAAACATGGATTCGAACATCTAAAAACGCTCAAAGAACAAGATTGGGTTGCAATTACATTTAGAGCCTTATAATGCAATATTATGCCGGAATCGATATAGGAACCAATACGCTTTTGCTACTTATTGTATCAAAAGATCAAGAAGGCAATATCAGCATCATAAAAGATGAACATAGAATAGCAAGACTTGGCGAAGGAATCAATATAAGCGGAATCATTTCAGATAAAGCAATCCAAAGAGCAATTGTCATTCTTGAAGAATATGCGAGATTAATATCGCAATTCACGAATATCTCCGTGAAGGCAATAGCGACAAGTGCAATGCGCGATGCTCAAAACAGAGACGATGTCAAAACAATGCTCGAACAGACTTTGGGTTATCCAATTGAAATCATTTCAGGAATAGAAGAGGCTTCGCTTACTTTTCTTGGGAGCCGAGAAGATCACGATAAACCGGTAATAATTGATATCGGCGGAGGCAGCACAGAGATTATTCAATTGGTTGACAACAAAGAACATTGCATCAGTATTGATATAGGTGCCGTACGCCTTACTGATACATTCATGAAGCAATTACCCATTACTGACGATGCACTTGAACAAGCCAAACTATATGTCATGAATTTGTTAAAGGACATCTCCATACCTGTTCACTCAACTATCATTGCAACTGCAGGAACTCCAACTACATTGGCAGCAATAGACCTTGAAATTCATGATCTTTCTTCACCATTCATTCATGGACATGTATTGTCAATTGAGAAGATTTCAAAAATGAGTAATCTATTACTTCATTCAGATTTAGAATCAATACTTTCTATTCCCGGCGTTCATCCGCAAAGAGCAGACATTTTACCGGCAGGTGCGCTCATTTTGTTGATGATTCTTGAAAGTGTACAAGCAAAATCTTGTATTGTGAGTAAACAAGGACTCCGATACGGAATTGTCCAATCAATCATGAATGATTCTCTTTCCTTTTGATGAATAGTCCTTCTCCTTGTGCTGTGACATTCCCTTCTTTATCAATCAATTCTGCCAACAATGTAAATTTCCGTCCCTGTTCAGATAATAAGCGTCCCTTCAGATGTAATTCTTGTTCGATGTATGTTGGCTTTTTGAATCTAACATTCAATTGACCGGTGGGAGCTTTGACATTCATACCCGAAAGTACTTTTCCCATTGTCTCATCCAATATAAGACTTACCATACCACCATGCATGATATTGAGAGAACCCATGAGGTGTTTGGGAGGTGTAAACCAAGATTCTACCGATTGAGCAATAGGATCATAAATAAAAGTCATGTGCAAGCCATGATTATTCAGCTCTCCACACCCAAAACATTGATTGTCTGATCTTGGATGTAAAAAGACCTTCTCAGTTTTTTCAAGTGGTTCAATAACTCTGGAATGATAATCATCTGAATACATATAATGTGGACCCCAAGGCTGAATATTATCTCGTAATTCAACCAATAATCTTGCTGATATTCTTCCCCATTCAGCCATTGAAGAACGATGATACAGATTTCCATCTTTGGAATATCTAAGATCTCTTATAGAAAATGGATATGATATCTTATCTGTCATGCATAAACGATCACCGACTATATATTTCCAAACAATCGGTGTGTCTTCTTTGTGTAGATAGATGTCTTCATTCCCGATACGAGCATAAAAACTTGCTTCAGGAAAACTCCCCGTACGATTATAGTCCATATTTTTGTAAATCAATTCAATGAGTGTTGCATCCTCAATAATGATTCCTTCATGAGTGATGATGCCTTGACTATTGATGTAATAATGATATAGAGCCATAAATTTCACACGGTTAATCTAAATGATAGCAGTTTCACAATGCACCATGCAATTTAATGGAATTCCACTTTTTGACGGAATTACATTTACTGTGGGTGATCAAGACAAAATTGGTTTAGTTGGTAAAAATGGAGCCGGTAAATCCACATTACTCAATGTATTGTATGGAGATATAAAACCTGAATCCGGAGTTATAACGACATCGAAGCAGCATACAATCGGTTTCTTAAAACAACAGTTACATGCAGATTATACCGGGACGGTGAAAGAAGAGTGTAGATCAGCTTTTGATGCTGTGTTAAACATTGAAGATGAACTGGAATCATTACAAATCACAATTACTGAATACACTGATTATGATAATCCCGAGTATAGTGAATTGTGTGAAAGAATGTCTGATTTATATGCTCAGCTCGAAATATTGGGTGGAAACACAATCGAGGCAAGCATAGAGAAGATTCTCTTAGGATTAGGTTTTACCCATGAATCTATGCAAAAGCAGGCAAAGGAATTATCCGGTGGCTGGCAAATGCGACTCGAGCTTGCTAAGTTACTACTTCGTAAGCCACATACATTACTCTTGGATGAACCGACCAATCACCTTGATATTGACTCCATTCGTTGGCTGGAAACATATCTTGCACAATATGATGGCGCCGTTATATTGGTTTCTCATGACAGAGTATTTTTGGATACGATCACGAAAAGAACAATTGAAATCCGGAATGCTGGAATTGAAGATTATCCATGCTCCTATTCAAAGTATGTGATCGAAAGACTCGAGAGAGAGGAACATCGTAAAAAAGCCTATATGGCTCAACAAAAAGAGATAGCAAAAACCCAAGAATTTATTGATAGATTCCGTTCAAAAGCAAACCTCGCATCTAGAGTTCAGTCAAGAGTAAAACAATTGGAAGCCAAAGAAAGAATTACTTATGATGATTCCACTGACAAAACAATTGCATTTTCTTTTCCACCTGCACCAAGAGCACCAAGAGTTCTGTTTCATTCCGATGATTTGTCAAAAAAATATGATGAAAAAGTCATTTTAAACCATATATCCTTTGACATTGAAAGAGAAATGCGTTGTGCATTCGTCGGCAAAAACGGCGAAGGAAAAAGTACGCTTTCACGAATTCTAGCCGGAATAGAATCCTATGAAGGTCTACTCAATACCGGTGAAGGCCTAAAAATCGGATATTTCGCACAGCAACATGCAGATTCACTCGATCCCACGAAAACCGTTTTTGAAACACTCGAACAAGTAGCAGTCGGAGATATCCGGACAAAAATCAGAGCTATTCTTGGGGCATTCCTTTTTAGCGGTGATTCTGTTGAGAAAAAAGTTCGTGTATTGTCAGGTGGTGAAAGAGCTCGTTTGGCACTTGCCATGCTACTTTTATCTGAATCTCATGTATTGATTCTCGACGAACCTACCAATCACTTGGATATGTCCGCCAAAGACATCTTGAAATCAGCCCTACTAGACTATAATGGTGCATTGATCATCGTTTCTCATGATCGTGATTTTCTCTCCGGACTCATTGATAATATATTTCACTTTTCTCAAGGATCGGTGAAACATCATCCTCTGACATTGGAAGAGTATTTGGCGAAATACGCAATAAATTCTCTGGATGAAATTCGACCAAAAGTTGAGCAAAACAGTAATGAAAAAGCCAATACCAATACACAATTAAGCAGAGAAGAGAAAAAAAGTCGAGAAAAAGAAGAGAAGAAAAAGACCAGAAGAATTGAAGAAATAGAACAATTGATAGCTCAATTAGAAATAGAACTGTCATCAATTGATAAGCAATTATCTCTTGAAGAAACGTATTCCGATACTGAAAAAATGAAATCGCAAACTCAGTTGAGAAGTGATATTCAGCAGAAATTGGACACCTTATTGGAAGAATGGGAATCGCTTCAATCACATTGAAGCTGATGGACAATATTCCGATATCACACAGTCATTACATTTGGGTCTTCTTGCGATGCACACTGCTCTTCCATGTTCGATTATACGGTGCGTAAATACTGTCCAATCATTTTGAGGAACAAGTGGCATTAGTTCTTGCTCAATCTTGACTGCATCTGTGGTTTTCACAAATTTCAATGCATTCATTATGCGAGTTACATGTGTGTCCACTGTAATGCCTGCATTAATGCCAAATGCATTCCCCAATAAAACATTTGCTGTTTTCCTTCCAACGCCCGGCAATAGTATCAAAGAATCAATATCCATTGGTAATTCCCCATTATATACATTCATGATCATTTTTGAGCAGGCTAGTATATTCTTTGCTTTTGCTTTATAGAATCCGGTAGAGTGTATGATTTCTTCTAAATGATTGATATCTGCACCTTGCAACGTTTCGGCATCGGGGTATACTGCAAAGAGATGAGGCGTAACCATGTTCACTCTGGCATCAGTGCATTGTGCTGATAATATTGTTGCAATCAATAATTGAAATGGAGTTGAATAATGTAATGCACATACAGCATCAGGATATTGCTTCTGCAATACTGTAAGAATGGCATCCATGCGTTCCAACTTCTTAGTCTTTGATTCTCTCATTATGATTCTTTCCTGATATTGCACAATGAATCAGGCATATCTCTGTGATAGACATAACTTGGATAATCAGTTTTAGCTATGGATAAACCTGCTTGTTCAGCTTTCTCAAAGAGTTTCGTATCATCTCCGTATGATATATTGTCAAAACCATTCAATCCATGAATAGCCGATGCCGAGAACACAAATGTACCTCCGATTATGCATTCACTCAAATGGATCAATTGATCGGGATTATTCATGTCCGGTACATAAGGATCACCTATGATTGAAACTCCCCCATGCAATAAATCCAAATGAGTATATTCTTCAAGCATTGCTTTTCTTATTGATAAATGATCGGGCATATACTCATCATCCGAATCAAGAAATGTGATAAAAAGACCGGAAGAAGCTAATATTCCAGCATTTTTTGTCAAAGCCTGACCACGATGACCATGCTTCAAGTAACGAAATCTATCATCTGAATGTAACCAAGATTGCACAAGCGCATCAGTATCATCAGTAGATCCATCATTCACAATCAAACATTCCCAATCCTGTAAATCTTGAAGAAACAGAGATTTAAGAGCTCTTTCGAGGATATGAGCGCGATTATGACAGGTCACAATAACCGAAAAGAAAGGAATATGTTTGTTTTTGACTGATATCATGGAACTTTTGGGGTAATTACAGTTTTTAAGACCATGTGTAAATTCGTAATTTTGCACCGAATTAAGTTAATCATTGCCATTATACATTTACCAAGGTTTTAACATGGCTTTCCAACCTGTTGATTATTATAACGTTTATGACCAATTGTCCGAGGATGAAAAAATGGTCAGAGAATCCGTTGCCGACTTTGTCGACAATGAGGTTTTACCGATTATTGAAAAACACTATCAAGCCGGTACATTCCCGATGGATTTGGTTGGAAAAATGGCTGATCTTGGTCTGTTTGGCATAACTCTCCCTCAGGAATATGGATGTGCCGGTGCCAATTATATTAGCTATGGATTGGCTATGCAAGAACTTGAACGAGGTGATTCCGGAGTTCGTTCATTCGCTTCCGTGCAAAGTTCACTTGTGATGTATCCGATTTATACATACGGAACCGAAGAAATTAAAAAGAAATGGCTTCCTAGACTTGCATCCGGCAGTGCAATAGGTTGTTTTGGTCTCACAGAACCTGATTTCGGATCAAATCCATCAGGCATGATAACAAATGCAAAAGATATTAATGGTGGATATTTGCTCAATGGTGCAAAGATGTGGATCACAAACGGTTCACTTGCAGATGTTGCTGTCGTATGGGCAAAATACGAAGGCGAAGTTCATGGATTTCTTGTTGAAAAAGGAATGAAAGGCTTCTCCGCTCCTGAAATGAAAGGAAAGCATTCACTTAGAGCTTCTGTGACAAGCGAGCTTATTTTCCAAGATGTTGAAATTCCAAAAGAAAATAAGTTAAACATTAAAGGATTGAAAGGTCCACTTAGTTGTTTGACTCAAGCACGATATGGAATTGCTTGGGGCGCTATCGGTAGTGCAATCGGCACATATCAATCATCACTTGATTATGCGAAAAGTAGAATTCAATTTGACAAACCGATTGCTGGTTTTCAATTGGTTCAAGAAAAATTGGTTTGGATGCTGAATGAGATCACAAAAGGTCAGCTTATCTGCATGCAATTGGGTCAATTGAAAGAATCAGGTAGAATGACCCCCAATCAAGTATCTCTTGCAAAGAGAAATAATGTTGATATTGCTATTCAATGTGCCCGAATCGCTAGAGACATCCATGGAGCCAATGGTATTCTCGACGAATATCCAATCATGCGACATTCAGCAAATCTTGAATCCGTAAGAACATATGAAGGTACTCATGATATTCATACATTGATACTTGGTGCTGACATCACGGGAATACAAGCCTTTAAATAGTAGAATCTAATCCCCTTTTCTTAAAGCTACCCCATGTTTTATGAGGTAGCTTTTTTTATGAAAATCATCATAGTTTTCTTTTTTCCGTTTATAGCGAATTCACAAATAATCATCAATGAATTCATGCCTTATCCATTGTCAGGAAATTCTGAATGGATTGAATTGTATAATACTGATTCAACCAAGATATTTTCCAAAGCAGTATTATGGATCGAGGATGCTACCAATCGGATCAAGGTTGAGAATATTGATATTCCTCCCAAAGAATATCTCATAATCACAAGAGATACGAACACATTAAAGAATTCAGTAAATCCAATCCAATGTCTATTGAGGCAAGCTGTCTTGCCAACACTGAATAATTCAAAAGATAAAATCATTCTTCGCAACCAGGATAGCACAGTCATTGATTCTATTGCATATACCATTAGCAAGGAGCAAAAAGGAAAGAGTCTGGAACGCTATAAAAACTCAACTTCAAGCAATGATCTCATTACCACCATACATCCAAATGGACATACTTGTGGATTTATCAATTCAATACTTCCGCTTGATAATGATCTCCAACTTCGCTCAATATTTATAAATGATGATTCCATATACTTTAGATTATACAATAATGGAAATATCCCAATACAGGACATTCAGATAATTATTTCAACGGGAACATCAAATGTTAAGTCATACTTAGATATACTCATGACACATCAGATATCAGAAATAGGTATATCGGTATCTGAATTGCAGATTTCAAAAGGAATGAATCAGATTTCCATAACATCTTCGCATCTTTTAGAAGATCCTCGATTGTATAACAATAATGGAGTCTTTGAATACTATCAATCATTCCCCAATAGAAGTATCATCATCAATGAGATAAATGTTCATGATAATTACTTCCCTGAATTTATTGAAATAAGAGTACTAGACAATAGTATCAATCTTCAAGATGGATATACTTGCATCATTGGAAGAGATACTATTGATTTATCTTTGGAGGATACTTCAGAATATATTTTGATAACAAAAGAACCTGATACGATATTATTAGAGCATTCATGTATTTATGATAATAGCTTTTCATTGTCGAATGAAGGCATAAGAATTCAGATAATCGATCCAAATGGATTGATTATCGATTCCATTAACTATGATTATCTCATTCTTAAATATTCTTCTTTCTTGCCAAACTCCTCATTTGAATATAGTGATTCTCTGAATGGAGGAACTTGGTTCATTTCAATGAATGAGCTAGGTGGCACACCAGGTAAATTGAATAGTCCAATTCAGTCATCAAATACAAAGGATATCACGATAGAATATGAGGGTTGTAATGGGATTTACATGAATTGTCAGCAAATACGAATAAAGCAACCATTTACCATTGGAATATATTCATGCGATGTTTATACTCTTGATGGATTTTTTATATCATCAATCTTTGTAGATAAGCTAATACCTACTGAAACAGTGTTTCCCTTTTTTGATATGATTGACTTACCCTCTTCTGCTTATATCTTGGTTCATAGAATTAAAGATTATCAAGGAATTGATTCAATAAGTAAAATCACACCATTTATTAAGCGAAATTGACTTGTTAAGAAGGCCCGTAAATCCTATATTCCCCATAGATTCAATTTCATTCGAGCTAGAACATTGGAAAACATGGATAAAATAATCCCTAGATATATCAATCGAGAAGTCGCATGGGTACGATTTAATGAAAGAGTGCTTCAAGAAGCATATAATCAATCCCATCCATTACTTGAAAGACTCAAATTCCTGATAATTTTCACAACGAATCTTGATGAATTTTTCATGATTCGCATGAGTGGTTTGAAAGAGCAATTATTGCAACATGCTATTGATCTATCTGTTGATGGATTGACAACCGCAGAGCAATTGCATCGATTGAGAACAATGTTATTGCCTTTGCATACAGCACATGAGGAGTGTTACAAGAATGATATCATGCCTGCATTATCAAAACAAGGCATCAAACTTTTGGAATTAGACGACTTAAATGAGTCCCATCAGGCCTATGTAAAAGGACTTTTCGTAACAGATATATTACCTGTTTTGACACCTTTGGCAATTGATCCAGGACATCCATTTCCAAGACTCCTCAATCGATCATTGAATATTGTTTTTCTTTTGAAAGATGAGAAGAAAGTAGGTTCTAAAGTAGCAGTTCTGCAAGTTCCACCAATTCTGGATCGATTGGTGAGTATTAATGTCCACCCAAGTCATCAAACATTCATACTCTTGGAAAAAATCATACAGGAGAATGCTGATATACTCTTTCCGGGTTTCACAATTTCTGAGTCACATTGTTTTAGAGTAACAAGAGATGCTGATTTGGACATTGCCTATGATGAAGCTGAAGATTTAATGTCTGAAATTGCAGAGCAAGTTCGACACAGGCGTTGGGGTACCGATGCAGTAAGACTTGAGGTTGAATCTTCAACTTCTAAAGATGTAGTTCAGATGCTTTGCAAATCAATGAATATCAATAATGATGATATTTACTTTTCAGACATTCCACTCAATCTAAGTGATTTTTATACGCTTTATAAAGTGGATAAACCTCAATTAAAAGATACTCCTTTCTTATCCAGACAATATCCTGAATTCTTAGGTGCATCATCAGAAATATTCGATCATATTAAAAAGAAAGACATACTTGTTCATCATCCATTTGACTCTTTTACTTCAAGTGTTGTTCGTTTTCTACAGTCAGCCTCCATAGATGATCAAGTATTGGCAATCAAAATCACGCTATATCGTGCAGGTGGTTCATCTCCTGTCATTGAAGCACTTAAAATTGCAGCAGAAAATGGTAAACAAGTCACCGCTTTCGTTGAGTTAAGAGCCAGATTTGATGAAGAGAATAATATCAATTGGGCCAAAGAATTGGAGAATGTGGGCGTACATGTGGTCTATGGAGTTCTGGGGTTGAAAATTCATAGCAAGATTGCAATGGTTGTGAGGAAAGAACATAAGATTCGTACTTATTTGCACTTAAGTACCGGTAATTATAATGTGTCAACTTCACGAGTGTACACAGACATAGGGTATTTCACTTGTCGGGAAGATTTTGTTAATGATGCGATACATCTGTTCAATATGTTGACTGGATATTCTCATCATGAACATTGGGATCGTTTTTCTGTTGCCCCGGATCATCTACGCAATGATGTATTGGATTTGATTTCTAGAGAAGCTGAGTATTCAACTCATGAAAAACCGGGTAGAATTGTAGCAAAAATGAATGCTTTGGTTGATAGACAAGTAATTGATGCTCTATATAAAGCTTCACAAAAAGGTGTGAAAATTGAATTAATCATTAGAGGTGTTTGCTCTCTTATTCCCAATATTCCCGGATTGAGCGAAAACATCACCGTTAAAAGTGTTATTGGAAGATTTCTTGAACATAGCAGAATATTCTATTTCTCAAATAATAGAAAATCTGAGATATATTTATCATCAGCTGATTGGATGCCAAGGAATTTCAATAATAGAGTTGAAATCATGTTCCCAATTTTAGATAAAAAATCATTTTCATTATTGGAACATGTTCTTTCAATATATTTGGAGGACAATTCCGCTTCTTGGAAACTTAATGAAGATGGTGAGTATACAAGGCCATTACAAAGAGAAGATGGATTCAACTCACAACATTATTTTCTGAAAGAATTGACAACATTCAAATCAATTCCTGCTAAACTTAAAACACTATAAATGCGCATTCCCTTATTTTTAGCCCGTACATATCTCTTTTCGATTAAACAACGCTCTTTCATTTCTTTTATCAATGTATTGGCATTCTTGGGTTTATTGATTGGTATTGCATCTCTAATTTGTGTCACTTCAATATTCAATGGATTTCGATTATTGGTTAGAGATATGCTTTTAACCATAGATCCTCATATACGAATTACTTTGAATGAAGGTATTGATTCCAAAGCACTTAAAGAAAGAGTCAGTAAGTATGTTGATATTTATGAATTCAATGAAAGTTCATCATCAAAGATTATCATTGGCTATAGAGAAGTAACTCAAGCCGGAATGATACTAGGCATAGATTCATTGCATAAATATGTAAAAAAGAGTGATGACAAGGTGGCTATAGGTATTGGTCTTGCCGATAAGTTGGGAGTAAAGAAAGGTGATACGATTTCACTTTCTACTCCCGAAATGATTGACTTGGCAATTTCCGGCATGGCTTTGCCTTCGGGGATTCAAGTAGTTATTGACAGTATCTTTCAGATAAGTTCAGGCGTTCAATATGATAATTCATTTATCATGTCAGATTTGCGCTTTTTACAAGATAATGGGTTGGTGGGAAAGCGATTTGCAGATTTAAGAATTGATAATCCCGATAATGTCTATGAGCTAACGAAGACTCTAAAATCAGATAGAATTATTGGTGAATTACAGATTGATACATGGAAAGATCTTCATCATGAACTGTATTCCACGATGGAATTTGAAAGAAACATGAGTTTTATAATACTTGGAATAATATCCTTTGTCTCCGCATTTAATATATTGATCGCAATGTGGATGATGGTGAAGTCGAAATCAAAGGATATTGCAATGCTTCTTTCCATGGGAGCTAGTCAACAAGACATTAAATGGACATTCATGCTGCAAGGATTGACAATTGGTTCAATGGGTTCAATATTGGGTGCTGGATTAGGTGTACTTCTTTGTTATGGCCAGGAATATTATGGATGGATTTCTTTGCCAAATAGCATTGTTTCAACCATGCCTGTATCTCTTTCTTATGATATAGTTTTGATTAGCGTCATTCTTGGAATTAGTGTTTCTTCCATTGCCGGAATATACCCATCAATCTTGGCAACTCGAACCAATATCTCTGAACAGTTAAGACATGAATAAAAAAAGCCGATCAATGATCGGCTTTAAAATTATGGTTTAGGTTGTTCCGTTGTCGGTTGCTGCTGGGCCGGTGCAGGCTGAGGTGCCGCAGGCTTTTGAACAGGTGTGGATGGAGGAACAATTGGCTTTGCAGCATTCACGGTTGCAGGATCTCTGGTGATATCACCGGGATTCAATAAAAATTTATTGGCCAATAATGCTATCACCATGATGGTGGCACCAATGATAATTGTGATTTTAGTCAATAAATCCGATGCCCTGCGTGAACCGAACATGGTACCGAGCTGATTTCCGAAACCGGACATAGATGTCGTCATATCGCCTTTGCCCGGCTGAATCAAAACTGCTGCAATAAGCAATAAGCCGAGAATAATCATCAAAATGATAGCGAGAGTAAACATAGTGTAACCGTCAAGAAAATGTTGGCAATAAGATGCAAAGATACAATATTCTGCCATAAAATCATGCTGATTTTTCCCTTATTATGGCTGTTTTCTTTTGATAGTGACAATCCGATTATAGGCTTTTTGATACTCCTTTTTCCCTGTATTTCTTGGTTTCAATGGGGAAAGTATGATTTCTTTGGGGCTTTCCGTGAATATATAGGATACTGATTCGGCTCTTCTTTTGGCTAAATCTGTATTTAATGCGATATCTCCGCTTAAATCCGTGAATGCTTCTATAATAATTGTGTCTTCTTTTTTGAGTCCTTTCATGAAATAATTCAATGACTTAACATCAATATTTCGAAGTTTATCGCTGTTGAAGTCAAATAATGCTGCAGTTTCATACTGAATAGGATCTGAAACAACAAGATCAGGTCTATCCATCATGATATCACTTTGAATGAGCTTCTTATTCTCTTTCTCAAAGATTAAAGCACGCAGAGTTCCTCGTATGAAATTACCGGGAATACTATCGATGAGTATGGTTTCATTACATCTTGCTTTCCCTTTTTTGATGATATGTTTCGTTTCTAAGTCATATAATCCCCAGTCAAATGTATACTCACTATTTGACTGTACCTCAAACTGAATCGCTGGATATTCATAGGATGTATCACTACTTATCATTTCATATGGAGAAAGCAAATCTTCATTTATAATCTTCCCTATTTTTTGGGTTTGCTGCTCTTGAACATATGAAAAGTTAAATCTTGAAGTATCAATATTACTTGCAGAAGATACCCCTTGGAATTTTTTAATCAATAACTCGGAATCGATTCCAGCATTAAGCTCTATGTGTAATTGCTTATCAGGATATTGTTGCATTCTTCGTGAAATCGTATCAATTATCCATGGATAATTACAAGAGCCATGATCATCTATACAATTCAATAAAGTACTTGAATATATTTCATTTGTATTTAGAATATCTGGATATAAATCATGTAATACAGGCATGAAATATACTTTTCTGTAAATATGTATTTTACCTGATTGTACTTGACCAATTTTCATCGAATAAGATATTGGAGATTGAACTGTAGGAATCAACTCTTCATTATCACTTTTCACATTCTTCGGTTTTGTTATTTCCCCAAAAGGGTGCAATTCAATTCCTAATCCAAATGTTAGAGCATCGGCATACCAATTAGTACCGAATTGAGCAGGACGCAATGCATGTGTATACTGGATAAGTGGTTTGATGAATATTTCATCCTTGAAAATTGGAAATTTATATGAAGTTCCTAGAACAATTCCCAAATATCTAGGATTTATGCCTGCCAATGCTCCAATTGATGTATTTCTTTGTTGTGTACCATTATCAAACAGTAGTGGACCATCAACGATATTTTCCCTGTAGGTATAATTCTTAGAAGCATTGATACCGACCATCATACCAAAAGTAATGTCAAATCTCTGAAATGGAGTAAAACAGTATAAGAATTGGAAGTTGATCAAAGATAATTCAGCTTCTAATCTAGAGCGTACTAAACCTTGTTCATTCTTGGAATTTATAATACCATATGTATCGGTTGAAAGTATTGCACCTATATCTCTGAATCCAAAAGTGGCAACGATTGAATGATTATAATCAATTACATATCTAGCAAAAAAAGATAAATCATAACCCAGCCCTTCTCCCTTTGTAAATTCAGGACAACAAATTGACATGGGCTTTGGTGGGAGCATTTCCGCCCTATGGAGAGATAGCGAAGGCAATACGGACAGACCATACGAAACTCTTTGAATATCTTTGATTGTATTTTCTGAAGCGTGTATGTGTCCGGAAAGAAAAAAGAGGAGTATGATATATTTAATTACATTCATTGACCTTCTGCTAATTGTTTTGATTTAGCTTGAACCATTAACTGTTCAATAATTGTTCCAAGCCCACCTTCCATTATTTCTCGTAATGGATTATTCTTGGATTCTCCTTCCAATCTATGATCGGTGACTCTATTCTGAGGATAATTGTATGTTCGTATTTTTTCTGATCTATCACCGGTTTTAATCTGTTCTTTTCTATCTTTTGACAAGGCTTCAGATTGTTTCTCCAATTCCAATTCGTACAATTTTGTTCGAAGTAATTTCATGGCTTTCAATCTATTTGCCAATTGTGATCTTTCCTCTCTACATTGCACAACAATGCCGGAAGGTTTATGCGTAATTCGCACAGCAGTTTCAACTTTATTGACATTCTGTCCCCCTTTACCTCCGGCTCTTGAGAAGTTTAATTCAAGATCAGATTCAACGATGTCGATATCAATGTCCTCAGCTTGGGGTAATACAGCAACTGTAGCGGCAGATGTGTGAACTCTTCCTGAGGATTCCGTTGCAGGTACTCTTTGAACTCTATGGACTCCACTTTCATATTTCATCATACCAAATACATCATCGCCATTGAGTTCAAAAGTAACTTCTTTGTATCCACCTACTTCACTGTCATGTAAATCCAATAATTGAATGTGAAGTCCTCTCTGCTCAGAAAATCTCGTATACATTTTGAGTAAATCTCCAACAAATAAACCTGCCTCATCTCCACCTGTACCTGCCCTTATTTCTACAATACAATTTCTTCGATCATTTGGATCTTTAGGTAATAAAAGAATCGTAAGTTTTTCGAGCTGATCTTGCAATTGCAATTGAAGTTCTTGTTTTTCTTCATAAGCTAGCGACTTCAGCTCAGAATCAATTGATTGATCGAGTAATTCTTTATTTGCATCCAAAGCTTGTAAAGTGTGAATAAAAGCATCACCCAGCTGAACAATCGGTTCCAATTGAGTCAATTCTTTTGATAATTCTCTAAAAACATCATTATTTGAGATGATTTCAGGGTCATTCAACTGCTGCAAAACAGTATCATATCTTTCTTTTATGGCAAGTATCTTCTCTTCCATCTTTATCCATCAACTTTGTATTTTTGTCAAATAATAAGTTCAAAACTACAATGATTATAACGAAATCTCATATACTCACCTATAAGTCTCTCTTTGTGGGATTATCAATCCTATTTGTCCTCCTAAGTGGATGCGCTCAAGAAAACCCGCTTCTCTATGATCCAAGTTTGCGGGATAGCAGTGTTAGTATTCGTTTTATAAACATGTCAGGAGACAATATACCACGCTCATTCACTATTGATGGCTGTCCCACTTTTTCAAATATTGGATATGGTAATAGTTCTGATCTTCGGGTGAATACCATAGATAGTGCACATTATAGTATTTCTAAAGATGGTCAAGTGATCTTTTCAACACTTGCATTGCAAAGACAAAAAATGTCTTTTTTCAGAAATACGATACAAACCTTTATAAGTGCAGGTATTCAGAATCAGGATTCAACTTATGTATTGCAACTATCGACATTTAGATCAGATGCAATAAGATCTAAGGCAAAGATTCGAATTGTGAATACCCTACCGGATTCACTTCCTTTAAATGTACATCTCGGCTGCGAACAAGGAGACATGCTTGCTTCATTCTTACCAAGAGGACAAGTCTCCGGCGAAACAGAAATAATTCCGGGCTCCAATGCGATTTCCCTAGTCAATGCCACAAATAATTCACTCATTGGAACATTCGATAAATCCGGGTTTACATTTTCAGGTGATAGCATCTATACCATCATCATCGGTCGAGATCCAGCAAACTCAAATATCAAAGTATTTATATTGAATGAGTTTTCTAAAGTGATTCAGGCATTTGAAGAATTTCCAAATGCAGGAAATCTTACTGCTTCCATTACAGTATACAACCTTATCTCTTTGAATATCGATGTCACAATGAAAAGAGGTAATTCTTCAAATACAATTTCTGATAATCAGTTGCCTTATTCTTCCCAATCAATGATATTCTCAACTTGTTCATCAAGTTCTAAAGACTCTATCATTATTGAAGGTCCGAATGGTAATATTCTTGTGTCTGAATCCATAGTTCTTTCTCCATACAGATCTTATTCATGCATTGTATCGAGAGATGTTCTTTCTCCAAATGGGTATTCATTGATCATAACAGAAAATTTGAGAGAAAAGCCAACTAAATCAATGATTGGACTCAGAGCAATAAATGTAAAAACTTCCGAACCATTAGCATTGAATTCTGCCGCAAGATCGATAGACAATCAATATGAAGCTGGTAGTATTTTATATTCAGCTTTAATCAACAAAGACCTTTCAAATAGAATTGAAGTGCATGGCGGAACTTTACCACTCCTAGTTCAAACAAGTTCGACTCCTCAGATTATCTTATCACAAAATATTGGTGAAGTGATTGAAGGCAAGAATTATTTACTTGTGATTGCACCGGAAATTATCTGTGCTTTACAAGAGGAATCAGGAGAAATCATTCGTTTTGAGTCTGGTGCTATTTTACAGCTCATTCATGCTGCATCAAAACAAACCACTCATGTTATTACTGTTGGTTCAATCTTGAAGAATGCAAGCTTACAATCAAATGGTGTATTTACCACAGTTATTCCACTTAATCGCACCACACTTATTTCAACAGTTGCCAATACTGCAAATATTACTGCCACTGACTCCAATCAGCGGTATAGTTATATAATCGATGAGAATAAGAGTATCTTAGATTATTCATACAGTCGCAATCAACTGGATAGTAAATTGACAAAACTTCGCGTGATTAACCTAAGTCCCGGAACAGAAGTCGACTTATTTTTGGATTATGACATCAGATTATACAATGATACAGTGAATCGTGATAAATCCCGAGATTTCAATTCACAAATTCGTGGAATTGTGTACAAACAATCATCAGATTATATCACAATAGATAGAGAACGAAGACTCTCATTTTCTCTCATTAAATGGCAAAATCCTCCTCTTATCTATGCTGCCCTAAATAATCTATTGATTTCACTCGGAAAGAATTACAGTATTTTATTGGTTCCTGAAACTGATGGATCAAATCGCACAATCATACGACAAGAATATTGACAGAAGAATTACTAAGATCATTGCTGCTAGAAAGAGAGGCAAATGTTTTCTTTGTTTCAATGATGATAGTTCTATACTCATTGAAAGAGATTTGATATTCGAATATGAACTTTCCAAAAACATGGTTGTGTCACAGGCATTTCTGCAAGATATTCTTCACAGAGAAGAATTGATTAATGCAAAGAAAGTGGGACTGTCCTTTGCAACGTATGCACTAAGAACAGAAAAGCAGGTTAGACTTAAACTTAGAGATTCAGGATTTGGAGAATTGATAATTATACAGGTGATCGACTTTTTAAAGGATTTCAATTATCTTTCAGACGAAGTATTTGCAGAGAATTTCATAAAGGCTAAAATCAATCGCAAGTATTATGGCTATTTGAGATTAAAAAGAGAGTTGTCTGATAAAGGCATAAATGAACATATCATTAATTCATATCTCCCTAAATTCTACACCCAAGACATTGCACTCGAAACTGCAAGAAAATCAGCTGAAAGAAAACTCCGTTCCATTTCCTTTAGAGAAGAAAGAAAGAAGAAAACTCAGGTAAAAGATCATTTATTTAGACAGGGTTTTTCACTTGACCTTATTCAGGTGATACTGAAAGAATTATTTTAAATATTTGTTCCGGATAAATCCATCACTCTATAGAATTGATCTTCTGTAATAGCCATTACACTTAATCTCGACTGCTTAACCAAAGGCATCAATTGAAGTATAGTATCCTGTTTGATTACTGATAGGGAAACAGGATTTTTCAATTTCTTATGTGCTTTCAAATCAACAACACACCATCGTACATCTTCCGTTGTCGGATCTTGATAAAACTCTTTTAACACTTTAGCAATGCCAACGATTTCCATCCCTTCATTAGAATGGTAAAATAAAACCAAGTCACCTTTTTTCATGGACATCAAAGTATTTCGGGCTTGATAATTTCTTACTCCATCCCAAAATGTACTTTTATCTTGTTCAAATTGTGACCATGGATATTTAAATGGTTCAGATTTAACGAGGAAGTACTGCATATTATTCTTGAAAAGGTTTAAGTTTAAAATAGTCGGTTCCGATTACTACTGAAGCACGAAGATATAGAGTTGTATCATAATCATGTTTAATGGTGGAATCAGAAAGTCCGATAGCATAAGCAACATTCCTTGCTGATATTGTATCAGAAAGATGATCAATCACATATGATATATTTGACAAAGTATCAGCAGTAGAGATTTCAACAACATCAAATCCTCGTTCACGATAATAATTCATTGTCTTCTTTGCAATACCTTGCTGACCTGATGCATTAATGACATTTAATTGAATGTACACATCAGAAACTGTCCTTCTCTTATCAATTGGAACTATTGCTGTGACAGGTGGGTGTAAAAAGACTTTGTCAATTAGAATATAAAGTAGATATAAAGTAACTATGCCCATAATTGAGAGCAAAAGGATCTTTACCGTAATGCCTAATGGTATATTTATGTCTTTTAACTTCAATCGCATTGCATCTACTTCAAATCTTTATTAGAAAGCATATTCAACAACATTTTTCGTGCTCTAAACAATGTGATTTTTACAGTTCCCAAAGGAAGATTCATTTTAATAGATATCTCTTCATATGATAACTCTTCAAAATGTCTTAGTTGAATACACTGTTTAAATCTCAAAGGTAATTGTTCAACTGCTTTCAATAATTCTTCCTTCGTTTCATTATTTATGATATTAACATCAATAGGAGTGGATTTATCAGGTATGATATCATAAATATCTCCACCCTCTCGATTGATATTTTCTATTGAAATTGGTCGTATTCTCTTTCTTCGAAAATAATCGATACAAGTGTTAGACGCTATCTTATAAAGCCATGCAGGAAAAGGAAATGTCTGATTGTATGAATGTAATGCATTGAATGCCTTTAGAAATGTATCTTGCACTATATCATCGGCATCATCAATGCTTCGGACAAGTTTCAGTACATTGGCAAATATTTGTTTATTGTACTTTTGCCAAAGTAAAGCAAATTGCGAACTATCTCCGGACAATACAGATCTAATGATGATGAGATCATCTTCATGCTTCTGTGTTGCTGTATATTTATCCATGTATATTTATGGTTTATCAGATTGAGTTTGACCAAAATGTACACCCAAAGTCAAAGAAAAGAATCTTTTTTCCGCCTCGCTAGGTGATCTTCCAATAAAATTGATTGTATTCATTTTTGCTTCCAGTGAAGCTGTAATTATTTTTAAATGAACATCCAATCCTAAACCAAAACCAAATCCAATTCTTTCTTTTGTTTCATCTTCAGGTGGAAGTGGGAATGATTGGTTATTGTAGTCAACATCAACTGAATTCATCAGATAATTATAAGTGACATCACCAATAACATAAAGTGATACTAATCCCTTGTTGAATTGATACATCATTCCTGCTTGTATCGGTACTACATTTTGAACGGTTGTCATGATAGCGAGCGTATCAATTGGGTTCACTTGATTTATGATCGGGATGACACTTTGTGGGAACCGTGCAAGTGAAACACCGCCGGTAAACCAGAACTGATCATCAATATTTTGCCTGATTCGAGCTCCAATTGTATATCCGGAAGTTGCTGCTTCTCTCATGAGTATACCGGTTACATTATTTGACTTAATTAAATCAGTGTTATACACTTGGTTCACCATATCGGATGGAGTTGCAAGACCAGCGAATATTCCAAATGAGCTTTGAGCATTGGCCCCTGAAATGCACAAAAGAATGAGAATTATGGTACTTACGATGATTCTATGAATATTTCTCATAACTAGATCTCCAAATTATTGTAGAAAGTAGCCAAGTAATTACAATTCTGTCTTGCGTAATTTTCAAAATATACGTAATTTTGTGGCTCATGGTTGATCCCGTAGCTCAGTGGTAGAGCATCTGACTTTTAATCAGAGGGCCGTAGGTTCGAGACCTACCGGGATCACAAAAGCCCCTTTTGGGGCTTTTTTCATTTATAGGTGTCTTTTTTTAATCATCCCACCTATGGCATCTTTCACGGGTGACATAACAACAAAGGCATTTGAATCTATATTTTCTATCTCTTGAGAGATCTTACTTACTTCAAATCGAGTGATAACCGAATATAAGATATCTTTATCTTCGATATGACCTCTCTTGCCATAGCCACCTTTCCCTCTATATATAGTTACGCCTCTTCCTAATGTATCAGTAATCATGTCTTTTATGATCATACATTTATCTGAGATTATTGTAACTCCTAGATATTCATCGATGCCAACTGTAATATAGTCCAAACTACGAGATGCAACCATATATGTTACCATTGAATAAAGGGCAGTTTCAATGGAAAGTACATATGCGCATACGCCAAAGATGATAATATTTGTGACAAGAATGATATCACCAATTGTTGTCTTCAATTTTCTTGAAAACAATATGGCCATAACTTCAGTCCCATCGATGACAGCTTGGCCACGGACATTAAGTCCGATTCCCGCTCCTAAAAAGAAACCACCAAATATTGCAACAAGCAATTTATCATTGGTAATTAATGGAAACTCTACAAATACTAGAACAAGTGCAAGCGTTATGATGGCAAGACTTGTTCTTATTGCAAACTGCTTACCAATGACTTTGCTTCCCATTAAGATGAAAGGGATATTCACCAATATGATCAAAAGTGGAAGTGGAATCTCAAAAATGGTTGTAAGAAGAAGTGCTATGCCCGTTGCTCCCCCATCAATAAAATCATTGGGGAGAAGAAATCCTTTAAGCCCAAAGGCCGCCGAAAGTATTCCCACCGCAGAATAAACAATTGACTTTATCATTTGGTATTCCTATTTCGTCAAATGGAATAAGGACAAGCTATCGTATGCGTAGGATTAACAGAAATAAGTGTAGGAATTGTTTCAGCACATGATGGCGATGCAATCGGACAGCGTGTTCTAAAACTACAACCGGATGGCTTGTTAAGTGGATTGGGAATATCACCCTGAAGTAGTATCCTTTTCTTTCCTTTTAATTTTGGATCAGGAATTGGAACAGCTGAGAGCAAAGCCTTGCTATATGGATGTTTGGGTTCGAAATATACTTCATCAGATATACCTACTTCAACCATATTTCCAAGATACATCACACCAATTCTGTCGCTGATATGATGAACGACAGACAAGTCATGGGCTATGAATAAATATGAAATGCCAAACTCATCTCTCAAATCTTCCATTAGATTGATAACCTGTGCTTGTACCGATACATCCAATGCAGAAACCGGTTCATCACAGATAATCAATTCAGGATTTGTAGCAAGTGCTCTGGCAATTCCAATTCTTTGTCTTTGTCCGCCGGAAAACTCATGTGGGAATCTATTGGCATATTCAGGTTGAAGACCAACTTTTTCCAATAACCACAAGACTTTCTCTTCAACTTGTTTTGCTGAGAGTTGAGGTTCATGAATCTCGAGTGGTTCTGAAATAATTTGCTTAACAGATAATCTGGAATTCAGTGAAGAATAAGGATCTTGGAAAATCATCTGAATCTTGGATCGAAATTTCTTCATATCGGAAGAAGAAAGATTCGTGATATCATGAACTTTACCATCTTTGTCATGATATAAGATCTCACCACCTATGTGTACATCAGGTGATACATGTGTCAAGACATTGATGATGGCTCTACCGACAGTGGTTTTACCACATCCAGATTCTCCAACAAGACCAAATGTTTCACCTCGATTGATTGTGAAGGACACACCATCTACTGCTTTGACTTCAGCAATCTTCTTTTGAAATACTCCGCCAAATACAGGAAAAAACACTTGAAGATTTTTTACTTCGAGTAATAGTGAATTATTCATAGCGCTTCCCGTTTTCAATCTTTGTGTTTACATTATGACAACGAACAAAATGACCGAGTTCAATCTCTACCAGAGGTGGTTCTATGGTGTCGCAAATATCTTGTTTCTCAGTACATCGAGTGCAGAATTTACACCCTTGAGGAAAATTCAAAATACTTGGAACATTCCCGGGTATAGCCTTCAATCTTTGACCTTTTTCACCGGCATGATCAGCATGCGGAATAGAATTCATCAATCCGCGAGTATAAGGATGTAAAGGTTGTGCAAAGAGATCATCTGTTGTGGCAATCTCTTGAATTTTACCACCATACATCACAATTACTCTATTGCATAACTCAGCCACAACAGCTAGATCATGAGTAATGAGCAAGATAGCAGCTTCTCTTCTCTTCTCTTTCAAAGTGAGCATGAGTTCAAGAATCTGCGCTTGAATGGTAACATCCAATGCAGTGGTTGGTTCATCAGCAATCAGCAAAGCAGGATTGCATGCAAGTGCGATTGCTATCATCACTCTTTGTCTCATACCACCTGAGAACTGATGAGGATAATCATCAATACGCTTTTCCGGTGCAGGAATGCCAACAAGCGTAAGCATTTCTATTGCTCTTTGTCTAGCTTCGGTTTTATTCAAGCCTTCATGAACCATAATCACTTCTTCAATCTGCATTCCAACCGGGAAAACAGGATTTAGAGAAGTCATAGGCTCTTGAAAAATCATTGCTATCTCTTTACCACGAATGGCATACATTTCTTCATATGTAAATTGAGCAATGTCTTGTCCTCTGTACATTATTTTCCCATCAACTATTCTTCCAGGTGGACTTGGAATGAGTTTCATGAGGGATAATGCGGTGACGGATTTTCCGGAACCTGATTCGCCTACCAAACCAAGGGTCTCACCTTGATAGATATCAAATGTTACACCATCCACAGCTTTGGCATCCTTGCCTTCCACTGTGAAATATGTTTTGAGATTCTCAATTGAGAAAAGTAATTCCTTATTCACAAGAATAACCTTGAGTGATTAGCGTAATCTGGAAAATGTCTTTGGATCGAATGCTTCTCTGATTGCTTCTCCAATAAATACAATCATGATGAGTGTTGTAAACAAAGCTACCATTGGTGAAAAGACCAACCACCACTTCGTAAGATTTTGTAATCCTGTACTAAGCATTTGTCCCCAACTTGGCGTTGGTGGTGGTAATCCAAATCCCAAGAAGTCTAGAGCAACCAAGGCTGTTATGCCGGCTACAACTGCAAATGGAAAATTCGTTATGATTGGTACCAATGAATTGGGGAGAATATGTTTAAACATGATTTTCCATGTTGGTACACCAATGGAAATTGCCGCTGCAACATAATCCTTTGATTTTTCTCTATAAAACTCAGCACGGATATATGTGGTTATTGGTATCCATGCAGTGAGAGATAGCAAAAGTACGAGTAATATAAAACTTGGTTGGATGAATGATACAACTATGATGATGAGAAACAATGTAGGAAGTGTTGCCCACATTTCTAAAATTCTCTGACCAATCAAATCATAATATCCACCCTTGAATCCAAGAAGTCCACCAATTGGAATACCAATCAAATATTCTAAAAAGACTAATATCAATGCAAATGAGATGGACACTTTAAAACCATAAGCCATACGAGCAAACACATCTCTTCCATTCTCATCAGTGCCCATGATTCTAGCAGTTTGTCCTTCTTCTGCGACCATTGGCTCCATAAATGCTGAGTTGCCATCTGTTGTGATATCTTCAATTGGTCCATATGGATAGATTGGCATGACAACATAATTATCGCCATTCTCATTTTTATATTGTTGCTGAAGATCACGATAACGGACTTGACCTGGATTGCCTACCTGACCAAGTGATTCACCACTCTGGAAAACACTCACGAATTGATCAATCACTGGGAACGAAGCAACCAATGATGTAAA
>Ga0209770_10000227_pt1 | contig 33655 bp, 29 predicted proteins | sample LauGreSu1BDMLBDD_2_FD_187572 | JGI IMG/M metagenome (GOLD analysis project Ga0209770, IMG submission 187572) | Freshwater lake microbial communities from Lake Michigan, USA - Su13.BD.MLB.DD (SPAdes) (version 2) | ecosystem: Environmental > Aquatic > Freshwater > Lake | place: Lake Michigan, USA...
AGCCTCAGGACGATCAATGGTAATATAATTTTGAAGGGCAAAAGTGTCAGAACCTATATTATTTGACGCAATCAACGTAACCGTGTAGGTGCCGTCTTGCTGATAGACATGCGTTGGATTTTGAAGCGTTGACGTACTCCCGTCACCAAAATTCCAATTCCAAGCATTTGGTCCTCCCGTTGTTTGATCTTCAAACGAAATTTCCCCCGTACAACTTGTGGTAGCATTGGCCTGAAAATCGGCCACTGGAGGATTGCTGGGAATTTGACAGGCCCATGTCATCACAAAACCCGCATTGGTTACATACGTATCCGAAAAGAATTTCAAGGTAATTGCCCCATAAGTGCTCTGGATGGTCCCTCCATTGGGTAAAGTATTACCCGTGTATTGCCCAATCAAAGGGCTGGTATTGGTCGGACCATCGTAGATGTAGAGATAATCATAGTTCAATTCCAAATCGAACAACGAAAAATTCAAGGTTACTGTTGCCGCTCCAGCAGGTGCGATCGTGATTTCACTGGTAACTAAGTCCTGGTAGTTGGAAGCAATGCCTCCTGGATCGAACAAGGTGCCGCTGCAAGAAGTCTGCGTTTGATTCAACCCAGCAGGATTCATCGTGATAGCACAAGGCAGCGATGGGTCTACGTTAATGTAATCCACCAACACTACCGTGTCGGATCCACATGCGCCACCGCTGGCAATAAGAGTAACGGTATAAAGTCCTGGATTCGTGTAAGTGTGCGAAGGATTCAATTGATTGGACGTTCCCCCGTCGCCGAAATTCCATTGAAAAGTTCCTGCATTGAAACTTTCGTTGGTGAAATTCACCAAAGCCGGTGCTTGGCAATAATCTTGAAAAGCCGTGCTGAATTGCGAAGTCACCGAATAGGAAAAAGGCTGTCCCACCCCAACCGCATGCCACGCGTTGGTAGTGCTCATAACCTCTGGCGAACATGCCCCGTACAAATCAATGGCCGACTGAATAGCATAAAATCGTGCGTCGGAATAATCTGAATTTGGGGTTAGATAAACGGTATTATTGCGAAACGCAATGCGCGCTGCCTTTAAGGATCCCTGAGCAGTGACGTTGTACACGGAATTGATGTCGTTGGTTCCTGAACCTCCTACCGTGAGCAAATAATACCAAAAGTTCTGTACCCCCGAGTTGGTGTGTACGCCTCCGTTGTCTTGAGCACCGGTATAGTAGTGCGTCCCTAAATAAGTATCGGGATCATTGAAGGCATTGGGATTGGCCATGTTTCGAATTCCATTACCATTCGGGGTAGCATCTTCTCCCATAATCCAGTTCAAAGCATTGTTGTTCGCAAAAGACTCTACCGCAACACCGAATATATCCGAAAACGATTCATTTAAGGCCCCTGATTCGTTGGCGTATACCAAGTTAGAGGTATTGGAGGTTAAGCCATGGGCAATTTCATGCCCTGTAATATCAATGGCGGTCAAGGGAGTAAAGGTACTTCCGTTGCCGTCTCCGTAGGTCATGCGTTGACCGTCCCAAAAGGCGTTGTTGTAATTCGTGTTGTAATGCATATAACTTTTCAAGGTAAATCCATTTCCGTCGATGCTATTTCGGTTGTGGATTTGCCAGAAATAATCGTAGGTCATTTCCGCTCCCCAATGGGCATCACCGGCATAGTGGTCCATGTTCGCCGTATTGTTCCAATAATTGTCGGCATCGATAAAATCCACAGCAGCACCGTAATTTGATGTATTGTTCAAATCAAAGGTTTGAATACCATTGCCTCGACCGGTCTCCCTTAAACGAAATTGAGAAGAAAAATAATCCGCCACAATCGATCGATTTCCGGAATATGCAGTAACCGCTACCCCATTACTATCAGCGGTATGAATTCTGTTTTCAGTAGCTACAACGGAATTGGTATGAGCATCCACGTATACAAAAGACCGGGATAATGGAGCGTCCGCGTAGATGTCCATGCCATAAACCAATTGGGCAGAAGCTTGGGCATTGTCACGATACCACATGAGTTCCGGCCGAGGATAATAGGTGGCGTTGGGATCGTTGTTTTCGAATTTCAACAAGCGTTCCTCGTCCGGCATTTGCCATTTGTACCTTTCAGCATTCACAAAATTCAAGGCTGCTTCAACGCTTTGATCCACCCCCATCGAAGGAGTAGCTGAGCCCAGAACTTTATACAGTTCCGCATTCACAGAAATAACCCTTGACCCCTTCATATGAACGTTAATCACGTTGTGTCGAACTTCAATATTCTTGAATAGAACGTTGTACGTGTAATGATCCCACCCCAACTGGTCCGTCATTCGACGGTTGAATTGAAGGGTAAATTCTGCAGGTAATTCAAAAACTTCTTTTAACCAAGCAGCATGGTTTTCCGGAGCCACGTTTACGCTTTCATCAAAGCGAATGAATCGGGGAAAAGCGTCGTTGGATTCTTTTCTAATTTCAAGGATCGAAGGTTGAAATTTAGCCTGTGACCAAGCACCTAAGGCCCCTAAAATAAAGGTCGCGAGTAGTAGATTTTTCATAGCAAGTATTTACGCGACTAAAGGTAGGTAATTCAAAACGAATCACATGCGTTCGGGCGCAGAAATACCAAGAATTAATAAACCACGTCGTAGAACATTTGCAACCGATCTGGAAATCAAAATCCTGGATGCCTTGAGCCCTTGATTGGACTCGTTCAATATCGGACATTGCTGATAAAAAGAATTGTACTCTTTGGTGAGTTCATATAAATAATTCGCAAGAACTGCGGGGGAATACGTTTGAGAAGCCTCGCTAATAACGTTCGGAAAAACATGAAGCACTTTAATTAACCTAGTTTCCTCCTCTTCAATGATCAGAGGCTCATGCGAATCAAACTCCCCAGCTTTGCGCAACAAGGAATTGATTCGAGCATGGGTGTATTGAATAAAAGGTCCCGTATTACCGTTCAAATCGATCGATTCTTCTGGATTAAACATCATGCGTTTTTTAGGATCTACTTTCAGTAAATAGTATTTTAAACCGCCCATCCCAATATTCTCATACAAGCGTGTTCTTTCTTCCTCCGAAAGCTCAGCAATTTGACCTCGTTCTTGCGTCATGGCCGTTGCAGCCACAACTATTTCTTCCATTAAATCATCAGCATCGACGACGGTTCCTTCCCTCGATTTCATCTTTCCGGTAGGCAGATCGACCATACCATAAGACAGATGGTAGCAATTCTTTGCCCAAGCATAACCGAGTTTTTCCAAAATAAGGAACAGGACTTTAAAATGATAATCTTGCTCGTTGCCAACCGTGTAAACAATGCCGGAAAGGTCGGAATAGTCTTTAAAGCGTTCGATTGCGGTGCCAATATCTTGAGTCATGTAAACCGCTGTACCATCGGCACGAAGCACGAGTTTTTCGTCCAACCCATCCTCCGACAAGTCGATCCAAACGCTGCCGTCTGGTTTTTGAAAAAAAACACCGCGCGCTAAGCCGTCCATTACTTGATCTTTGCCAAGAAGAAAGGTATCGCTTTCGTAATAAAGTTTATCAAAATCCACCCCCATCCGCTGATAGGTGACATCAAACCCTTGGTAAACCCATCCATTCATGGTGGACCACAGCAAATAGGTTTCGGGGTCTCTCCCCTCCCATCGAACCAGCATATCTTGTGCAGCTCGAAGAATTTCCGTTTCAGATTTCGCGAGTTCCTTGATTTTGTCATCAATTGCTGCTTGAGCCTTTTCGTCTTTCCCTTCCTTTGCGCCGCTTAATTCCTGAAATTTTGCCAAGGAAGCCGAAGAAGTATTGGAAAAATCGCCGCTATTCCATCTAGAAATCACCTCCTTTAGCTCTTGTTGCAGGTGTTTCTCAAATTCAACGTAATACTTGCCTACTAATTTATCGCCTTTAATGCCCGAATTCAAGGGCGTTTCGCGCTCACCATTGGGTTGCAGGGGTGAAAAACGCTGCCATGCCAGCATGCTTTTACAAATGTGAATACCGCGATCATTAATGACTTGCGTTTTTACCACTTGATATCCGTCGGCTTTCTTAAGTTCAGCAACCGAATAACCGAGAAAAATATTGCGCAAATGCCCCAGGTGTAATGGCTTGTTGGTGTTGGGCGAAGCGTATTCTACCATGACCCTTGGTTTAGAATTTGGCTTAGAGAAACCAAAATGAGGATTAGAACATACCTCGTCCAAGGCACTTAACCAATACTGTGGCGAAAAAACCAAATTCAAAAACCCTTGGACGACCTCAAAATCCTCGATCGAATCGATCTCGCGTTGAAGATGTTCGCCCAATTTTGTTGCTGCAACGGCTGGTGGGCATTGCAGGGCTTTGGCAAAGGGGAAAACCATGAGGGTTAAATCACCACGCACGTCTTTGCGTGTAGGTTGAAACTGAATCCAATCGCTGTTGATATCAATACCTATCCAATCCCTCCCCCGTTCTAAGAGGATTGCTCTCAACCTATGCTCCATGATTTAATAAGGTATTTTTGCATTGCGTAATTAACTCGAGCGCCACCTCGGCCATATAGTTTTTCTTATTGTCGAGTACGGGATTGACTTCAACAAATTCCAGTGCGCACAATTTAGGATGGGCACATAAACCGGTTAAAAGTTCTCGGGCTTCACGAACGGTAATTCCACCGGGAACAGGGGTGCCTGTACCGTAGCTCGTTTCCTCAGGATCCATGGAATCCACATCGAAAGAAACGTACAACAAGTCGCAATCTTTCAATTGATTGGAAATAGAAGAAAGTACTTCTTGGACCCCATATTGACGCAGTTTAGGAACCGTAAACACAGTAATTTTCTCGGATTGAATGATATGCTCTTCCTCAGGTTCGGTGCTTCGAACTCCGACAAAAATTAAATCCTCGGATTTCAAAGAATGGCTTTTAAGCTGACTCCATTGGAGGGAAGTTTCGATGTCCACCTGGTTTTTCTGGCATGAAAGATTATCCACGCCCAGGGCCGAAGCCAAGGGCATGCCATGTAAATTTCCGGAAGGCGTAGTGTAAGGCGAATGCAAGTCCGCGTGAGCATCGATCCAAACAACCCCAATACGCTGATTTGGAAAAGCATTTTTGATACCTAACAGGGTTCCACCTGCCGATGCGTGATCTCCAGCAATTATTATAGGGAAATTTTGATGCTTTGCGCACTCTACAATAGCATCAGACACCCTTTGATACACCTTTTGCATACCATCGATGCGTTTGGCAAGAGGATAAATTACCGGTCGATCCAAAAGATGATTGTATTCCGGCAAAACTTTCCAAGGAACTTCAATGAACAAAGGGTTATCAAGCGAACGTGCTGCTGCTTGTATGGCCAACGGACCTAACGAAGCTCCTCGCGTACCTGCACCAAGTTCGGAGGGATTAATAATGATTTGAAGGCTTTTGCTCATGGCATATCCCGTTGGAGAGGGATGGTACAAAGATATAAAAGTTGAGGCGCTTACGAAAGAATAAATTTCCAAGATTAAAAGAAAGCACGTATCTTCGCGCTCCTTGGCATAGGATTATGGGGATGTAGCTCAGTTGGCTAGAGCGCTTGACTGGCAGTCAAGAGGTCGTCGGTTCGAGCCCGATCTTCTCCACGTTCGCCCTGCGAAGCTTGAAAAGCGAAGCGGGGCTTTTTTTTGTACACATTTTCGGGCGAGACATGACTATTTTAACCATTGATATAGTCACACCATTGTATTTATCGGCTTTAGGCTTACGAGGTTTTCTAAGAAGGTGAATTATTATATTCGCAAAAGGTAATTAAATCGACAATAGCCTTTTTTAATCACCTCATATTACCCTTGCTTTGGAAAGTTGCATTAGGATTCAAACATTAATATACTTTAGCCATTTATATTAATAACTGAATTGTTAAAAAAATCATAAACACAAAAAAACAGGGTAACATAATAAAATTTTGAGCATTCAAGGTAATATCACTAACCCTAAAAACCTAATGCTATGAAATCCTGGCCATCCGTTATTTTATTTGTCCTTGTTTCCGTTGGAGTCCGTCTTTGCGCTCGTGAAGCGATTCGCGCAAACCGCGAAAGACAAGTCACCACTATTGAATTACCTGATAATCGCCATTTGTTGCAGGATTATGGAAAAAACACATCGCTAAACTTACCCAGCAATTATTCCTTCAAGGATCAAGACTTTTCAACCTTGATGCAACAACAAGCTTCTAAGAAGGAGAATCCTGTAGATGACTCGTTTGAGGCGCTAAAGCCAACAATCGATGAAGCTATTGACAATGTCATGCGTGAAACTTCCGATCCGGAATTACAAATCCTATTTATAGAATCTTATTTTAAATCCATCAAGGATAAAATACAGGAGCAATCCAAATTGAGCAACGCTAACGATAAAAAAATATTCCATGATTTCATCAAAAAACTCGAGCGTCACATTAATAAAAAAATCAAACAAATTCAAGATCAAATCAATCAGGATAAAGCGCCATTGAACGAGGATTTAGAACCAAAATCGAATATTATTACACCAGACAGCAGCTCAATGCAATAAGGTAACACAGGCTCTGTACACCTAACTATTTATGCCTTCCGTATCACTTCGTATCTCTTTCTTAACTATATTTAACCTTAAATTTTGAATCATGAAAACACTAATTTGCCTTTCCTTTTTTATTGTTTCGTTCTCCTTTTTCGGCCAATCCGTATATTCTGTTAACTCAAAATACGATGCTGACGTTAAGGTTTACGTCGCCTCCTCAAAGTACGATGCCGACCTTATTGTTTATAAATGTTCTTCTAAATACGATGCAACCGACAACAAAGGTCTTTGGTATTTTACCTCATCAAAATACGACGCAAAAAAGAAAATTTATTTTTGCGACAGCAAATACGACGCTGATTTAATCATTTATTTTGCCAGCAGCAAATACGATGCTCAATGGAGAAATAGCGGTAAGAAAAGCCTAATGTATTAATTCAATCGTTGAACATCCTGTATTTTTTTTAAACCCAACCTCAAATTAAATTTATACCCATGAAAAAGCTATTGTTGTCTTCCTTATTTCTCTGCTGTATGAGTTATTTCTCTGCTCAAAAAATATATACTGTTAACTACGAAAGCCGTGCGGATGTCAAGGTTTTTGTGGTGGATTATGAAAGTCGTGCCGACCTGTGCGTATATAAAGTGGGTTACGAAAGCAGAGCCGGTAAAAACGATGGGAAATGGTTTTTTGTGGATTATGAAAGCCGTGCGGATAAAAAAATATTTTTTGTAGATTACGAAAGCCGTGCGGACCTCAAAATCTTTTTTGTCGACTACGAAAGCCGTGCAGGTTGGAGAAATGCCTCTAAAAAAAGTTTATTGTACTAACCATTTTGACCGAACAGAGCTGTCTTAATGAACCTATATTGTCACGACAAGCTCGCAATCTTAAGTGCCCAAAAGGCTCAAGGTATGTTCCATCATAAAATACCCCTCCTTCTTTTATTGATATTTGTTTCCCAGGTCTATTTTTGGGGGCAAAAAAGCAGCCCCCCGTTTCATGGGGAGTTGCTTTTTGTTGGGACAAAAATTTTCCCCAACGATTCAACAAAGGAGGAAATGTTGATTTATGCGAAAGATAGCTTGGTTAAAGTAGTTACGTTTTCTTCCAACTTCGGAAAGCAAGAACTGTTGAAACATCTCGGCGTACAAAAATCCTATTTAATGCTGAGTACGACAAAAGGAAATTTTGCGGTAAAAACCGACTACCGTTCTCAATTGGATTCAACTTATACATTCCAGAAGCGTTTCGGGTCAAAAAAAATTCTTGGAAAGCGTGCTAAACGCGCCGTAGTAAAATTCAATAACCTCGAGAAATCCTTCGACTTTTATTATTACAAAAATATTCCCGCAAACTACGGAAGTGCCTTCACCAATTTCCCTGGATTGGTGGTGGATTATCATCTACCCACAGATCAAGGTTTATTTCATTTCCAGTTGAGCGAATTACGAAAATTTGACCCTCCCCTCACCTTATTCATGCTCCCAGAAGGGTATAGAAGGATTAGTTTAGATGATTTTTTAAAAGAAATGCAAAGCCCCTAATTCCCGCGTTTCGTTAACTCATTTTATTCACAGTAGAATTTAACATAGGTTTGTTTATATAAAGCCTCGTCTTTATGCATTATTGATGTCTAGTTCGTTACTTTCGTATTTTACCTAGAAATGCGCGATAACGAATTCACCCCGTTTCAAAACGACGAGCCTATTTTTGAAAATTCAGCTCCCAAAAAACCAAGAACTTCCCGCGCTGAACCTAAACAAAGCAAACAGCAAACTGAGAAAAAACCAAAAAATGCTGCGAACGACTTCAACCGATATTGGAAAATCCTAGGTGCAGTTCTATGCCTTTTCTCAATCTTTGGTCTCATTGCTTGTTTCTCGTATTTCTTAACCTGGAAGCAAGACCAAGATTCGGTGATCGGGCACTCATTTTTTTCCTACATTTTTGATAATTCAGTAAGCGCACCGGACAATTGGTTAGGAAAAATGGGGGCCGTTACGAGCCATTTCTTTGTATTCAATGGTTTCGGAATTCCCTCGATAGCGCTCTTCTTTATCCTGTTTTTAGTAGGTTTCAAATTACTTTTTAAAACCAGCTTGCTTCCTTTTAGTAAATCTTTGTTAATCGCTTTACCATATATGGTTTGGGGTTCCCTATTTCTAGGGTTTTTTAGCGATTCGCTTAATTATGCAGGAGGTAATTTTGGGTTTACCTTAAACCAATGGATGTTTTTGGTTGTAGGAAAAATCCCAACATTTTTTGTTCATATCGTTTTGCTATTTGCTACTACGACGATGGTCTTCAACCCCGATTATTCTCAATGGATAAATTACTTTTTACCAAAACCTAATACAGACCCCGTTGCTGATTCCACGATCAATGCCTCGAATCCATACGAAACCATGCAAACGGTCAATCCAATCCAAGAAAATGAAATTTCAGAGGACATCATTTCCAAGCCTGTGTTTTTTGACGAAGAGGAAGAATATATGGAAGATGATTCAGACCTCGACATCGCCATTGAAGATCATGCACCTCTTCAGGAGTCAATGAAAAATACCGATACAGATTTCGAAATAGAAATTCCTGAGAGTTCCCCAATACTAGAACCCGTAGCTAATCCAGAGATGGAGGAATCATTCATGGAAGAAAACGGCGAAAATTATGACCCCACCCTTGATCTTAGCACGTATGTTCTACCCCCAGTGGACTTACTTAAAGAATATGGCGGGAACGGTGTTGCATCAGTTTCCAAGGAAGAATTAGAAAGCAATAAAGATAAAATCGTTGAGACCTTGGCTCATTATAAAATTGATATTGCCAAGATAAAAGCCACGGTGGGCCCTACGGTAACCTTGTATGAAATCATCCCAGCTCCTGGGGTTCGTATAGCCAAAATTAAAAACCTAGAAGACGATATTGCTTTGAGCCTTTCGGCATTGGGAATTCGTATTATTGCTCCTATACCAGGAAAAGGAACCATTGGAATTGAAGTTCCGAATTCGAAACCTGAGATGGTTAGCATGAAATCCCTCATTGTTTCGGAAAAGTTCCAAAGTTTTGACGGCGAACTGCCTATCGTGATTGGAAAAACCATTACGAATGAAACCTATGTGTTTGACTTAACAAAAATGCCCCATTTATTGGTTGCAGGTGCCACAGGTCAAGGAAAATCCGTTGGACTCAATGCAATATTGGTTTCATTACTCTATAAAAAACATCCTGCACAAGTAAAGTTTGTACTTGTAGACCCTAAAAAAGTTGAGTTAACCCTTTACAATAAAATTGAACGCCACTTTCTTGCAAAATTACCAGGGGAAGAAGATGCGATTATCGTCGATACTTCCAAAGTGGTGAATACCCTAAATTCCTTGTGCATTGAAATGGACGACCGCTATGAATTGCTCAAAAATGCAGGTGTTAGAACCATCAAAGAATACAATGCTAAATTCATAAGCCGACGTTTAAATCCAGAGAAAGGACATAGGTACTTGCCGTATATTGTTGTCTTAATTGATGAGTTTGCCGACTTAATCATGACGGCAGGAAAAGAGGTAGAACACCCCATTGCTCGTATCGCGCAATTAGCCCGGGCTATAGGCATCCATTTAATTGTGGCAACACAACGGCCATCTGTGAATGTCATAACAGGAATGATCAAAGCAAACTTTCCAGCACGAATCGCTTTCCGAGTGCTATCCAAAATCGACTCACGTACCATTTTAGACAGCTCTGGTGCAGACCAACTTATAGGCCGTGGGGACATGTTGATTTCTACAGGCTCAGATATGATCCGCTTACAGTGCGGTTTTGTTGATACGCCAGAAGTCGAAGAAATATGCCAATTTGTTGGGGACCAACGAGCTTATCCAAGTGCATTTTTACTTCCTGAATACGTTCCTGAAGGAGGAGAAAGTTCAAAAGAATTTGAAATGGATGAGATCGACCCTATGTTCGTTGAATCAGCAAGGATTGTGGTTACCAACCAGCAAGGATCTGCTTCACTACTACAACGCAAATTGAAGTTAGGATACAACCGGGCAGGTCGTATCGTAGATCAATTAGAGGCCATGGGAATCATTGGAACTTTTCAAGGAAGCAAAGCACGAGATGTTCTGTTTACCGATCTTGAATCGTTGGATGAATTTCTTAGAACGAAAGGATTGCTCTAACTTTACGCGAGAAACTATTTCCATCCTTAATTCTACTAGATGAAAGCACTATTCTTTTTGGGGTTCTTGGTAATTGCCAGCCGCGTTTTTACACAATTGATCCCCATCCCTGCGCCCTTCAATGCTTATTACCATTCCGGTAATAACTTTTCTTCCCATCACGAAGTAGTGCGGTTTTTCGAATGCTTGCAACAACAATACCCTCAAAAAATCAAACTGGAAACCTACGGATACACAGAGGAAGGACGTCCGCTTACGGTCGCTTTTCTGGGTAGTGAAAAAAACATAAAATCGCTTGAAAACTTGAGAAAAGCACATGTATCAAGGCAAAAAGAGGAAACAGTACTCTTCATTTGGTTTAGTTATAACGTTCACGGTAACGAGAGTTGTGGAACAGAAGCCGCCATGGAAACAGCCTATCGGTTAATGACGGTTGACTCTCTATTGTTGGAAAATTCAATTATTATCTTGGATCCATGCCTTAATCCTGATGGAAGAGATCGTTACGTTAGCTACTATAAACAATACAAAAACAAAACCCAACAAGTGCATTCTCAAAGTGCGGAACACGATGAAACCTGGCCTGGAGGGAGACCTAATCATTACCTTTTCGATCTGAACCGAGACTGGGCCTGGTTAAGTCAAGTGGAATCACAAAACCGAGTAAAAATATACAACCGTTGGTTACCTCACCTGCACGTTGATTTTCACGAACAGGGAATGAATCAACCCTACTATTTTCCGCCTGCCGCCGAACCGTATCATGAACAAGTAAGCTCTTGGCAACGTGATTTTCAAAAACATCTCGGAAAGCATCATGCTGCTCATTTTGACCAAAAAGGTTGGCTGTATTTTTCGAAAGAAATTTTCGATTTGCTCTATCCGTCATACGGTGATACCTACCCTACCTTTAACGGCGCCATAGGAATGACCTATGAACAAGGAGGCTCAGGAAGAGCCGGATTGGGTGTAATAAAACTCAATGGCGACACCCTGCTCCTCAAAGATCGAATTGAGCACCATGTTGTTACGGGAATTTCCACCATCGAAATTGCTCTGGAATACCGAAAAAAATTAATTGGAGAATTTCAAGACTTTTATGCAAAAAATGAGCAACAAAAATCCATAGCCTACATACTAGATGGAACATCCTCCAATTTACCCGGCTTATTAAAACTATTGGACCAACACGAGATTATCTACTCCATTGTTGGCGAAAATTCCAACGAAGAAGTTAAAGGATGGGATTATTTTAGCGATAACACGGTCTCTAGAAAGCTCTTAAAAAATGATGTCATTATTACCACACAACAACCCAAAGGAACCCTTGTTAATGTGCTTTTCGAGCAAAAAACACAATTAAGCGATTCACTAACCTATGACATTACCGCATGGTCCCTCCCATACGCCTATGGCGTTTCCTGCATTAAAAGCTCGAAAATAACTGCACCTCCTGCGATAAAATTGCCGAGAAAATCGTTTGACTTAAACCTACAAGCAGAACCTTATGCCATTGCCATTCCATGGGATAATCTGAGCAGTGTACGAGTGCTAAACGCCCTCCTTGATAGCGGTGTTAAGGTGTCCATGACACAAAAAGAAATTACCACTAAAGAAGGAGTTTTGAAAAGAGGAACCTTGCTAGTACTCAAAGCCGATAACGCAAGAACAACCTTGGCAAACGTTGTCAATCAAGTACTAAATATTCATCAAATTCAAGGAATTCCGTTATATTCTGGGTGGGCTGAACAAGGGGTTGATTTGGGCTCTGAAAGCATTAAAAATATTGCAAAACCTCGCATTGGATTATTGTATAATGATGAAAGTTCTTCGCTTTCCGTAGGTGAAATTTGGCACTTTTTAGATGTACAACTCGGCGTTGAACATCAATTATTGAGGAACGGGGATTCAGACCCTTCTGTAATAAGTGAACTGGATGTGATTTTAATTCCGGAAGGTTATCGAAACGATTACCGAGAGAACCTGAAGCAGTGGATTAAAGACGGTGGAATTTGCATTGTAATGGGTTCGGGAGCGGCACATTTCATGGATTCCGATTTTGGCATGAATTTAAGTGAAGACCAATTCCCAAATATAACAGGCGAACTGGGGAATTTCGGTAACGTAGAGCGATCCAACTTAAGTGAATCTATCATAGGAGCCATATACCGATGCAATGTAGATGTTAGCCACCCCTTGGCTTTTGGTTATCCTGAAATGTATCATACCCTTCGATTAGCCGCGGAAGTTTATCCTTTCAAAGGGGAAGTTGTTCAGAAGATTCAAGCTAAGAACGCATGGGTCACAGGATTTGCCGGGTACAAAGTAAAACACAAGCAAGAAGGAGCAATAACTGTGGGATCCGCAAATCTCGGCGATGGAAAAATCATCTATTTTTTTGATAACCCGTTGTTTAGAGCTTTCTGGGAAAATGGAAAACTGCAAGTGGCTAACGCCATATATTTCATGCGATAATACCGAAGGGCTAAGCCTAATTCATTAACTTTACCCTGTAATTATGGTCTATTTAAACAATTTCGTTTTTATACTTTTCGTGAGCTTCTTACTCGGATGCGCCGCCGATACCTCCCCCAAAAAAAACGAAGAAACTAAGCCTAAAAGCGACGTCACCTTAAAATTGAAGAAGGATTCTATTTCGTATTCCATAGGTTATTTAAAGGCGAACAGCATTGAAGTCTCGACAAAAAATGTCTTTGCAAGGCTGAATAAGTCGCAGTTGATTCAAGGTTTTAAATTGCACCTGCAGGGAATTCCCTGCGATAAAAGCATTGATACCGTCAGGTTGCTTTTTGGAGCAACTTTTCAAGATTTCAATCCCCAATATGTTGAATTGGGATCCAGATGCATGGGAAAAATGGCTGGATTCTCGATTTACGACGACCTTCGTAAAATTCGGGCGCTTGACGATTTTAACTTTGATATGATCGAGAAAGGATTTTCAGATGGTATTTACGGTCGGGAAATACCAGGAATTTCCATTGAAAAGTTAACACAACTGAAAGAAAATTTTCTAAGAAAATCCCAGCAAATAAATGCTGAATCAATGATGGGAAAAGCAAGAAAAATCAAAGGAATTGAGGTGTTTGATAACGGTTTATTGATGGAAACCATATCCATGGGAAAAGGCCCAATTCCAAAAGATGAAGACGACATTAAAGTTCATTACATAGAAACGAGTGCCTTAGGCGATACTCTTGTAAACACTTACAAAAAAAACAAGATACTTCCTATACCTTGGCGGGTTAACAGTGGTGAAATGCCAGGAATCACTTTCGCTTTAAAGCGCATGCACGTTGGTGGAATCTACCGAGTTTTTGTACCTTTAGACCTTTCTTATGGAGAAGCGGTATGTTACACGATTGAATTGGTCGCTTGTGGACCAAAAGGAAGCTTCACCCAAGGAGTTAAACTAAATAATAATAAATGAAAATCTTTCACTGCATAGGAATTTGTCTGGGATTCGTCTTTTTGGGATGTAATGAAAAATTGGATTTAGTTGGGGACTACAAAGAAACAGCGGTAATTTATGGCTTGTTAGACCAAAGCGATAGCCTTCATTACATCAAAATAACCCGTGCTTTTATTGGTCCTGGAAATGCTGTTACCTTGGCTCAAATTTCAGACTCGAGCTACTTTCAAAACGTGGATGCTAGGGTAAAAGAATTTGTAGGAGGTGTGCTTCAAAGGACTTGGATATTAAAGGACACCATCATTACCGAAAAAAATACAAACGGCGCATTTTACGCTCCCGAACAAAAAGTTTACTACTTCAAAACATTGCCTACTGGAACAAATGGCGCTCAACAAGGCCCCCCCTTAGCCTTAGGTTCTTCCTTAAACGTCAACGCCACGTACAAGCTTGAAATTAACATTGACAATGGTAAGTTTCTCGTAGAAGGAACCACTAATTTGGTGAGTGGATTGACTTCACCTTCCAATACACAGAATTTCACCTTCAAATTTGCAGGAAATCCTGGTGAATACCTGAGCGGAGGCGTTGCTGCCGTTAATACCTTCGGAAATGCATATGTAGTAAATACTCAACTCAATGTTATTTACAACGAATACATCGGGGTCAACAAAACCATTAATTCGTTTAATTGGACCCTGGGAGAGCGATCCATTTTACCCGGAGAATCCACGACCTTCACAGCCAATGGAAAAACCTTCTACGAACTGATGAAGTCCGATGTTACCAACGACCCTTTGATTGACCGACGCACGCTGGAAGGCATCGAATTTGTCATTACGGGTGGGCATGAAGAACTGTACAATTACATGGTGGTCAATGCCCCAAGTTCGTCTTTATCGCAAAGTAAACCCACATATACCAATCTTACGGTGAGCAACGACAAACGCGTGGTGGGAATATTCTCTTCGCGACAAACATTAAAGTTTTATCGTCCGTTTTTTACGAATGCCGCTCAAGCCTATGTGAGAGCCATTGATAAAAAATCAACGAAAGAATTATGTCAAGGTCCATTAACCGGCTTATTATTCTTTTGTTCAAACCATCCAGGAGATAATGTTGTAAATCAAGAGGAGCCATACGCTTGCCAGTGAGATTAACGAATGGAAGAAAGAACCACTTGGTTTGTTGATTTAATCCTTCCCGTTCCTATTCGGAACCTATTTACCTACAGAGTCCCTTTCGAGTTTAACCATTCAATACTCATTGGACAGCGGGTCATTGTGCCCTTCGGAAAAAAAAAACGCATAACAGGAATCATTGCAAAGATTCATAGCACTCCTCCTAGCGAATACACGGCAAAGTATTTTGACTACTTATTGGATGATTTACCGATTGTTACGGAATCGCAACTAGCATTTTGGAATTGGATTTCTGAATACTATTTTGCGGCAATTGGAGAAGTAATGGCGGCAGCGCTTCCCGCTAATTTCAAACTGGCGAGTGAAACGGTCGTACAAATTCATCCAGATTATGCTGGAAAAATGGAGGACTTAAACCCCAAAGAGCAAATAATAATGCACGCGTTGGCTGAAAGGGATCGCATTGAGCTCAATGATCTAGCAGAAATTTCCGAATCCAGCAATATTGCATTAGTGATCAAAAAAATGATCGAAAAAGGGCTCATTATTACCCAAGAGGAAATCAACCAACGCTATTCGGCAAAAACAGCAACTTTTGTTCGATTAAATCCTGAATTATCGGAACACAAACTCACTGAGTTACTGAATCAACTTCAAAATAACAAACGCTCCGAAAATCAACTAAACAGCTTATTACGCATCATTCAAGAGAGTCGATCGAGCGAAATCGATGGGGGCTATGTTCAAAAAAAAAGCCTACTACAATTGGAGATTTCCGCAGCGGTTTTAGGCGCCTTGGAAAAAAAAGGAATAATCCTTCAAGAAAAACTACAAATTGACCGATTCGGAAATCAAACCGCCGCGTTGGCATCATTTCCAATATTATCCTCAGCACAACAAACGGCATTAATTACGATTGAAGAAACATGGAAAACAAAGGATATAACGCTGCTGCATGGAGTAACGGGTTCTGGTAAAACGGAAATCTACATGCACCTCATTCAATCGTTTCTAGATTTAGGTAAACAGGTACTTTTTTTAATTCCTGAAATTGCTTTAACTACCCAACTCATTCAACGATTGGAAAAGTACTTCGGTTCGCTGGTAGGGGTCTATCATTCTAAATTCAATCAGAACGAGCGTGTAGAAATATGGCAACATGTTCAGGCTAATCAACAAGATAAGTTTCGGGTAATTGTGGGTGCCCGCTCGTCCATTTTTCTCCCTTTTCAAGACTTAGGACTGGTAATAGTCGATGAAGAACACGAAGGTTCTTATAAACAGCAAGATCCAGCTCCCCGTTATCACGGCAGAGATGCTGCGATGTACCTGGCGAGAATGTTTGAAGCTAAGGTGCTACTCGGATCCGCAACCCCTTCTCTAGAAAGTGCGCTCAATACCAAGGATAAAAAGTATGGTTTTGTCGCACTTACCGAACGATTTCAAGGCATGGAACTTCCGGAATACACGATTGCCAATCTTACCAAAGAAAAAGAAGCAAACACCTTGGTTTCTCATTTCAGTTCTGTTTTATTGGAACAACTCAAAGCTTGTTTGGATCGAAATGAACAAGTCATTTTATTTCAGAATAGAAGAGGCTACACTCCCTATTGGACATGTGAAGTTTGCGGATGGATCCCGAAGTGCCATCAATGCGATGTATCGCTTACCTATCATTTGGGGGCAAATTCATTGAAATGCCATTATTGCGGTCATGCCAGTTCGCCAATGGGAAGTTGTGGAGCTTGTGGAAGCCATAAAATTAAAATGCAGGGATTCGGAACGGAGAAGATCGAAGATGAACTTCAACCGCTTTTTCCGGAGGCGAAAATTGAGCGAATGGATTTGGATACAACTCGATCTAAGTCAAAATATGCCGACCTAATCTCACGCTTCGAAGAACGAAAAATAGATGTCCTGATTGGCACCCAAATGCTTGCTAAGGGATTAGACTTCGACCATGTGGGACTTGTTGGGGTGTTGGATGCCGATCAATTATTAAACATCCCAAATTTCAGAGCCTATGAACGGGGATTTCAATTGATTACTCAAGTAGCAGGAAGGGCAGGACGCAAGCACCATCGAGGTAAAGTGGTGATTCAAACGCGAAACCCTAATCACTGGATTGTTCAATTAGTTATTGAAAACAACATTGAACGCTTTATGGAACTGGAATTATTGGAACGAATGAACTTTCGCTATCCACCTTACTTCAAACTCATTCATGTAAACCTTCGACACAGCGATGAAAATTTGGTTATTCAGGCTTCAAAAGCATTGGCAGAAGCACTTAAGCAAAAATTAAACGAGCGAATACTTGGACCGGAATTTCCAATGATTAAACGGATTCAAGGTATGTACCAACAAGAGATAAAAATCAAATTTGAAAAGACTCTTTCGGATAAAAAAATGAAGGAGTACCTATTGGCACTCCTTGATCAATTTTATAAAAACGTACGTTATAAGAAGATAAAAATCAACGTAGACGTAGATCCATACTAACCTAAATAACTTTTGAGAACTTTGTTTTTGGTCGTGTGTTTTAATCGACGAATGGCCTTTTCCTTAATTTGTCGCACCCTTTCTCGAGTTAGGTCGAATTTATCTCCAATTTCTTCCAACGACATAGCGGGTTTACCATCCAATCCGTAAAACATGCAAATAACTTCGCTTTCCCTCGGAGTTAATGAAAGCAGCGAATGTTTGATATCGGTTCGCAACGATTCAAGCGTGAGGTTTCCATCAGGATTTCCCAAACCCTCGTTGCTCATAACATCGTACATATTGGAGGAGGATTCATCTCCCTCAACCAACGGCGCATCCATGGAAACATGCCGACCGTTTTGAGCCAAAGACTGCTTTACCTCATCGGTACTGCAACTTAAAAACTCAGCTAATTCCTCGGCAGAAGGCGGTCGTTCGAACTTTTGCTCCAATTCTGAGAAAGCGCGATTGATTTTATTGATGTTACCAATTTTATTCAAGGGTAGGCGAACAATTCTCGCTTGTTCTGCTAAAGCTTGTAAAATAGACTGGCGAATCCACCAAACGGCATAGGAAATGAACTTAAATCCTCGCGTTTCATCAAAACGCTCTGCCGCCTTAATTAAACCCAAATTTCCCTCATTAATTAAATCCGGAAGGGCCAAACCTTGATTCTGATATTGTTTAGAGACGGAGACAACGAACCGTAAATTGGCTTTGGTTAACCGCTCCAAGGCTACTCTATCGCCCGCACGAATTTTTCGTGCCAATTCTACCTCCTCATCGGCGGTTATTAATTCAACTCTTCCTATCTCTTGGAGGTATTTATCCAAGGATGCCGTTTCTCGATTCGTAACCTGTTTTGCAATTTTTAGCTGCCTCATACTTTAAATTTTGTGAATTGTGTCCAACCTTAACGCTCAAAGGTGAGAAAGGTTAGCTTTTCGGCTAAAAAAAAATTAAAAAAAGTTTTTTAAACAGGATTAAAACAAGCCGAGTTGTTTACGAAAACGAGCAATTACCTGGTTTGCAATAGGTTCTGCTTTTTGTGCTCCTTGGCGCAAAACTTCTTCTAATTCCAGGGGGTGTGCCATAAAATAGGAATAAACCTCGCGTTCCTTTTTGAAGCGCTGAAGTATTGCTTCGAGTAAAGCTTGCTTGGCATGTCCATACCCGTATCCACCGTCCAAATAATTTTTACGCATTACCGAAACATCTTCTTCTGAAGCGATCAAAGCATATAAGCTAAAAATATTGCAGGTATCAGGATTCTTTGGAGCTTCGAGCGGAGTGCTATCAGAGGCGATATTCATTACGCGCTTTTTCAAGGCCTTTTCATCTTCAAAAATATCAATCACATTATTTCTTGACTTGCTCATTTTCTGACCGTCCGTGCCCGGAATTAACATCACGCTTTCATCTACCTTTTCTTGCGGCAAGACAAAAACTTGACCCAATTTAGCATTCACCCTTGCAGCAACATCTCGTGTAAACTCTAAATGCTGCAACTGGTCTTTTCCCACAGGGACGATGTTCGCATCATAAAGAAGAATATCCGCCGCCATGAGCATGGGATACGTGAATAATCCACCGTTAACATCCTCTAAACGTTCCGATTTATCCTTAAAGCTATGGGCCAAGGTCAGCCTTTGATATGGAAAAAAAGTTAGTAAATACCACATTAATTCCGTTACTTGCGGGATATCGCTTTGACGATAGAAAATCACCTTATCGGGATCTAAACCACACGCTAACCAAGCTGCAGCTGTGGACAAAGTATTTTCACGAAGCACCAAAGGATCTTTAATTTGCGTTAAAGAATGTAGATCGGCTATAAAAAAAAAGGATTCGTTCCCCGGGATTTTAGACAGGTTAATTGCTGGAAGTATCGCCCCTAAAATATTCCCTAAATGTGGGGTTCCAGTACTTTGAATTCCAGTTAACAGACGTGCCATATATCAAAAGCTTAGGTAAAATTAAGCAATAAAGATCGAATTAGAATTTTGGAATTCGTATTTTTGATAATGCGACGAATTCTGGGTGTTTTCTCCCTGCTTTGGAAAATTTACATTGCCGTTTTCTTTTTCTTCTGGGGAATTCTTTTGTTTCCTTTTTTTTGCTTCCTTATACTTTTTCCCAGCCTCAAAAAACAATCCTTCAAGGTTTTTATTGTTTGGTCCTATGCCTTGCGTTTTTGCTGCTTTTATCCCATTCGAAAAATCACCTACGAGCCCATTCCTGAAGGTCCTTACATTATTGTGGCCAACCATACTTCTTACTTGGACATCTTTTTCATGTACTCCATTTTACCAAAGCATGCTTTCATGTTCATGGGGAAAAGTGAAATCTTAAGCTATCCCTTGGTGAACATTTACTTTAAATCTATGAATGTTCCAGTGGACCGTGGCAATAAATCGCAATCGAGCAGAGCTTTCCTAGGTGCGTTGAAGGCATATTCCGAAGGATATTCCATTGCAATTTTCCCTGAAGGGACCTTTCCAACCGAAGACTTACCAAAAATGTTGCCCTTCAAGCTTGGTGCATTCAAATTAGCTAAGCAAATGAATGCCCCTATTTTACCCCTAACTTTCATCAACAACTATCAATTATTTTCCGATCCAACCGATTGGCTTGGTCCTGCGCGACCTGGCTTAGCCACCGTTCATATTCATCCTTTAATAACCAAGGACAAAATTGAACAATGCTCTGCAGAAGAGTTGAGGGAGGAGTGTTTTAAAATCATCGAGAAACCGTTTAATATCCAAGAACCCTGAGAAACAAGATTTGATTTTTGTTGTAACTTTACTGCATGAAGGTTAACGAGGAGCTTATCGATCATTTGAGTCACTTAGCACGACTCTCTTTTGCGGGTGAGGCAAAAGAACGATTAAAAAAAGACTTAGAACGAATCATCGTTTTCCTTGACCAGCTGAATGATTTGAATACCGATGATATTGAACCCCTGATCTTTTTGACCAACGAAGTCAATCAACTAAGAAAAGACACCAATAATCAAGAGATAAGTAAATCGGAAGCACTCAAAAACGCCCCGAAAAAAGACAGCGATTATTTTCGAATTGCCAAGGTTAAAGGAAAGGTGAATCCTTAAACAATCGAATCAAATTTTTCCACCAACCTGCATCGCTCGTTTTCCATTTTCATGTATCCTACATCATAACAATAGAAATACGTGACTCCTTTTTTAGTTTGATAGACACGCGTATGGTACTTAAAATTAAATCCCAATTCCAACATTTCCTCTACCCTCTTATACACCTGTTTTCGATGAATTAGTTCTTCAAGAATCCGTCGGTTTTTACGCAAAATTCGATTAATCTGTCGCACCACCGAATTAGCGTCTTCATTCAATCGATTGTTGTAGGAATTTCGGCAATAGTCGGAACAAAACTTCTGATCTTTCCTGCCTTTAAGTACCGAACTACACTCTAAACAAGACCGTTGCATAATAAAATTTAAGATTAACAAGAATTAACAGAAAAAGCCTATATTCGATAAAGAAAATATTTCAATTTTGCCCACCGAATAAAACCCTAAAAATGGTGAATCCCATCGAACCTCAACGAACAGAACAATTACGCGAATTGACCGAGAAAATTGCGTTGGAACAGCAAATAATCTCTTTGCTTAAAAAAGAGATTTCAAGAACCATTATTGGACAAACTGAACTCATCGACAAAATCATAGTTGCCCTTCTGTGCAATGGACATTTATTATTAGAAGGTGCTCCGGGTCTGGCAAAAACTAAGACCATAAAAACCGTTGCTGATTGCTTGTCTGCAAGTTTTAGCCGCATCCAATTCACCCCAGACCTATTGCCCGCAGATTTAACCGGAACACAGCTGTTTCAACAAAAATCCGAGAAGTTCATGGTGAAGAAAGGTCCTATTTTTGCCTCTTTTGTCCTTGCAGACGAAATAAACCGCGCACCGGCAAAAGTACAAAGTGCGCTCTTGGAGGCAATGCAAGAACGTCAAGTAACTATTGGCGAAGAATGCTTCCCTTTACCTGCACCGTTTCTGGTGATGGCAACTCAGAATCCATTGGAGCACGAAGGCACCTATCCGCTACCGGAAGCTCAACTCGATCGATTTATGATGAAGGTTAATGTGGAATATCCTTCCAACGAAGAAGAATTATCCATCATCCGTCAGTTTACACAACCCTCTAATGCTACTAAAACCGAACCGGTACTAAAAATGGAGGAAATAAGTGGGATGCAAAAACTTGTCAATGAGATTTACATGGATGAAAAAATTGAACGTTATATCATCGCTATTGTGCATGCCACCAGAAATCCAACGCATTATAAATTATCGGATATCGCACCTTTCATTTCCTTTGGAGCCTCTCCTAGAGGGAGCATAAACCTTGCCTTAACCTCCAAGGCTTATGCCTTCTTGCAGGGAAGAGCCTTTGTTGTTCCAGAGGATGTGCAAAAAATGGCCATTGACGTTTTAAAACATCGAATAGGACTCTCCTATGAGGCCGAAATTGCGAATAAAAAAAGCGAGCACATTGTTCAACAAATCTTATCCAGAATTGAAGTGCCATAGACTATGAATCGTGAAAAAATCATAGAAAAGATTCGTGAAATAGAGATTCGTTCAAAAAATAAATCCAATCAAATTCACGCTGGAAATTACAAAACAGCCTTCAAAGGTCGTGGTATGTCGTTTGCTGAAGTTCGTGAATATTCGTTCGGGGATGAATTGCGATTAATCGATTGGAATGTCACTGCAAGATATAATAAACCGCATGTCAAAGTGTTTGAGGAGGAACGTGAGTTATCCTTGGTAGTGGTCTTGGACGTTTCTCAATCGATGTTTTTCGGCAATTCCGCAACTTCTAAAATCGAAAAAGCCATTGAATTTTTTGCAACCATCGCCTTTTCGGCACTTTCTAATAACGATCAAGTTTCTTGCATTTTTTTTTCAGATCGGGTTGAGAAATTCTTCCCCCCTTGTAAAAAACGCGCTGAAGTAATTGGTATTATTGATGCCTTAATTAACCTTAAACCTCAATCGGTGAAAACCGATTTAAATGCCTTGCTGCAAAACTTCAATGCCTTATCCAAACAACGTTGCATTGCCTTTTGGGTATCTGACTTCATCGACCCTAATTTTGAGTATGATCAACTTCAATTAGTGCGTAAAAAACACGACCTAATTGCGGTGAAAATTCACGACAACTATGAAAAAACAATTCCTCTCGGTGGGATTTTTCAATTTATGAATCCTGAAAATGGTGAAATTAAGTGGTTTAATGGTTTCTCGTCGAAGCAACGAAAAGACCACAAAAAACGCCACGATGATCACGAAGAAAGTGTTGGGACAGAATTAAAATCTCGAGGAATCCCGCTGTTATCCCTTTCGTCCGAGGAATCGATTTTTGAACCCTTAACACGTTACTTCAAAAGCAAGGCATGAAGTGGATTCCGTTCATAATTTTGTGGTTACCTCTTGTTCTTTTTTCACAAAAAACACAAGAAATGCTTTCGGCGAAGCGCGTTACGGTAGGCCAAACTTTTACGTTAAATTTATCCGTTTCATATAGCCTTGATTCAAATTTCAGTTTTGTCGCACCTAAGGATTCGTTAGTCTGCTCAAGGGAAACATCTTCCAACGAATCAATACAAGCAGGAGCCATTCTTCGAATCATTGATTTTCAAGACACTACGATCTGTGATAATCGCTCGTGTCGGTGGGAAGGTGTTTTTAGCCTTATTGCGCTGGATACGGGAAACATAACTCTTCCTTCATTGCCCTATTTATTAACCGGTCAACCCCACTACTTTAAACCCTTAACCCTCCAATCTTCTTTCGTGCCCGAGAAAAGTGATGTCCAAATCTATGACATATACGAACGATTTCGAACCTTTCCTGAAAGCCCATCTAACGGAATTGGTCAAGGTGTATTTTTTGTATTATTGGCATGCATGTTACTAATTATTAGTGCATTCATTATATGGTATTTCCTACGAAAAAATCGAAAGAACCTATCCGCCAAACCTAAGAGCTTGCTCGAACAAGCACTGCTTAAAATTGACACATTAGAAGAGAAAAAACTCTGGATTACCCATGAAAAAGAACATTACAGCGAATTATCTTCCATTCTCAAGTGGTTTCTTTCCCAATTGTATGGAATTCACTTATTGGAACGAACCACAACGGAAACCATGCTATTATTGAGAGGAAAAAAACTATCTAAATCCAAACTACAAGAAGTTCACGAGTTATTGGACGCCTCAGATTATGTGAAATTCGCCAAAAAATCCTTTAGAGAGGAAGACCACCTAATATTGACCCAGAGGCTCAGGTCTTTTGTTCTAGAAAATAGCCCAACGCCAGAAAACCATGATTGATTCCATCTACCTTGATTTCTGGAATTATCAATTTTTGGAACCCTGGTGGTTTCTGCTATTACTGTTGATCCCGATACAAATATTTTTCCAATGGTGGAAGGTTCGCAAGAGAACTGGAGATTGGAAAGTAAACACTGAATTGTCCCAAAAAACGGAGCAACAACAAAGAACTTTGCAATGGATTCGCAGATTTTTTATGGCCCTTCCGATATTGGCAACCGTATTTCTGGTTTTGGCTCTAGCAAGACCTTTCCATTGGAAGTTGGATCAGCAAAAATTTCAAGAAAACAAATACGGAATCGATATAATATTAGCCCTAGATGTGTCTTTATCCATGTACACTACCGATTTTTCCCCAAATCGATTAACGGTAGCCAAACAAGTTGCATCAGAGTTCATTAAAGGGCGAAGTGGCGATAAAATTGGCTTAGTACTCTATTCGGGAGAGGCTTATACTGCTTGTCCTGCAACCCTAAATTATGATTTATTGTTATCCCGTTTACGCGCTGCAAAAACCGATAATTTAAAACCAGGAACGGCCATTGGCCTTGGCTTAGGCACTTCAATTGCACAATTAAGGGACAAAAATCTCAAATCGAAGGTCATTATATTACTTACAGACGGGAGCAACAACATGGGTAAAATAAGCCCTAAAGAAGCGGCAATGATCGCTCAACAAAAGAACATATGTGTACATACCGTGGGCATCGGAAGTACTAGAAAAGATGCGCCTATCGTAGGTCCTGATGGGGAGGTATTAGACCTTCCAACCGGCGAAATGGATGAGGCTTCGCTTCAAGAAATTGCATCCCTAACAGGTGGACAGTATTTTAAGGCGGATGATGAGACCTCCTTGCGTGAAATATATCAAACGATTGATCAAATGGAGAAACGAAAAATTCAGGAACGAACCGTATCGGCCAATCCGCCCCCCACTCCAGATACCTTTTTAATCCTCTCACTCCTTTCATTGTTGCTGTATGTTTTTATGAACGAATTTGTTTACAAGGATTCCCATGAATAATCAACGTCTCCTCCGTAAGGCATCCATTCTTTCGTTCGGTTGTTCGATACTCATATTACTGCTTTTTTGCGCGGGATTGTCCTTCCTTGGAAATCATGACTCCCCATTTTTTTTCAACGACCCTAACGCTTTTTTTTGGGGAATTTTTCTTCCGATAATTAGCCTGTTTTTCTATTGGAAGTTTTCAAGACGGTTAAAACATACTTTGGCAATGGCTCGGCCGACAAAAAACATGTTGAGTTTTTACCACGTTTTTGCCTATCAAACTTCATTTTTATTGTGCTTTGGTTTCATTGTAATTGCTTTGGCGCAACCCGTTTGCGGAAAGGAAAGCATTCAAGGAAAATCGGAGGCTTCAGAAATCGTAATATGCTTGGACTTATCCGCTTCGATGAACGTCAAGGACATCAACAATGAATCCAGGCTTGGTGTTGCCAAGCGGATGATCAGTGCGTTAGTGGGTAAATTGGAAGGACAGAAAATTGGTTTGTGCATTTTTGCAGGCGAAGCCATTGAGGAAGTTCCTGTAACGGCAGATTATTCTATGTTTGAAGTGTTCTTAGAAGGCATTGAAACCAATTACATCTCTTATCAAGGCACGAACATACCCGAGGCATTAAACCTTGGATCGCAAATGTTCAGCAGTTCTAAAAACAGCAAACTTTTGATACTTGTTACCGATGGCGAAAACCATGAAACGGAAGAAAGTCAAACGTTAAAATTCATTCAACAACAAGGGATTTCATTTCTTGGAATTGGTATAGGCACTCCTGATGGGGGTAAAATTGTACTTGACCCCAACGCGCCTGAAGACGGCTATAAAATCGACAACGAAGGACGACCCATTGTCTCTGGGTTGAATCAAAAATTTATCGAGAAACTAAGTAACGAACTTAATGGAACCACAATTATTGTAGATGAACCTTTTCCAAACATCGATACCCTAATGGAAGAAGTTAAACGATTAAAAAAAACAGGTCTATCCAAAATTAATTTCGAAATTCAAGCATCATGGTACAAATATGCCGCTTTGGGTGCATTGCTGAGTTTAGTTTTTTGGATGTTTATACTAAAATTGGTCAAATAATGCGTCGATTTATTTTAATTTTCATTTTTCCGTCGATATGCATAGCGCAAAGCGCATGGACAGATTCGCTGCAAAAAGGTCATGAACTCTATAAAAAAGGAGATTTCAATCAAGCATTATCCCTTTACCTTAGGTATTCTGAAACTGCAAAAGCAAAGGGTGGAATACAATCCGAAATTGCGCAAACCTTTTACCGGTTAAATCAGTTTGAAAAAGCTTTACAACACTATGAATTGGAATTAAAGAATGCTAAAACATCGAAGGCAAAAGCACAACTGATGCACAACATTGGTAATACCCATTTTCAAAACAACGATATATCTAAGGCCATAGAGGCTTATGTAGAATCCTTGAAATTAAATCCCAACGACGAAACTACAAAATACAACCTTAATCAAGCAATTCGAAAAAAAAATGAAAATGCATCCAATAATAACCCCAACCAGCATCAGCCATCCGAAAATTCACCGAAAGAAAGCGATAAAAACAGAACATCTCCCGATCCAAAGCAAGGAAAAGGAAAAGATTCTCCCTCCAAAGATGTGAAAAAGCAAGAGGATGAAATGGAGCGCATTTTAAACGAATTAGCCAAGCAAGATGCTCGAAATCGAAAAAAAATTCAAGGTAAAGGAACTGGATTTGATGAGCGAGTTAGCGAAACAACAAACAAAGATTGGTAATGAAACGTAAGTTCGCGGCAATATACTTCCTTTTATCCTTGTGCACTCATGCTCAAAAGGATTACGTTACCGTGGAAATTGACCGGAAAACTTGCACTGTTGGTGAACAAGTTATGATTACGGTTCGCTCGAATATTTCAAACAACAATCCGATCATTTATCCACCTGAATTCGTCCAAGGAAATGCTACAATGAGTGGACTGGAACAATCAATTGACTACAATTCAGGTAAATCAAAAACCATTTATTATAAGAGTCAATCCGGCTATTTTAAAAAAGCGGGAAAATTCACGATTGGGCCAGCTTTCTCAAAGAAAAAACCCAATGTCCAATCGAATAAAATAACCGTTGAAGTCGGCAGAGGTTCATCCCCATCAAGTTCATATAATAGTATTTCTGTGCCTCAATCAAAAACCGCATTTGGGGTGATTGAAACCCAAAAGGACCGTTACTACGTTGGTGAACCCATCCATATCAATGGCGCCGTATATTCAAAAGTTTACCCCACTAATCTGCTAGATATTGCTCCTTTTGAGTTTGAAAATTCGTCGGATTTTCAGCCTCTCGATGAGAAAACCTATGATCAAATCATTGACAAAAAGATGATAAACGGCCAAGCATATTTATATTTTAACTTCCTTCATACGCTGTTATTCCCGAGTAAAACTGGCAAAATTACCTTTTCCCCCTTCAGGCTCGTCTTAGTGGATAATTTCGAGCGAATTCCTGTTGCTTCTAAACCAAAAACTATTGAAATCCTTCCTCTTCCTGCGCCTACCCCTAATAACTACCACGGATTGATTGGTGAATTCTCTATAAGTCATTCAGTGGATGGTTCGCTACTAAAAAAAGGAGATGTTATAACGCTTACTATCAACATCGAAGGGACGGGCAACATGCACGAAATGACCACCCCGCATCTTACCCTTCCTAAAGGGGTTTCGTTGTTTGGAAAACCATCGTTACAATCCAATTTCACATTAACGGATAAGGGAGATGAAGGTAAGTTAGTAATACAATATTTTATTCGATTAGATCAATCAACTCCACCGATTATTTCACCTCAGAGTTTTGCTTATTTTGATGTAAAGAGCGGTAAATTCATCAATTACACTATTGACCCAATGAGCGGGAACGGAAATGCATCACAAACCAAAGCTTCAACCTTAAAAGTTCTACGCTCGAAAAATAAGGATAGCGGAGACGCAATAAATTCGATTTCTAATGCATCCCAATGGATCGTTGCATTTATTTTCTTGCTAGGAATTGGAGCAATATTTTGGTTTATAAAACGAAAAAAATTGCAGAAGCCGCTGACCGCGAAGCCAACCGAAAAAACTATAGATAATCAACGGTGGAGGCAACAAATTCTCGATAAAATGAACACGGCTCAACACGCGAAAAACCTCAACGAATCAGAAAGGATACTCTTCGAGGCCTTATCCTATTCCTTTAAATTAAAGGCCTCCACAAAAGTGGAATTAATGAGTCTACTATATCATAAAGACCTTCTGCTTCACAACGAATTAGCATCGTTCAATTCACGGTTTAATAACTCACTTTATGGAGGGAACTTTAACGAAGATACTAACGAGCAATTATTGAGCGAAGCAGCTTCCTTGCTTCAAAGAATATCGAATCTTTAAACTACCGAAAAACAATCTCCGTCTCGAACCGCATAAACCTCCGGTATAATGGTTTGCGCTTCCGATTCAAAAAGGGAAATGTCATCATATCTAGACGAAAAATGCCCGAGTAATAATTTTTTGACTTGAATTTTTTGAGCCAAAACGGCCGCGTCTTTGGCAGTAGAATGAAAGGTATCGTTGGCCCTATTCTTCAAATTATGTAAAAAAGTTGACTCATGATAAAGCGTCGTTGTTCCCAACAAATAACTCGGCAATTGACTAAAGGGTTTGGTATCCGAACAATACGAATATATCCTTGGATTAGGTTTTGGCTTGGTATAATACGTAGCTTCAATCCATCTGCCATCATTTAATCGAAAACTGGTACCGGTGGCTAATAATTTCAAATGCTCTTTTGTCAGACCAGCGTCAAGAACTCTGTTCATGTCCAATGAAAATCGCTGCCATTTTTCCTCAATACTAAACCCGTATGTTTCAATGCGATGCTGAAGTGGAAACGCTGATATTTTTACTCCTGCATCTTCAAAAACCACCTCTTTTTCGCTCGTTTTGATGGCAATAAATTCATAAGGAAACGAAGGATGAGTTTGGCTTGCACTGAACATTGCATCCAAGATAATTTGTAAACTTGAAGGACCGAATATTTTAATCCCTGCGGTTCTCCCTAAAAGACTCATTGTACTTAATAGTCCAGGTAATCCATAAAAATGATCCCCATGTAAATGGGAAATAAGAATCGTATTTATGCGCTGTATTGGCAGGTTAAATTTCCTCAATTGCAATTGTGTTCCCTCACCGCAATCCAATAAAATTAAACGATTATTGCACAGAAGCAATTGTCCGGAAGCATTACGAGTTAACGTCGGAACTGCGGCAGCACTTCCTAGAATATGTACCTTAAAGTCATTCAAGGTGCTTGATTGCTTCTTCTTTCGAAAGATAAACCTCAATTACGCTGGTTAGCTGGGCTATTTCTAACATCTTTTGGACCATCGGTTGAACACCAATTAATCCAAACTTGCCATTGGTATCTTTGCAAAGACGATTGGCAACTAAAACACTGCTAAGCCCCGAAGAATCACAAAACTTGGTTTTTTTTAAATCGAGGATAATCCGATTGTGGCCCTTTTTATGTTCAAAGATGAAAATGCTCTTTAACTCTGGTGAACATTGGGTGTCTAATCGTTCAACGTTGGCTTTAATAATCAGAACCTTACCTTGATTTTCCGTTTCAAAATTCATTTCTTTGAGTTTCCTCAAATATATCAAAATTAACGTTCAATTTGCGCCGCCAACAAATAAATAACCGCCATTCGAATCGCCACACCATTTTCAACTTGATCAAGAATAATACTATCCGAACTGTCCGCAACTGAAGAACTGATCTCAACACCACGGTTAATTGGTCCCGGATGCATAACGATGATGCTTTTGTTTAAAGATTCCATTATTTCAGAAGTCAAGCCAAATTGAAGGGCATAATCTCTTAAACTAGGGAAAAATGGACTGTCTTGGCGTTCCAATTGTATTCTTAGAAAATTCGCGGCATCACACCAAAGTAAGGTCTCTGTGAGGTCATGGGACACTTTAACTCCTAAAGAATCAATTCCTTTTGGTATCAAAGAAGAAGGACCACAAACCAATACTTCAGCCCCTAATTTTTGTAGGCAATAAATATTGGACAAGGCAACTCTTGAATGCAAAATATCGCCTATAATTGCAATTCGTTTACCGTTCAATTCCCCGAGCTTTTCCCTAAGAGAAAACGCATCCAATAGCGCTTGGGTAGGATGTTCATGAGTTCCGTCTCCTGCATTGATAATTTTAGCCTTGGTATGCTTGGAAAGAAATGAGGCTGCTCCAGGCGAAGCATGACGCAAAACAACCATATCCACCTTCATCGCTAAAATATTATTAACGGTATCAATGAGGGTTTCTCCTTTCTTTACGGAGCTGTTGGAGGCGGTAAAATTAATGACATCGGCGGATAACCTTTTAGCCGCTAATTCAAAAGACAAACGAGTTCTTGTTGAATTTTCAAAAAAAACATTCGCAAGAGTTATATCTCGTAAGGAAGGTACCTTCTTAATTGGCCGATTGATCACCTCTTTAAAGGATTGTGCTGTTTGGAAAATCCGTTCAATATCGTCTACCGATAAATTTCTAATACCAAGTAAATGATCTACACTGAGACTACTCATGCGTTTGTTTAATATAAAGTTCAACCCGATCTTCACCATCGATATTCTTCCAGCTCACCTTTACCCTTTCATGATTCAAAGTATCTACTGATTTTCCAATATAATCCGCCTGAATTGGAAGATCTCGTTTAAACCTCCGGTCGATGAGCACCAATAATTGAACTTGAATAGGACGGCCAAACGTTAAAAGAGCATCCAATCCAGAACGTATAGTTCGTCCTGTGTAAAGCACATCGTCCACCAAAATCACCTTTTTATTTTCGATGCTAAAATCAATATTGGTTACGCTGGGAATTAAAGGAATTTCTCTTCTCCGAAAATCATCCCTATGGAAGGTTATATCGAGGTTTCCACACATTGGAGGAGTTGGAAGAATTTCTTGGAGTTTGTCCAGCATTCTGGAGACTAAATGAATTCCTCGAGGCTGTAAACCAATTAAGACAGAGTTTGAAAAATCAGCGTGTTGTTCCAGTAACTCATGGCATAACCTTGTTACGGTCAAATCAAATTGTTGCGGATCGAGGATAACCTGTTTCTCCATGCTCCACAAAGATAACTAAAATTGCGGTCAATCTAGCTTTTGCAATAACACCGTTGAATAAGCTTTTATGGCTGCACCGGTGCCAAATGAATCCACGGATTCGTGCGTTGTTGCTTTAATGGAAATACAATCTTGAGAAACGTTCAATATTTGAGCAATTGTTTGCTGCATCTGCGGAATAAACGGGTTTAATTTGGGCCTTTCTAAAATGACTGTAGAATCAAGATTAACAAGGAAAAATCCTCTTTCTGTAACAAGAGAAAAAGTTCGTTCCAGTAAAATTTTCGAATCAATATCCTTAAAAGCAGGATCCTTATCCGAAAAATGAAAGCCAATATCCCTGAGATTTAAGGCGCCAAGTAGTGCATCACAAATGGCGTGAAGTAATACATCCGCATCAGAATGTCCTAAGGCCCCATGTGAAGAGGGAACCGTAACTCCCCCAACAATAAGGGGTCGATTTTCTACTAACTGGTGTACATCCACACCAAAACCGATGCGAAGCTGCATTTATTGTTCGGTTGAATTCACCGGTTTATCGCCGAGGTACAAGCGCAAGGTAAACCGCAAGGTGTTTGCCAATGGATTCTGCCGACCATTGAGTGAAGCCAGATAGGAGAAATCAATTCCGAACATGTTATATTTCAAAGACGCTCCTAAATTCAAATACTGTCGATTTCCTTTATTGCGATTCTCGTAAAAGATTCCTGATCGAACAGCAAAGGTTTGATTATACCACCACTCTACCCCACCTGCTATATTTATCTCACTTAACTCCTCCTTAAGTTTGGAGCCTTTCACCACCTCATAAGTGCCATCACCGTTTTGAATATAGTCGCCATTTTCATCTTTGGCAACAACCCCTGGTGCATCATAAAAAGATTGCAACATCCCGTTAATTACCCCCACATCATTACTTCTGCCTGAAAGCATCACTACCTGACCATTTATATTGTCATAAAACGCAGGTGTCGGAACTAAAAGTCGTTGAATATCTAAAGAATAGGTAATCGTGTTATAACTGTCGTATTTTGCTTGGATTGCGTTACCGATTTTCAAATTCATCGGAATAAAATCCCTTTTCGCCAAAACTGAATAGGCCACTTTATTCCCTATATTATTGAGGGTGGTAGCGAAGGTATAAGTAGCATTCGTTTTACCCAATTTAATACGGTCGTTGAAGTAGGTGAAAGATAAATCAGCCGCGCCAACCATACCGGGTTTGGTCATTACCCCAGCAACCGTCAATCCTCCTGTGAGATTCGAATAGGCAAACTTTCCATTAACGCCAATGCTCAATTTATCCGAAAGTTTAAATGCATAACCTCCCGTGACCTCAAATTCATTCGGCTTATCGTCTCGCAAAACATTACCCGATGCATCGGTAAAGGTAATTTCACCTAAGCTGAAATAGCGCAGTGCACCAGCAATGCTGTGTTTTTTGTTAATGCGGAAATATCCCGATAGATACGATAAATGCATATCGTTCGTTAATTGCCTTAGCCATGGCGTATAGGATAAACTTAATTCGGATGATTTTTCAGCAAAACTCAACGCAGCGGTATTCCAATAAACGGAAGTGGCACTTGGACTCAATGCCGTCCCTGCCTCGCCCATTCCACCGGCGCGTGAATCAGGGGTAATTGCCATAAAAGGCAAGGCGGTAGTAATCGTGTTTAACTGTAAATCATTTTGATTTGTGCCTTGCGCAAAAACAACTTGGAATGATACGATTCCAAGAAATAAAAGAAGGAAAATTTTCATAGTGTACAATCCAAGGCGCTAATATACGGAAATCATAAGGGTTTATTGTAAATTAATTCAAGATTACCAACTTTTGTGTTTCCTCTGCCTTTTTACCCTCTTCATTCTGATAAATCAACCGATAAACGTAAACGCCGTTTGCAAGTTTGTCGCCAAAATCATCCTTGCCATCCCAGAATATTCCGCGAATGGTAAATCCACTTGTTACGGCTTTTTCCTGTATCGTTTTTACAAGTCTTCCGCTAACCGTGTAGATTTGTAGCTGAACATCTAAGGAACTGCAAGACTGATTGTGTTCAAGTAAGAACTGGGTAGAATTTGAAAAAGGATTAGGGTAATTATAAAGCCGTTGTACCTTTGGATCCTCCTTTTTTCCCACGGTAAAATTGAGTTCAACTTCCGAAGAGTTGTTATTGACATCCCAACCTTTGATTAAAAGTCGATGGGGACCTTGTTCTAATTCGGAAAAAAGGTATTTCAGACTCCCTTCTTGATAGGTATCCATACCTGCAACGTAGTAATCGTTTAATACGATGGGTTCGGCTGTATTTTCATCTAAAATCGCTGTAATATC
>Ga0209770_10000228_pt1 | contig 33641 bp, 28 predicted proteins | sample LauGreSu1BDMLBDD_2_FD_187572 | JGI IMG/M metagenome (GOLD analysis project Ga0209770, IMG submission 187572) | Freshwater lake microbial communities from Lake Michigan, USA - Su13.BD.MLB.DD (SPAdes) (version 2) | ecosystem: Environmental > Aquatic > Freshwater > Lake | place: Lake Michigan, USA...
ACACCCGCCGTAGCGGGATGTGCCGGGCCTTGAGGAACTCCCGGACGAGGCGTTCGTAGTTGGCGTTAGGGACGTTGAGGTGGACCTCCTCCAGGGTCACGAGGACCTTGATCAGGCCCGCGATGTCCTCGATGGCTTCGTGATACCTCCCCGGAAAGGAAATCCCTTCGGGGCGAGGCCAGGACATCAGGGTTCCGCGGTGAGGGTGCCACTCGGGCGGGAAGGAATACCCGTGGTCGGCGGGCGTGCCTTCCGGTGCCTTGGGTGCCTTAGGTGCCTGGGGTGCCAAAGGGTTAATCGCTGAAGCGCTTGGTGAGGTCGCCGTAGGCGTCGATGCGGCGGTCGCGCAGGAACGGCCAGTGTGTGCGGCTGAACTCGACGTTGGCCAGATCGCACGGCACCACCAGCACGGCTTCCTTGTCGCTCGGCGCGCGCTCGACCACCTGGCCGTTGGGCGCGGCGACAAACGACTGGCCCCAGAACACCAGGCCGTCCTTGTCGACGGGCTTGCCCGACTCGCCCTTGATGAACTCGTGGCCGATGCGGTTGGGCGCGCACACGTAACAGCCGTTAGCGACGGCATGACTGCGCTGAATCAGCTCCCACGAATCGTGCTGCGCCACGCCGTACTGCTTCTTCTCGGACGGGTGCCAGCCGATGGCGGTGGGGTAGAACAGGATCTCGGCGCCCTGCATGGCGGTGAGGCGCGCGCCTTCGGGGAACCACTGGTCCCAGCAAATCAACACGCCGATGGTCGCGACCTTGGTCTTCCAGGCGCGGAAGCCGGTGTCGCCGGGCGTGAAGTAGAACTTCTCGTAGAACAGCGGGTCGTCCGGGATGTGCATCTTGCGATACACGCCCATCAGCGAGCCGTCGGCGTCGATGATGGCGGCGGTATTGTGGTACACGCCGGCGGCGCGCTTCTCGAACAGCGACGCAACGATCACGGCGCGATACTTCCTGGCCAGCTTGGCGAACGCGTCGGTGGACGGACCGGGGATGCTCTCGGCCAGCGCGAAGAAACGATGCTCTTCGCTCTGGCAGAAGTACTGCGAGCGGAACAGCTCCTGCGTGCAGACGATCTTGGCGCCCTGCTTCAGCGCGCGCTCGAGCAGGGCCAACTGCTTCGCAAGGTTCTTCTTCGGGTCTTCGCCACACGCCATCTGCGTGAGGCCCACCTTGACCGTCGTCGATGCGGGCATGTCTCCATTTTAAACAGGAGCTCACGAGATCAACAGCTCAAAAGGCTGACTTCTGACCTCTTGAACTTCTGTTATTTCCCTTGCTGCATCGCCGACAGGAACTCGGAATTGGTCTTGGTCTTGCTCATCTTCGAGAGCAGCAGCTCCATGGCCTCGACCGCCGACAGCGGCGTCAGCACGCGGCGCAGCACGTAGACGCGGGCGAGGTCTTCCTTCGACAGCAGCAGCTCTTCCTTCCGCGTGCCGCTCTTCTGGATGTCGATGGTCGGGAACACGCGGCGATCGGCCAGTTTGCGGTCGAGGTGCACTTCCATGTTGCCGGTGCCCTTGAATTCCTCGAAGATCACCTCGTCCATGCGGGAGCCGGTGTCGACGAGCGCGGTGGCGACGATGGTCAGCGAGCCGCCCTGTTCGATGTTGCGGGCGGCGCCAAAGAAGCGCTTGGGCCGTTGCAGCGCGTTGCTGTCGACGCCGCCCGACAGCACCTTGCCCGAGGTCGGGACGATCGTGTTGTAGGCGCGGGCCAGGCGCGTGATCGAGTCGAGCAGGATGACGACGTCCTTCTTGTGCTCGACCAGGCGCTTGGCCTTCTCGATCACCATCTCGGCCACCTGCACGTGGCGCTGGGCCGGCTCGTCGAACGTGGACGACACCACTTCGCCCTTCACCGAGCGCTGCATGTCGGTCACCTCTTCGGGCCGCTCGTCAATCAGCAGCACGATCAGGTAGACCTCGGGGTGGTTGGTGGTGATGGCGTTGGCGATCGACTGCAGCAGCATGGTCTTGCCGGTGCGCGGCGGCGCCACGATCAGGCCGCGCTGGCCCTTGCCGAGCGGCGTCATCAGGTCCATCACCCGGGTCGACAGGTTTTCGGGGTCGGCCTCGAGGTGAATGTGTTCCTGCGGGTAGAGCGGTGTCAGGTTCTCGAAGAACACCCGTTCCTTGCCGCGGGCGGGGGGCTCGAAGTTGATCGCCTCGACCTTGATCAGCGCGAAGTAACGTTCGCCCTCTTTGGGCGAGCGGATTTGGCCGGAGATGGTGTCGCCGGTGTGCAGGTCGAACTTGCGAATTTGGGAAGGGGAGACGTAGATGTCGTCGGGACCGGCGAGGTAGTTGTAGTCGGGCGCCCGCAGAAACCCGAAGCCGTCGGGCAGCACTTCGAGGACGCCTTCCGAGAAGATCAGCCCGGCCTTTTCGGCGCGGGCGCGGAGGATCTCGAAGATCAGCTCCTGCTTGCGCATGCCGGTCGCGCCCGGAATCTCCAGGTCCCTGGCGATCTTGGTCAGCGCCGTGACGCTGAGATCCTTGAGGGTGGAGAGGTCCAGCGTGGCAGGTTCGTTGGCGGGGGTCGTCGGCGTAGCTACGGCCGCTTCAGCAGCCTGGCGATCAGCGTCCACAGTGCATCCAATCCTTCACCGGTCTCCGCCGACACGGGCGTGACCGGGCTTGAGTAAAGCCGTTCCAGTTCCGAGAGATGACGGTACCGCTCGGCACGCGTCAGTTTGTCGACCTTCGTGGCCACCACATGGCGCTCGATGCCCATGCGGCTCAACCACGTCCAGGCAATCCGATCCGCATCCAGCCCCGGGTGCCGGCTGTCGACCAGCGCCAGCACGCCGCAAAACACCGGCGCCGCCACCCCAGGCGCGGGCTCGGCGGCCTCTTCGCCGTGCCGGCTGCTGAAGTACTCGGCCGCCAGGGCGTCGAATTCCTGCCGGCTCTTCTCACCCCCGCGGGCGTAGCCATAACCGGGGAGATCCACCAGGTAGAACGGGGACCTGCTCTCGACCGCGACCCGGTAGAAGTTCGCCAGGCGCGTCTTGCCGGGAGCGGCGCTCGTCCGGGCGAGTTTCTGCCGGACGAGGGCGTTGATCAGGGTCGACTTGCCGACGTTCGAGCGGCCCACCATGGCCAGCTCCGGGACGCCGTCTTTTGGGAACCCAGCGGTCCCCGCCGCGCTTGTGACGAATTCGGAAACGACTTTCAAAACTTAGTGCGTAATCGCGTCGGCCGACTCGTCGATGTCGGCATCGGGAGTCGGTGTCAGCGGCGTCAACGGGCCATCGAGCGCGACCTTGAGCACTTCATCCATGTGGCTGACCAGGTGGATGTTGAGCACGTCGAGCACGTTCTTCGGGATGTCGGCCAGGTCCTTCTCGTTGTCTTTCGGCACGAGAATGGTCTTCACCCCGGCGCGGTGCGCGGCCAGCAGCTTCTCCTTGAGGCCGCCGATCGGCAGCACCTTGCCGCGCAGGGTGATTTCGCCGGTCATGGCGACGTCGCGGCGGGCCGGGATGCGGGCCAGCGCCGAGATCAGCGCGGTGGCCAGCGTGATGCCGGCCGAGGGACCGTCCTTCGGGATGGCGCCTTCGGGAATGTGCACGTGGACGTCAACCTTGCGGTTGAAGTCCTTGGGGATGCCGAACTCCTCGGCGCGCGAGCGCACGTAGCTCATCGCCGCCTGCGCCGATTCCTGCATCACGTCGCCGAGCTTGCCGGTGAGGATCAGCCGGCCGCGGCCGGGCATGAGGGTGCACTCGGTGACGAGAATCTCGCCGCCGACTTCGGTCCACGCCAGGCCGGTGGCCACGCCGATCTCGTTCGACTCCTCGGCCACGCTGGGGCGGAACCGCGGCACGCCCAGGTACTCGGTGACCTTCTCGGGGGTGATGACCTCCGAGGTGCTCGGGCCGTCGACCACCACCTTGCGGGCGATCTTGCGGCAGATCGAGTTGATCTCGCGTTCGAGGCTGCGGACGCCGGCCTCGCGCGTGTAGCGCTGGATCACGGCCTGCAGCGCCTCTTCGGTGAAGGTGAGGTTCTTCTCCGTCAGGCCCGAGCCTTCCACGGCCTTGCTGACCAGGAAGCGCTTGGCAATCTCGGTCTTCTCCTGCTCGGTGTAGCCGGCCAGCTGCAGCACTTCCATGCGGTCGCGCAGCGCCTGCGGAATGGTGTGCAGGACGTTGGCGGTGCAGATGAACATCACGTGCGACAGGTCGTACTCGACGTCGAGATAGTGATCGGCGAAGGTGTTGTTCTGCTCGGGGTCGAGCACTTCGAGCAACGCCGCCGACGGGTCGCCGCGGAAGTCCATCGACATCTTGTCGATCTCGTCGAGCAGGAAGACCGGGTTCATGGTCGTGGCCTTCTTCATCATCTGGATGATTTGCCCGGGGAAGGCGCCGATATAGGTGCGGCGATGGCCGCGGATCTCGGCCTCGTCGCGCACGCCGCCGAGCGACAGGCGCACGAACTTGCGGTTCATGGCGCGGGCAATCGACTTGGCGAGCGAGGTCTTGCCGACGCCCGGCGGGCCGACGAACGTCAGGATGGTCGCCTTCGGCTTCTTGACCAGGGCGCGCACGGCGAGGAACTCGAGGATGCGCTCCTTGATCTTCTCGAGGCCGTAGTGGTCCTCGTTGAGCACGAGCTCGGCGTTCTTGAGGTCGCGGTTCTCCTTGGTCTTCTTGTGCCAGGGCACCGCGATCAGCCAATCGAGATAGTTGCGCGAGACGGTGGCTTCGGCCGACATCGGCGGCATCGCTTCCAGGCGCTTGAGTTCCTGGATGGCCTTCTCCTCGACGTCCTTCGGCATCCGCGCCTGTTCGATCTTCTTCTTCAGGTCGTCCGCCTCGTTGCCCTTGTCGTCCTTGCGGCCCAGTTCCTTCTGGATCGCCTTCATCTTCTCGTTGAGGTAGTACTCCTTCTGCGCCTTCTCCATCTGCTTCTTCACGCGCGACTGGATGCGGCGGTCGACCTGGAGCTTGTCGACTTCGGCTTCGAGGATGCCGGCGATGCGATTGAGGCGCTCGAGGGGCGAGACAATCTCGAGGAGGTTCTGCTTCTCGTCGATGCCGACCAGCAGGTGCGCCGAGATGGTGTCGGCCAGCTTGCCCGGGTCGTCGACCCGCACCGCCGCGATCATCGCGTCGTAGTGCAGGTTGTTCGACAACTTGACGTACTGCTCGAACAGGGTGACCACCCGGCTCATGGTCTGCTCGACGTCGCCGGCGGCGTCCTTCTGCCGCTGCAGCACCTTGACCACGACCCGGTAGAAGCCCTTGTCTTCCTTCCACTCGATGACGCGGGCGCGATCGACGCCCTCGACCAGCACCTTGATGTTGCTGTCGGGGAGCTTCAGGCTCTGCACCACGTTGGCGACGCAGCCCATGGTGAAGATGTCTTCGGCCTTGGGGTCGTCGGTCGACGCGTCGTGCTGCGCGGCCAGGAAGATCCGCTTGTCCTTGCCGAGCGCGTGCTCGAGGGCGCGGATTGACGAGGGCCGTCCAATCACGAACGGCATCATCATGTGCGGAAAGACGACGACGTCGCGAAGGGGGACGATCGGGAGGGTCTCGTAAACTTCGACCATATTTTTGGGTTCTATCGGGAGTCGGCCGTCGGCAGTGGTGACTCAGGCGTTTGGTAAGGCGGTTTCCGGTTCCCGTTTCCCGGTTGCCGACGTGCGTGCTAGCCGGCCTTCTCAATGACTTCCAGGCCGGCCGTCTTCGAAACCACCATCTCGCGCGTGATCACCACTTCCCGGGCCTTCTTCTGCCCCGGCATCTGGTACATCAGGTCGAGCATCAGGTCTTCGATGATCATCCGCAGGCCGCGGGCGCCGATCTTGCGGGCCAGCGCCATCTCGGCGATCGCGTCGAGCGAATCATCGGTGAAGCGCAGCTTCACGTTCTCGTACTCGAACAGCTTCTGGTACTGCCGGGTAATGGCGTTGCGCGGCTGGGTCAGGATCTGCACCAGGGCCGGGCGATCGAGTTCGTGCAGCGTGCCCATGACCGGCAGGCGGCCGACGAACTCGGGAATCAGGCCGAACTTGATCAAGTCCTGCGGTTCGGCCTGCTCGAGCACCTGGCCGACGTCGAAGTGCTTGTTCGACTTGATCTCGGCCTTGAAGCCGAGCGTCTTCTTGCCGATGCGCCGTTCGACGACCTTCTCGAGGCCGACAAACGCGCCACCGCAGATGAACAGGATGTTGGTGGTGTCGATCTGGAAGAACTCCTGGTGCGGGTGCTTGCGCCCGCCCTGCGGCGGCACGTTGGCCACCGTGCCTTCCAGGATCTTCAGGAGGGCCTGCTGCACGCCCTCGCCCGACACGTCGCGGGTGATCGACGGGTTCTCGTCCTTGCGGCCGATCTTGTCGATCTCGTCGATGTAGACAATGCCCTGCTGGCACTTCTCGATGTCGCCGCCGGCGGCCTGCAACAGCTTGAGGATGATGTTCTCGACGTCCTCGCCGACGTAACCCGCTTCAGTGAGGGTGGTGGCGTCGACGATCGTGAACGGCACCGACAGCAGCTTGGCCAGGGTCTGCGCCAACAGCGTCTTGCCCGACCCGGTGGGGCCGATCAGCAGGATGTTGCTCTTGGTCAGCTCGACGTCGTGGCGGCTGCGCGGCTGCTTCTGGATTTCGAGGCGCTTGTAATGGTTGTAGACCGCGACCGCGAGCTTCTTCTTGGTCAGCTCCTGGCCGATCACGTACTCGTCGAGGAACTTCTTGATTTCGGGCGGGGCCGGCAGCGACGTGCGCGTGCCGCGGTTGTCGAACCGGTTGTCGTCGGCAATGATGTCGTTGCAGACCTCGACGCATTCATCGCAGATGAATACCGTCGGCCCGGCAATCAATTTCCGGACGTCGTTCTGGTCTTTATTGCAGAACGAGCAGCGCAAAATCTCGCCGCCGTCGCCGTTCTTTTTCACCATGCCGTATTCCTAGGTTACACCCGTTTCCGAATGACGTCGTCAATAATTCCGTACTCTTTGCCCTGGTCGGCCGACATGATGTAGTCGCGTTCGGTGTCGTCCTGGATGCGCTTCATGTCCTGGCCGGTGTGGTGCACCAGGATCTCGTTGATTCGGGCCCGCATGCGGATGATTTCCTTGGCCGCCAGGTCGATGTCGGTGGCCTGGCCGCCAAGCCCCGACATCCAGGGCTGGTGAATCAGGATGCGCGAGTTGGGCAGCGAAAACCGCTTGCCCTTGGTCCCGGCCGCGAGCAGCACGGCCGCGATTGACGCCGCCTGGCCGATGCAGATCGTCTGCACGTCGGGGCGGATGAACTGCATGGTGTCGTAGATGGCAAACCCGGCCGTAATCGAACCGCCTGGGCTGTTGAGATACAGCTGGATGTCCTTGTCCGGATCCTCGGCTTCGAGAAACAGCATCTGGGCAATCGCCAGGTTGGCGACGCCGTCGTCGATCGGCGTGCCGATGAAGATGATGTTGTCCTTGAGCAGACGCGAGAAGATGTCGTAGGCGCGCTCGCCGCGGTTGGTCTGTTCGACCACCATCGGCACCAGCTGGTTCTGATAGACGCTCATATATGTAGGCTCTACTTGTTATCGGCTGAGACGCGGGGAAGTGCAATAGGCAAACGGCCCGGTCACGGTTTGGTGATTTTGGCCTTGGTAATGACCAGGGAAACGGCTTTTTCACGGCGTAACCCGGCCGCCAGGCGGCCCAGTTCGCCGTCTTTCTGCAGCCGCGCCCGGATGCTGGCCACCGTGTGCCCGGTCTGCGCCGCGTAGCGCTGCAGTTCGGTGTCGAGATCTTCGTCGCTCACCGTCACGTTCTCGCGCTTGGCGATCTCGTCCAGGACAATGGCCGAGCCGACCGCCTCGGTGGCCGGCGCGCGCTGGCCCTCGCGAAACGCGTTCCAGTCGATGTTCGCCTGGCGCGGATCAATCCGCTGGTCCATGAGCCGCCGCGCGAAGTCCTCGAGGCGGCGATCGATCTCGCGCTCGACCAGCGTCGCCGGCACGGCAAACGGCACGCGCGCGGCGAGTTGCTTGAGCAGGTCCTGGCGCAGCTGGCGCTCGGCGGCGTGCATGGCCTCGTGCTCGAGGTCTTCGCGCACGCGCGCGCGCAGCGCGTCGAGCGAGTCGAACTGGCCGAGATCCTTTGCCAGCTCGTCGTCCAGCGGCGGCACCACGCGCTGCTTGATCTCCTTGAGCGTCACCGTGTAGGCCACCGTGCCGCCGGCCAGTTCCGCAATCGTATAGTCGGCCGGGTAGGTGATGGTGAAGCTCTTGGTCGTGCCCGGCGTGAGGCCGATCATCTCGGCATCGAAGCCGGGCGGATTCGACGGCGCGCCGAGTTCGATCGAGACCTGCTCGTGCTTCTCGCGCTCGCCCTGCTTGCCGTCCTTGTCGGTGCCCTGGCGCTCGAGGCTGATGACGACGGTGTGGCCGGCGGCGACCGCGCCGGTCTCGACCGCCTCGAAACGCGCGGCGCGTTCGCGCAGCCGTTCGAGCGACTGGTTCACGACCTCGTCGGCAATCGTCGCCGCGGGCTGCGTCGCCTCGATCGTGGTGAGATCGCCCGGATCGAACGGCGGGACGACGTCGAACGAGGCCTTGAAGGTCAGCGCCTTGCCTTCCTCGAGGACCAGGTCCTTGATTTCCGGCGTCTCGATCGGCTCGACGCTGCGCTCGACCAGCGCCTCGCCGACGGCGCGGCTGATCAAGGTCTCGGCGACCTCCTGCATGATCTCGCCCTTGAAGCGCTGGCGCACCACGGTGACCGGCACCTTGCCGGGGCGAAACCCGGGGATCTTCGCGGCGCGGCCAATCTTGGCGGCGGTGCGGCCGATGGCTTCATCGACCACGGTGCTGGGGACTTCCACCGTGAGGTCACGGCGCGTTTCGTTCACGTCGACGAGTTCTGATTTCATGATCTATTTGGTGATGTGGTGACCTGGTGATCTTGGCGTTCACCACGGCTCGCCCGCAACCCGGCGAGCGGAGGTGAAATGCGAAAGAAGGGACTCGAACCCTTACAGCCTTTCGGCCACCGGCTCCTAAGGCCGGCGCGTCTGCCAATTCCGCCACTTTCGCGCGCGGAGGATCCCACCGAGGTTAACACGGACCGGGCGGGATGTTCGACACGACCAGTTCCGCGACCGTCCCGCGCCGCTGGGCATTGGAATTCACCGCCCGGCGGGCCGGAACCTGCCAGGCGCGCAAGCCGGCGGCGCCCGCCTCGGTATTACCCTCGTAGAGCTTCGCCACCGAGGGCGCGGTCGAGTTGCTGAGCAGCACGTGGACGCCGCGCCGGGAAAGTTCGATCAGCACCTGCTGCAGCCGCTGCTGGTCGGCCTCGGTGAAGCCGCGTCCCGTGTAGCCGCGAAAGTTCGCGGTCTTGCTCAAGGGCGCGTACGGCGGATCGAAATATGCGAAGTCGCCGGCGCGGGCCTCGTCCAGGACCGCGGCGAACGCCGCCCGTCGCACGCGCACGTGGGGCCGCGCCAGGACGGCCGACACCTCGTCGAGCAGCGCGCGATCGACGATCCGCGGCCGCTCGTAGCGGCCGGGCGGCACGTTGTACTCGCCGGTCGAGTTGAGGCGGAACAGCCCGTTGTAGCCGGTCCGGTTCAGGTAAATCAGCATCGCCGCCAGGCCGGGGCCATAGGTGGCGGCGTCACCGCCGGCGGCGCGCCAAGCCGCGCGTTGCGGGTTGAACAGCGTGTCGCGCACGTGCAGGTAGTGGGCGCGGCCGTCGCGGGCGTGGCCCGCGGCCAGTTCTTCGAGGACGGTGATCACCGCGGGCAGCGCGTCGGCGACGCGGGCGTAGCAGCCGATCAGGTCGGCGTTGTCGTCGCTGAGCGTGACGGGCCGGCCATCGAGGCGGCCCTGCGCGAGCAGGTCGAAGAAGACCGCGCCGCTGCCGACAAACGGCTCGAAGTACGCGCCGTGCGCCGGCGGGTAATAGCGGCGCAGGACCGGCAGTAGTTGCCGCTTGCCGCCAACCCATTTCAGAAACGGGCGCAGGCCCCGGCGTTCCACGACGACATCTTAGTTGAGCGCGCGATTACGCGTCAGAACCACGAGTCGGCTTCGCTCCACCGCCAGGGTCCCAGCGCCATGGTCAGCAGCACCGCGGCCATGGCCACCGGCGCACCGAGATCGGTCGAGCCATCGGCGAGGCCGAAGTCGCTATTCTGGGCGCGGCGTTCATCCTGAAGGCGCAGGGTCCAGGCCGGCCCTGAATGCCGAAGCCCCTGTCGCTCCCGTCGCCCCCAGTCACTCGGCTTGAGCGTAGCCCGGGAACGTCCTTTCCTGCTTTTGCACGATTAAGCAGTCAACCCAATAGGACCGATAAGACTTGGAAGGCTGGGAGTTCGGCCGAATCGGGCCCTCCTGGTCCACCTGTTAAGCTTGTGGGCGATCCCGTCGCAGGGTAATATGACATATAAAGTCGTATTTAGTCCTTTGTATGGGCTCGATTACGTTTTCGTTGTGTAATCGACAGGGCGAAGCTTTGGATTGTTTCCGATTGTTCATGCTTGGCGCGATTGCGGCGTTCGGGATTGAGGCGTCGGCTTGCGGAGAACCCGGAGCCAGGCGGCGCGTCGTCCCGAGCTACGATAATTTCACCGGCCGACTCGTCCAATTGAGTGCCGACCAGAATGGCGACGGCCGGCTCGATCAGTGGACCTACCTGGACGGCAACCGGCCGATGCGCGGTGAGGCCGATGCCAATGCCGACGGCCGCATCGACCGCTGGGAGTACTTCAACGCCGAATCGGCGCTCGTGATGGTCGGGACCTCCAGCCTGGACGATGGGACCGAGGATACGTGGACCGATACCGTGCCGGCCGCGAACGGCGAGATGCACGTGGCCCGCTCGCGCCGCCGCGACCGCCAGCACGATCGTCACGAGTACTTCCGTGGCACGGTGTTGGTCCGGGTGGAAGAAGACACCAACGCCGACGGTCGCATCGACCGCTGGGACCGCTACGAAGGGCCGGTCCTGCGCGAGGCGGCCTTTGATACCACGCTCAGTGGCCGCAGCCCCGATCGCCGGGTGCTCTACGACGAGCGGGGCCGCTTCGAGCACGTCGAAGCGGATCCGGACGGCGACGGCCGGTTTGATCGGGTCGGCGGTGAGCCCGCGCCGCCCGTGCGACAACCTGGAGCATTTGAATGAGTGTGTTTGTCCCCCGCCGAAGCACGGTCCTGGTTGTCAGTCTGCTCCTCGGGCTGGTCGCCGCCGATGCCGCCGCGCAAGTCAACGTCGGCACCGGACCGTTGACCGGCACGCTCGCCGAGACGGAACCGACGGCCGGCGTGTTGTCGCTCGGCCCGGTCAAGCTGGCCCCCGGCCTGATCATCCGTGAGATCGGGTGGGACTCGAACGTGTTCGATGAGGCCGAGTCGGAATCGCCGAAGGAGGCTTACCTCATCTCGGGCCAGCCGGACGTGTCGGTCTTCACGCGCCTGCGCTTCGTCAAGGTGTCAGCCTATGCCGGCCTCGAGTTCAACTATTTCAAGACCTACACGAGCGAGGACTCGGTCGGCCACGCCGTGCGCGGGCGTGTCGACGTCCTGCTGAGCCGCTTGCGTCCGTTCGTCGCCGCCGGCGAGACCAAGACGCGGACACGGCCCAACGGCGAAATCGACGTCCGCGCCGACCGTACCGACAACGAGTTCTCGGGCGGTCTGGCCTTCGACCTGTCGGCCCATTCGCTGGTTTACGGCGCTGGGGTCCATACTTCTTACGCCTTCGAGGACGCGTTCCAGGATGGCGTCAATGTGGGCCAGACCATGACGCGGGACGGCTATGTCTATTCAGCCGGTGTGCGCACCGACCTGACACCGCTCCTGGCGCTGACGGTCAGCGGCGGCTACCAGGAAGACCGGTTCGAGTATGTCCCGCTGCGCAACACCGAAAGCTACTACTCGTCGGCCGCGCTGCGGTTCGCTCCCGAAGGGGTAATCAATGGCGCGGCGCAGATCACGTATCGCAACATGAAGCCGGTCGACCCGCTGGTCCGTCCCTTTCAGGGCCTTACCGGCCTGGTGGCTCTGAGCTATTCATTCCTGGAGGTAGGCCGTCTTAATCTTGGGCTGGGCCGCAATATCGAGTACTCGTTCGACACGGCCGAGGCGTACTACCTGGAGAACACCGTCAGCCTGGCCTACACCCACCGCATCGCGGGCATGGTGGATGTCCAGGTAAAGGGCCTGCGCTCGGTCTTCGATTACGACGCCAGCGAAACCGAGCCGGCCCACCGCGACACGCTCGACACGGCGGGCGGAAGCCTCGGCTATAATCTGAAGAATCGGACTCGAATCGCCCTGAATTACGAGTTCTCGCGCCGCCAGTCGCCAGCTTTCGCAGATCGGAACTACGACCGTAATCGTGTGTTTCTCTCGTGGCTGTTTGCATTCTGACCATGGTTTACTCACTGTTGCTCTCCATCCTGCTCCTGGCTCAAACCGCTGTTCCGGCCCAGCGGCCAGGCGGGTCCGGCGCGCAGTCGCCGCCACAGGCCAGCGCGACCTACCTGATCGGCGCCACCGACGTACTGGGCATCAAGGTGTTCGGCGAAGACCAGCTGAGCAATTCTTACAACGTCGATGCCGATGGCAGCATCACGTTCCCGCTGCTGGGCCGCCTGGCCGTAGCGGGCAAGACCACCCGTCAGATCGAAGAAGAGCTGACCAAGGCGCTCTCGGATGGCTGGGTGCGCAAGCCGCAGGTGTCGGTCGAGATTGCGGCCTACCGCAGCCGCTCGATCTTCGTGATTGGCGAGGTCCGCCAGCCGGGCCGGTACACGATCGAGGGGCCGATGACGCTGCTCGAGGTCATCGGGCAGGCGGGTTCACTGACCGCGGCGGCCAGCGACACCATCATCGTGCAGCGGTTCAAGGACGGCATTGCCGCCTCGGTGTCCGCGCCACCGGTCGCCGGCGACCCACGGGTGTCGGAAGTCATGCGGTTCAGCCACCGCGAGCTGCAGGAAGGCCGTCTCACCGCCAACATCCTGCTGCAGGACAGCGACGTCATCCTGGTGCCGCCCGCCGAGAGGTTCTACGTGACCGGGTTCGTCAAGACTCCCGGCGCGTTTCCGTTGCCGCCGGGCATGACCGTGCGCCAGGCCCTCGCGGTGGCCGGCGGCATCAACGAGCGCGGCTCTGACCGCGGCATCAAGATCATCCGCATCGTCAACGGCAAGGAAGTCGAGATCGACGCCAACTTGTCAGACCTGGTGCGGGCCAACGACACCATCAAGGTGCGGCAGCGGCTGATTTAGGCCCGGCGGCCCTCGGCTGCTGCCGCTGACCGCCTTCCCAATTTTTGACCATCATCATCGAGCCCGGGCGGGCGGCCGCTCACTACTGGCGCGATCTGTGGCGTTACCGCGAGCTCATGTACTTCCTCGCGTGGCGAGACCTGTCCGTGCGCTACAAGCAGACCGCCATTGGCGTGGCGTGGGCCGTCCTGCGGCCGGCCTTGACCCTGCTGGTGTTCGTGGCGTTCCGGCGGATGGCAGGTCTTCGGCAGAGCGAAGTACCCGATGTCGTGCTGGTAATGGCGGCGGTCCTGCCCTGGCAGTTCTTCTCGTCGGCGTTGTCGGAATCGTCGGCCAGCCTGATTGGCAACACCGGCCTCATTTCCAAGGTGTATTTTCCCCGCCTGATCATTCCGGTGGCGGCGATTGCCACCGCGTTTGTGGACTTCCTCATCACGCTCGGGCTGTTGGCGGGGCTGATGGCCTGGTACGGTGTGGCGCCTGACGCGCGGTTGTTGGCGTTGCCCGCGTTCGTGCTGCTCGCGGCGGTGTTGTCACTGGGCCTTGGCCTGCTGCTGGCCGCGCTTACGGTGACGTATCGCGATTTCCGTTACGTGGTGCCGTTCGTCGTCCAGATGGGCCTGTTCGTGTCGCCGGTGGCGTTCGCCACGTCGCAAGTCCCCGAACGGTGGCGCCAGGTCTACGCGCTCAATCCCATGGTCGGCATCATCGACGGCTTCCGCTGGTCTGTCCTCGGCGGCCAAGCTCCGCTCGCGCCCGCCTTCCTCGTCTCGTCGGTGGCGCTGTCGCTTGGTGCGCTAGTCGTGGGCGCCTGGTACTTCCGGAAGACAGAACGCGGTTTTGCCGATGCCATCTAGGGCGAGCGCATGAGCGCGTCGGTGGTTTCAGTCGAGGGCGTTGGCAAGCGCTACCGATTGCGGCATCGGCACGAGACCGAGCGGTACGCCACGTTGGGTGAGGCGGTCGTCGGCGCCTTCAAGGCGCCGTTCCGGCGGCTGAGCGGTGCACGGCTGCCGGCGGTGACCACCGACGACTTCTGGGCGCTGCGCGACGTGTCGTTCCGCATCAGCGAAGGCGAAGTCGTCGGGATCATCGGCCGCAACGGCGCCGGCAAGAGCACGCTGCTGAAGATCCTCAGCCGCATCACCGAGCCGACGACCGGCCGGATCGTGCTGGGTGGACGCGTGGCGAGCCTCCTCGAAGTCGGCACCGGCTTTCATCCCGAACTGTCCGGGCGCGAGAACATCTTCCTGAACGCCGCCATTCTCGGCATGAGCCGCGCGGAGACGGCTCGCAGGTTCGACGAGATCGTCGCCTTTGCCGAGGTCGAGCAGTTTCTCGACACGCCGGTGAAGCGTTACTCATCCGGCATGTACGTGCGGCTGGCGTTTGCCGTCGCCGCGCACCTCGAGCCCGACATCCTGATCGTGGACGAGGTGCTGGCCGTCGGCGACGCCGCGTTCCAGAAGAAGAGCCTCGGCAAGATGCACGAAGCCAGCCGCAGCGGGCGCACGGTGTTGTTTGTCAGCCACAACATGGCGGCCGTCGGCAACCTCACCAGCCGGTGCGTAGTCCTCAGCGCCGGCACGGTCGCGTTCGACGGCGCGCCCGCCGCCGCGATTGAGCACTACATGCAGTCCGGCCAGCGGCCCTCCGGGCCGGCCGTGGCCAATGGCCGCGGTCCGCACACGGCAGTCATGAGGGCCCGGCTACTGAACAGCGCGGGTGAGGGGACCGACATCTACCAACCGGGAACGCCGCTCCGCATTGAAGTCGTATTCGAAACCGACGGCACGCCACGGGCCTCGCTGGAGGCCTTCCTGATCGACGCCGTGGGCCAGAAGCTGGCGCTCGCCTCGCTGCACCAGTTTCACGGCGTCACGCTGCCCAGCCAGAGAGGCCGGTTCCGCACGGTTCTGGACCTCGAGCCCATGTGGCTGGCGTCCGGCTCGTACAGCTTCGACGTGACGACCTCGATCGTTAACTCGAACTGGGACCACTATGTGGAGGGGTTGATCCAGTTCGACGTAACCGGGTCGAATCCCGGGGGCCAGGCGTGGGACTTTCGTCACAGCTTGGGCTACGGCGCCTTGGCCATGTCGTGCGCGCGGATGCCGGAGTTTCTCGCGGAGCGCGATGGCCGCTGAGGTCGCCGCTGAGCGGGCCGGACGCGCTGATGCGTGCCGCGTGATCAAGGCCTGTCCGGCCTGCGCCGCCGGCACGTACCAGCGAGTTGGCGAGACGGCGAGTGCCTTCGACACCGTGATGGCGGGCCGCGTCTTCCGCCAGCCCGCCTACGCGATCCACCGGTGCGAGCAGTGTGACCTCTATTACAAGTCCCGCACGCTCACCGTCGCGCAGCTCGAGGACTACTACTCCGTGCTCGACAGCGCACCGTTCGAGCATGAGGGGGACTATCCAACGGACCGCGCGGTTCGCCGCATGCTGGGCGAGCTGGCACCGGAGAGCCGCGTGCTGGATTTCGGCTGCAGCACCGGCCGCATGCTCAAGGAGCTCACTACCCGCCTCGATTGCTTCGGTGTCGAGCCGAATACCGAGGCGGCGGCCATCGCCGGCCGCCGCGGCATCCGGATGATCGCGGAAGAACGCCTCCGCAGCAACGCAGGGGCGTTTGACGCGATTATCCTGGCCGACGTGTACGAACACTTGCCGCACCCCGTCACGCTGGTCGAGCTGCTGGTCTCTCGACTCAAGCCGGGCGGGTGGCTGGTAATCGTGACTGGAAATGCCGATGCCGTGCCATTTCGAGCTCGCCTGGGCGAGTTCTGGTACTTCCGCCTGCCGGGCCACTTGCACATGCTCAGCGAGCACCATGCGTCATGGCTGGCCTCGCGGCTGTCCCTCGAACTCAGCGAACTCCGGCGGTGCAGCCATTACGACACGCCCGGACCACAGCGCGTGCGCCAGGCGGCACAAGCTTGGCTCTACCATCAGTTCCGCGCTGCCCCGTGGCCGCCACTGACGGCCCTGTTGCGGCGGTTACCCCGGTTGCGCGATGCGGAGCAGTGGTCGACGGCGCCGGCCCTGACCTACACCTGCGACCACGTGGTCGCGAGGTTCCGCAAGCCTCCAGCCTTCAAAAATCCAGCACCCTGACCTGCTCACGCCCCCGCGAACACACCAATGGCTAAACAAAAAATTCTCGTGACCGGCGGCCTCGGCGCCGTCGGCACCTACCTGGTCAAAGAGCTTCGCGGTCGCGGCCACGAAGTGTTCGTGGCTGATCACAAGCACAGCCGGGAAACATCGTATGCGCGCTGCGACGTCGGCGAGTTCCGGCAGGTCGAGCGCCTCTGGCGGGGCGGCGGCTGGGAACAGGGCAGTCTTGCGAAGCCGCACAAGTTCGACATCGTCTACCACCTGGCCGCTGAGTTCGGCCGCTGGAACGGTGAGGACTACTACGAGAACGTGTGGCGCACGAACGCGGTGGGCACCAAGAACATTCTCCGCATGCAGGAGCGCGAGGGGTTCCAGGCGGTGTACTTTTCGTCGTCAGAGGTTTACGGCGATTACGACGGCGTGATGACTGAGGACGTGCTCGATCGCGTCGAGATCAAGCAGATGAACGACTACGCGATGTCGAAGTGGGTCAACGAAATGCAGATCCTGAATTCGGCGACCCAGTTCAAGACCAAGTCCGTGCGCGTCCGCCTGTTCAATACCTACGGCCCTGGCGAGTACTACAGTCCGTACCGATCGGTCATCTGCCTGTTCTGCTACCGCATCCTGCACGACATCCCGATTACGGTTTACAGCGGCTACAAGCGGACCAGCACCTTCATTACCGACATGGCCCGCACGTTGTCGAACATCAGCGATCGGTTCAGGGCTGGGCAGGTCTACAACATCGGCGGAGAAGACTTCCATACCATCGAGGAAGTGGCCGAGATCGTGCTGCGGCTGACGGGCAAGGAAAAGCAGCGCAAGAAGCTGGTGAAGATCACGGGCGACGAAATGCTGACGACCCGTACCAAGCAGGTGGATTGTTCGAAGGCGCGCCGCGAGCTCAAGCACAAGACGACGGTCACGCTCGAAGACGGCATCGCCCAGACGATCGCGTGGATGCGCGATGTGTATCGCCTGAAATAGTGCTGCCCCGGCTGCTGTATCTTGGCGACGTTCCGGTCGAAGCGAGCTATCACGGCTCGGCCTTGCTGTACCGGCTGTTCCAGCAGTACCCGGCCGATCGCCTGGTCGTCATTGAGGGCACGCTGGTGCCGCCTCGGACCGATCGGCGACTGCACGGGGTGCGGCATCTCAGCCTCGCGGCTGGCCGTCCCCGCTGGCTCAACACCAGGTTCCACGATCATTACACGTGGTGGCTCACCATCACGGCGGCGTCGCGCGCACGCGCGGCCCGGAGGCTGTTGGTCGACTTTGCGCCGGAGGCAATCGTGACCGTGCCGCACGGGCATACGTGGATCACGGCCGCGGCCCTGGCGCGCGAACTCAGAGTTCCGCTCCACCTGATCATCCACGACGACTGGCCGCGCGTGGTGGCGCCGTCGTTGCGACCTCGCGTGGAGCGTCGGTTTGGCGAGGTCTATCGCCAGGCGGCGTCGCGCTTCTGCACCTCGCCCCACATGACCAGGGAATACGAGAAGCAGTATGGCGCGCCGGGCACCCTGTTCTTGCCGTATCGTGCGGCCTCGACACGTACGTTTCCACCCCGCGCCGCCCGCCCGGGCCGACACGCCGGCGCACCGGTGTTCGCCTTCGCCGGCACCATCAACTCGCCCGGCTACGCCACCTTGCTTCGCCATCTGGCGGCCACGCTCGGCCGGCTTGGCGGGCAGCTGCTGATCTTCGGCCCGCTGACGGCGGAGTCGGCGCGGGCCTCGGGGCTCGATCACCCGGCGATTCGCCTCGGCGGCCTGGTCGAATCGTCCGCCCTCATGGAACGGCTGCGCGCCGAGGCGGACGTTCTGTTCGTGCCGATGTCGTTCGCACCGGAGGACCGGGCGAACATGCAGATGGGATTCCCGAGCAAGCTGACGGACTGCACGGCGGTCGCCATGCCATTGCTGATCTACGGGCCGTCGTATTGTTCGGCCGTGGAGTGGACGACGCAGAATCCAGGGGTCGCCGAGGTCGTGACGTCTGGCGATAGCGCCCTGCTGGATGCGGCAGTCGCGCGCCTGGCAAACGACGAACCCTATTGCCTGGGCCTGGCGACGTACGCCGCCCAGGTTGGTGATCGCGACTTCTCCGCGTCCGCGGCTGCGGCCGCATTCCACGCGGCCTTGACGGTGAATTCGCCGGCATGACGAAACGGGCTGTACCGGCATCGTTTCGGGATCGCATGATCCTTGGCGGCTTGCGCCTGCTTCCGCGCGCGCTGGCGAGTCACACCATGTTCCTGCTGCAGACCCAGCCGGAACTGGCCGACGAGTGGGGCTACCACGTCCGCGCGATCCACTACTACGACCCTTTGCCCGACTTCCGGACAGTAACGACTGCGGCGACCGAAACGCGACGCACCTCTCCGGCGATTGACTTCGATCTCGACGGCCAGCAGGCCCTGGTGCGGCGCCTTGGCGAGGCATTCGGCGCGGAGGTCGTCGCCGCCGCCCAGGCGTTTGATTTCCGAAACGAATACTTCGCCGGCCTGGACGCGGCGATGTACTACGCGCTCGTTCGCCATCTCAAACCGAAACGCGTGATCGAGATCGGATCCGGTTATTCGACGCGGATCGCTGACCTGGCACTCAGCCGCAACCGCTCCCGCGGGGCCGACGGAGAACTGATCTGCATCGAGCCGTTTCCGCAGCCGCGCCTCCTCGACGCGAGGCCGACGATGACGCTGATCGAGAAGCCCGTTCAGGAGGTGCCGCTCGAGCTGTTTGAGGAACTGGGCGCCAACGACATCCTGTTCATCGACTCAAGTCACGCGGTGAAGTTCCGCGGCGACGTGTGCCGCGAGTTCCTGGAGATCCTGCCGCGCCTGCAAGTAGGTGTGTGGGTCCACGTGCACGACATCTTCTTCCCTTCGGACTATCCCGTGCGGTGGCTGGTCGAACAGCGGCTGGCGTTCACGGAACAGTACCTGCTGGAAGCCTTCCTCGCCTTCAACCGGCAGTTCACCGTCCGCGCCGCCAACCACGGGCTGCGCCAAGATTATGCGTCGGTCGTCGCCAGTCTCTGTCCGTCCACGCTGCAGCCGGCCGGCGACCATGGCGCCGGCAGTTTCTGGATGCAGCGCACGCCGTGATCGAGACGGTCAGCGCCATTGTCCCGACGATCGGGCGCCCGGACTCCCTGACGGCGCTGTTGGAATCACTCGCGATTCAGACGCGGCCCCCCGACGAAGTGATCGTCGCCGACGGCAGTGCCGATGACCGGACCGCGAGCGTTTGTGCCGAAGCGAGATGGCTGCGCGCGGGCCTGAGAGTGCGAAGCGTGGCAGTGCGGCCACCCCATGCCGCCCGTCAGCGACAGGCCGCCATTGCCCTGGCCACCGGCTCGCTCCTGCTCCTGCTCGACGACGACGTGGTGCCGGAGCGCGGCTGTGTGGCGGCGATGACGGCGGCAATCGCCGCGCCGGGTGTCGTGGCGGTCAGCGCCGATTTCAGCAACGAGCCGTGGCCGGGACCGACCCGTTTGTGGCGCGCATACCTGAGGATCGTCGAAGGCCTAGCCGACAACGCATGGCAGGGACAGGTGGTGGGGCCGCTGCTGCGGTTTGGCTACCGGCCGAGCCCCGCACAAGACATGCCAATGGCGTGGTTGGGCGCCGGCAATAGCCTGGTGCGCCGTCAGGCCTTCCAGCAGGCTGGCGGGTTTTCCGACTTCTTCCTGCATCGCTCCACCATGAACGAAGACGTGGACCTCGGCCTAAAGCTCGCCCGGGTAGGTCGCATCCTGTTGTGCCCGGCCGCTCGCATGGCGCACCACCACGCACCGTCGGGCCGCGTCTCCGCCATAGTGGCCGCCGAGGACGATCTCTATAATCGCTACATGATTCTCCGCCGGACGCTCGGCCGGTCACGCCTGGCTTCCTTCGGCCTGGTGTGCTTGTTTCTCGGCGTGGAAACATTCGGCAACTTGGGCGGATCGCTTTGGCGCGTCCAGTCGCATGGCTTCGTGTCCCGCCTCGCCGGGCGCCTGAAGGCGGTAGTGCGCATCCTGTTGCCAGCACGACGCGAGGCCGCCAGGTGAAGAACCCGTGGCGCTTCGTGGACTATTCCCGCTCCGCGCGAGGATGAGTTCAGAGCTCACGCGGCGGCTGGGCATCGGGATCGGCGCTGTATGCATCGCCTACGTCATGGCCGCGATGACGATTTTTCCGTCACTGTTTCCCGACCCCGCGTACGGGCTGCTCGTGCAAAAGAGCATGCGGGCCGGCGCCGCGTGGAACCACATGACGGAACCGCGGCCCGATGACATCGCGGAGGACCACAGCTATTTCTATACCGTCTGGTCGCCAGGGCAGCAGGTCGTCCCCGGCGAATTCATGGCCCTCGGCCTGACACTCGGGGCGTCGTTGACCGCCGTCAACATCCTGGCGGCACTGTTGGGTCTGGCGGGGTGGCACGGGCTGTTTCGGGCATTGGCCTTCACGCCGGTCGTTGCGCTCGGCGCGTGCCTGGTCGTCGTCGCCTCCCGCACCTTCGGTTTCTCGTTCCTCGCCTACGTCGGCAGCGACCAGCTGGCGTTCGCCGGGTTTCCATTTCTCGCCTGGGCATTGCTCAGGGCCCGTACCAGCTGGGCGCTCGTTCTGCTGGCGCCGGTGGCCGTCCTCACGGGGTTCTTCCTGAAGAACAGCATGGCCGTCTACGTCACGGCCTGGTGCGGGGCGCTCCTGGTGGCCAACCTCTGGAGCGCGGGGCGTTCGGCCCGCACACTGGCGCACGCCGCCGCAGTGATCGCCGCGGTCGGTGGCGCGGTGTTCCTGCTTGACGGGGCCTACGTCTCCCGCGGCTGGACGCCAATGACTTATCAGCCTGCCTGGAGTCCGCGCCTCGCTACCTACCTGCTACCGACAAGCATGCCGATCCTGGCGGGGACCGGATGGGGCGATCTCTTGAGCCGGGTGTTCTCTCATCCATCTTCGCCACCAGTGGACTACAAGAGCAGCCTGGCGCTGCTGGTGCCGCTGGGCACGTTGACGGTGGCGTGGGGAATCGCGGAGTGCCGGCAATCCCTGCGTACCGAATCGCGCCTTGTCATTGTCGCGTTCGTGGCCCAAGTCGTCGCCGTTTTCACCGTATGGCTCGCCACGGGTTCGGGTGCCAGCTTGTCCCTGTCCCGCCATTACATGATTCCAGGTGTCCTGCTGCTGCCCTTGCTCATCGAACGACTGCTCGCAATTCGCTCGGGGCTGCTTCAGCGCGCATTGGTCGTCGCCATGGCCCTGCCGATGCTCTACGGCGTGCTCTCATTCGGAGCCAACTGGACAAGGCACCACCGCAATCGGGCCGCGCATTCGCCCGAGGTCGGTGTGGTTCACCTCTCCTTGACGCCACGGGTCGTGCAGCACCTGCGGACGCTCGATCGCAGCTTGCCGGCAGGCAGCCTGGTCGTCGTACCGAGCCCCTCGCTCGCGTTCGAGTTTTCCAGAACCCGAGTGTTGGCGACCAGTGCCACCTCCGACGGGGTTCCCGAATTCGAGAGAACGCGGTGGGGCGGCCGAGTCCAGAATCTGGTCGTGATTGCGGAGCTGAGCGGCCAGTCACCGGAAGAGATCCAGGCGTGGCTGCGGTCATTCACCTCGTACGCCGGAGCCGGCTGGTCTCAAGTGTCGGCCGACGGGTTCTCGTACTACGTGCCGGGGGGGCAGGCGATTAACCCATCCTGGTTGAAAGCGACGCTTGCAGGAACATCAGCCGATTCACGTTGAGGCGCCTGGGGCCAGCCCGGTGTCAGCCATCGTCACCGCCTACGATCGGATCGATCAGACGGTCGTCACCCTCCACCGGATCGCCGACTGTGAGCCGCCGCCGGCCGAGATCCTCGTGCACGTCGACGGCAACCAGGTGGCCTGCGCCGATGCGGTCCGGAAAGCCTTTCCCGCCGTCAAGGTGCTGCTTAGTGCGCAGCGGATCGGACCGGGTGGTGGCCGTAATTTGCTGCTGGCGGCTGCGACCGCGCCCATCGTGGCGAGTTTCGATGACGACTCCTACCCAATCGATCGCGACTACTTCGCGCGCGTGCGGGACGTCATGCGGCGCTTTCCCCATGCCGCCATCGTGTGCGCGCGGGTGTATCACCAGGGCGAACTCCTGGCCAACGCATCTCAGCAGGCCAGCTGGGTGGCCGACTTTGTCGGCGGTGGGTGCGTCTATCGGGCGGCCGCTGTTGCGGCCGGGCCGCGTTACGTGCCGCTAGTGGTCGCGTACGGCATGGAGGAGAGCGACCTGGCGTTGCGACTGCATGCCCGCGGGGAGCGCGTGCTCTTCACCCCGTGGCTGCGAGTGTTTCACGACACCGATCGCGCCCGCCATGCCGATCCGGCGGTCACCGCCGCGAGCATCAGCAATCAGGCGTTGCTGACCTTCTTGCGCTACCCGATCACCCTCTGGCCCGTCGGTTTCATGCAGAGCCTCAATCGTGTGTCGTGGTTGCTGCGGAATGGCCGCCAGCGCGGGGTGCTGCGGGGACTCGCCAACATCCCGCGGCGGTTGTGGACGTACCGCGCCTATCGAGGGCCGGTGTCGCGCCGGCAGTTGCGGTCGTACCATGCCCTGCGACGGAGGCCAGTTGTCGCCGAGCGCGAGTCGTGAGCCTGCGCAGCCTCGACGCGTTGCGTGGCGCTTTGGCGGTGTACGTGCTCGTCGGTCATTGCCGGTGGCTGTTATGGTCCGGACACAGCGCATGGCTGGGAAGTGCGCCTGCCGCCTGGGAGCTACCGCTCGGGTTCGGGTCTGGCGCCTTTCGCTATGGTCGTGAAGCAGTCATGGTGTTCTTCGCGCTCAGCGGCTTCTTCATCCACTTGCGGGCCGGCGAAACCTTGCGGGCCGGTACCGCGCCGCCGAAGTTGCCCGCGGGGAGGTTCCTGGCGCGCCGGGCTCACCGGCTGGTCGCGCCGTACGGATTCGCGTTGCTCGTCACGGTGCTGTGCGACCTTGTCGGACGCGCCTGGTTCCCGGCTCTGTATGCCGGGCAGACCGGCGACGTGCTGCTCGACCAAACGTTCGCGCGCGGCGGATACGCGACCGACAACGTTCTGCCGGCACTGGTGCTGTTGCCGTCCAGCCTCGGCCACGATTTCGGATCGAATGGGCCGCTCTGGTCGCTGGCGTACGAGGTCATTTACTACCTTCTGTATCCCGCGTGGCTCGCCGTGCGTCGGCGCTCCGCGCTCGCGGCCTTTGGCGCCGTGCCCGCGGCCTGCCTGGCACTGACCTTGCTGCCGGGCGCGCCGTTTCTGCCGTTGGTCCTCATTCACTACCCAATCTGGCTGGCCGGCGCGTTCCTCGCCGAGCGCCTGCCCGGCCTGCAGCCGTCGCAACGGTCGGTCATGCTGTCGGCGGCGCTGTTCGCGGCCGGACTGCTGGGCCACCGTGCGAGTAACTGGTTGGCCGCGTCCATTCTCGCGACCATCCTCTTTGGTGGCGCCGCCGTAACCGCGTGCGCGCTGGCGCCCGGCCGCGGTTGTCCTGCCTGGTGGGTGCGGCTGTTCGAATACTTTGGCATTCGCTCGTACACGATCTACATGGTCCACATGCCGTTCGTGTCGCTGCTGGGAGCATGGTTGATCCACGCCGGTGGACGTCCGATGCACGGTTGGTTCGCCGCCGGCGGGGCCGTACTCGCGATTGGCCTCAGCTGCGCGTGTTTCGAGCTCTGCGAACGTCACTTTCTCCACGCCCGGCTGCGAGTCGGGCAGGCCCGCGCGTGACGGCAACACCGGGATGGGCGTGCTGCCATCTCGGCGCGCGCGAGCATTACGCGATTCCCCGGGCGTTACACCTGCGCGGCGAGTTGCGCCTACTGGTGACCGACGCGTGGTCGCCTTGGGGCCAGTTGTGGCAGAGCGGGCCGGCCAAGTCGATACGCCGGCTCAACGAGCGCTTTCACCCACAGCTGGCCACCGCGGCGGTGCGCCCGCTAACCGCCTCGCTAATGGCTCATGAGTTGGCGTGGCGGCTGCAGCGACGAGCGGGCTGGGACATGATCGGTGCGCGGAATGCGTGGTTCCAGGGCAAAGCCGCGGCCGTGGTCTCGCGCTGGCGCCCGAATGATTCCGATCAACCAGTGGTCTTCGCGCACAGCTATTCGGCCCGAGCCATTTTTGAGGTTGCGAGAGCGCGAGGCTGGCAGACCGTGCTGGGCCAGATTGATCCCGGGCCCGAACATTTCGCCGTGGCGCGGCGCCTCGCCGCCGGCGCGGCAGAGTTCGGTGCCGCGCCCGCCGAGCCGCCGGCGTCGTACTTCGCGTCGTGGCGTGACGAGTGCGCCTTGGCCGATCACATTATGGTGAATTCCGAGTGGTCGCGGACTGCGTTGACCCGGGTCGGCGTGGACGCCAACAAGCTGCACGTGGTGCCGTTGGCGTACGAACCGGAACGCACTGGCGCGCCGCGGCACGCGTATCCGGAAGTGTTCACACCGGCGCGACCCCTGCGGGTGCTCTACGTCGGCAGCGTGTCCGTGGTGAAAGGCGTGCCTGAGTTGCTGCGCGCGGTCGCCGGCCTTGGTGATGCGCCGGTAACGCTTCGTATGGTGGGGCCCGCCGGCATGACCGTGCCCCCCGAGTTCGCCGCGCATCCGTCCATCGAGTGGGTGGGCGCCGTCAGCCGCAGTGAAGTCATGACGGCGTATCAAACCGCCGATGTCCTGGTGTTCCCGTCGCACTCCGACGGCTTTGGCATGGCCCAGGTCGAAGCGCAGAGCCACGGCCTGCCGGTGATCGCGTCGCCCTGTTGTGGCCGCGTGGTTGACGACGGGCGGACCGGCGTCGTGTTGCCTGAAGTGTCATCCTCGGCGATTGCCGAGGCCATCCGCGAACTGCTGGCCCGGCCCGAGGTGTTGGCCGGGTGGTCCGACCAGGCCTCGGCGCGGGCGGCGTTCGATGTGGCGACGCTGGGGACGGCCCTGGCCGCCGTGGTCTCGTGATGCCGCCGCCCACGGCCCTTGATCCCTGGTTGCTCGAGCACATGGTGTGCCCGCGCGATCATCGGCGACTGGCGCAGCGTGGCGATGAGCTCGACTGCGGCGAACACCGTTACCCAATTGTTCAGGGCGTGCCGATGATGCTGCTCGACAACGTGCCGCACACGCTCGATATCGCGAGGCGTTCCATCGAGGCCGCGAGCGGCAATCGAACCTCCACGCTCTTTCTCGACACTCTCAGCCTCAGCGACAATGAGAAACAAGGCATCGTCGCCCTCGCCGCGACCGGCGGGCCAATCGACCCTGTGGTGGCACACTTGGTGGCGGCAACCAATGGCCTGATGTACAAGCACTTAATCGGGCGCCTCGACCGTTACCCCGTACCGCCCGCGCCGTTGCCACCCGGTAACGGCCGCCGTCTACTCGACATTGGGTGTAGCTGGGGGCGTTGGACGGTGGCCGCCAGTCAGGCCGGCTACGAGGCGATTGGCGTCGACCCCTCGCTGGGGGCGGTGCTGGCCGCCCGCCGAGCGGCAGCGCAGGTCGGCGCCTCGAGCCGCTACCTGGTGGCCGATGCGCGCCACTTGCCATTTCCGCCAGGCACGTATGACAACGTGTTCTCGTACAGCGTGATTCAACATTTCTCGCGCGCAGACGCCGTGCGTTCGGTTAGCGAGATTGGCCGCGTGTTGCGGCCGGGCGGTCTAGCCAAGGTGCAAATGCCGACGCGCTTTGGACTGCGCTGCCTTTACCACCAAGCCCGGCGTGGCTTTCGTGAAGGTCGTAATTTCGAGGTGCGATACTGGAACGGCGGTGAACTCGAACGATTGTTCACCAGCCAGATCGGCCCGACGAGTTTGGAGGCTGACTGTTTCTTCGGCATCGGGCTGCAAGCCTCGGATGCGGAAATCCTCACGCCGGCCCTGCGACGGGTAGTGCGGGCGTCCGAGTGGATGAAAGCGCGCAGCCGGCGCTGGCCGGCGCTGGTGCGCGTTGCCGACAGTGTGTTCGCGCAGTCGGTGAAAGCCGCCCCGGGCCGCCCCGAGGATTCATGAGCGCTGTTGGTCACGTCAACATGCCGGCCAGTGTTCCTTCTAAATCCCAAGCCTGCCAAAGCGGTGACCTCGCCATGGGGCAAGCGGGAATCTTGCCGGCGAACCGACCATGCTGATCAAGCCAACCATAGCAGTCGTCACCCATTTCCCGTCGCCGTATCAAGTTGAACTATTCAACAAGGTGGAGTCGCAGCGTCCGGGTTGTCTACGAGTGTTCTATCTACACAGCCACGCTTCCGACCGCCAATGGAGCCCTATCAAAGCGTCCCACGAGCATAAGTTTCTGGACCCTAAGGTCGGCGGCATGTCGACGGACGAGAACGCGACTGCGGAAGCGGACCTCATGGTCTTCAACTACTACAATGACCCGCGTGTCGCACGGCTGATCCGCTTGCGCGCGGCCAGCGGGCAGCCTTGGGTGTTTTGGGGCGAGCGGCCGGGGTACCGGTTTCCATGGTTGGGCCGCCTTGCTCGTCTGCACCGCCTCGCCGCGTTGCGGTCGAGCCATCAGCCGGTCTGGGGAATTGGACGTTGGGCGGTCGACGCCTACCGTCGAGAATTCGGTACTGGACGCCACTATTTGAATCTGCCCTACTATTCCGACCTGGAGCGATTTCAGACGTTGCGGCCGTCGTTTCGCTCCGAGGACTTTACCTTCCTGTTCTCGGGTTCGTTGTCGCATCGTAAAGGTGTCGACCTTCTGGCCCGGGCATTCGCTCGGTTGGCGGCCGAAAACCCAAGGGTGCGACTCATCCTGATGGGCGCGGGCCGGATGGAGCGGGACCTTCGTGCCACGCTCGGTACATGTAGCCGGGTCCAATGGACAGGGTTCAAGGATTGGGGCCAGCTTCCGTCAGTGTACGAGTCCGCGCATGTCTTATGTGTTCCCTCGCGGTATGACGGATGGGGAATGGTCGTGCCCGAGGGATTGGCCACCGGCCTGCCGGTCATTGCCACCGTTCGCACCGGTGCCGCCCATGACTTTCTTGCCTCGGGCCAAAACGGTTTGTTGATCGAAGGCAACGACTGGCTGGCACTGTATCGCGCCATGAAAGAAATGGCCCAACTCGACGAGGCCCGCTGGTCCGAATGGAGTCGGCGCGCCCGTCATAGCGTCGCAGCGCACTCATTGGCTAATGGTGCGGCGCGCTTTCTGGCTGCCGCAGAGCACGCATCGTTTAACGCGGGATCCGACGCTTAGCCATGTGCGGTATCGCCGGGGTGGTGGGGCGGGATGGGAGTCCGGAACTCACCGGCCGCGTGGAGCAAATGCGGCTGGCCCTTCGCCACCGTGGTCCGGACGACAGTGGGACGTGGCTCGCGCCCGGGAAAAACGCCGCGTTCGCCCACACGCGTCTCTCGGTCCTCGATCGAAGCGCCGCGGGTCATCAGCCCATGTCTCTGCCGGATGGCCGGTACACCATCACGTACAACGGAGAGATCTACAATTTCCCCGCCCTCCGGCAACGGTTGGCTGATGCCGGCGTCGAGTTCCATTCGCAGTCAGATACCGAAGTGATTCTTCGCATGTACGAGGCGCACGGACCCGCTTGCCTTGAGCAGTTGCGCGGCATGTTTGCCCTGGCGATTTGGGACAACAAAGAGCAGACGTGTTTCCTGGCACGGGATCGGTTCGGTGTCAAGCAACTCTACTATCAGTACGACAACGGCTCGGTGGCGTTTGCCTCAGAACTGCGCGCCCTCGCAGTGGCCGTGCCTCGCCAACTTAATCGCCAGGCGGTATTCCAGTTTTTCCTGTCAGGCTCAGTTCCTGAGCCACTGACGCTCGTCGATGGCCTGCAGGCTCTCGAAGCCGGGCACTACCTGCTATGGCGCGACGGGCAAGTGGACATTCGACAGTACTGGCAAGTTGAATTTTCACGAGCCGAAGTGGCTCCCGATCCGGCGGCACTAACGCGGGCCGCCCTAATCGACTCCGTAAAGCATCACTTCGTCAGCGATGTGCCGGTCGGAGTGCTGCTCAGTGGCGGCGTCGATTCGACCGCCATCCTGGCGCTGGCGCGAATCAGCCAGCCAGGGGAGCTGCATACCTTTACTCTCACGTTTCCCGGTACGCCAATGGACGAGGGGCCAACGGCCAGGCGCACGGCGGCGCTCTTTGGGACCATTCACCACGAATGCGCTGTCGACGGCCGAACCGCTCGCCAGATATTGAGAGACTTTCTTGAAGCGGTGGATCAGCCGAGCATCGACGGCTTCAACATTTTCGCGGCGTGCCGCCTGGCCAAAGCGCACGGCGCCAAAGTGATTCTGTCTGGCTTGGGCGGCGATGAACTGTTTGGTGGCTACCCCTCATTCCGTGAGGTGCCTCGCCTACTTAAGTGGGGGCTTCTGGCGCGAAGGGGTGGGCCGCTCAGCGCGGGCGTACTATCGCTCGCGGGAAGAGTTGGTGGGCCCAAGTGGCGCCGTCTCGCAGATCTGATCGACCTGCCGCCAGACCTGGAATCGGCTTATGGCGTTTTTCGTGGCATCTTCAGCCGCAGCGAGGCGCGCGTGCTGGCTCAGCATTATTCAGGCGAGAGTGGCCCGATGGATGTCCGGGCTCAGGCTCGCGAGGGGGCATCGACGCCCCTCGATCACATCAGCCAGCTCGAGTTGACACGGTATACCCGCAATCAGCTGCTCCGCGATGCTGATGTGATGAGCATGGCGTCCGGCGTTGAACTGAGGGTGCCATTCCTCGACTGCGAAGTGTTCGATACGCTGGCACATGTTCCCGCCGAGCAGCGGCTGGCCGAGGGAAAGGCGCTGCTTCTTTCCGCCGTTCCCGAAATACCTTCATGGGTCGCCGGCCAGACCAAACGGGGCTTCCTATTTCCTTTCCAGCATTGGCTGGATGAAGAATGGGCTGGCGACATGGGGGCGCCCGTCGACCAGAAGGTTGTGGCGATGGATACGTGGTTCCAGCAATGGTCAGTGATGGCGTTTGAAAGCTGGCTCCACCGTTTGGGGCCGGAGAATGGCTGAGTCAGCTGGCCGGGCCCGAAGCCTCTTATCGCCCGTGGAGTGTGTTGCCTTGGGACATTTGATGAGTTCCCTATACGGGACGCCGCATGTTTAGATTTGTCGATGGTCCGCGCGGCGCCTGGGCCGGGTGCCTGTTCTCGCTGGTGGCGACGTTGTTGGCCAGCGCGATGTGGTTTCCCCTCAACCCAGCGCCACAGGGGGCCTTAATGGCTCCGGGCGTCGTCTTGTCCCTGGGCATCATCTTGGTGCCGGCCCTCCGGCTGGCCACAGGTTCACCCTCGCTCACAAATGCCGAGAATCTTGTCGCCGCCGGTTACGTGTTGTGGTTGCTCGTCGACCTCATCCAGGGTGGCTACGCCATGGACGACGCCTCGACCGAGGGCCTTCGGCTGGCACTGGTGGCGGTGGGCGTGTCGGCCGCGGCCATGTGGTTCGGTGCGACTCGCAAGCCCTGGGCGTTGCCAAAATGGTTGGTTGATGGCGTCAGCCGGCCACTCGACCGCGTGACCGTGGCCAGGGCCATCCCGGTGTGCTTTCTGCTGGGCATGTCCAACTATCTCTACTCGGTTAACTTCGACATCCCGGCAATGTTCTCGTATCTTGGCGAGAGCCGCTGGTCGGCCCCGTGGGGGCGAGGCCAACTTGGCGGGTGGGAGGCGTTTCGAGATCAGGCTCCCTACTTCGGCTACGTGCTGCCGGCTCTGACGGCGTTGCTGATCGCACGACGCGGGCTGTTTAAGTTCCAGAGTGTCTTGGCGCTCGTGTGCACCGGCATCATGCTCACGTTCCTTGCACAAGGTGGCGGGCGCCGGCTGGTGGCCGTAACCGTTGGCGCTGGACTCATGGTCTGGGTGCAGGCCAACCCCTCGAAACGCTTCATGAACGTTGTGGTGATGGCCTGCGGGGCGATTGCTCTGGCCTGGACAGCCCAGTTCATGCTGAACGTCCGAACCCAGGGGTACCAGGATTTCCTGCTCCGTGGCAGCGAGTACGACTACCTGCACATCGACGACAACTTTCTGCGGCTGGCGCAGATCATCGACTTGGTGCCATCCAAGCGGCCGTACGTTGGCAGCCAACAGGTGGTGTTCGCCCTGGTGAGGCCGGTGCCCCGGGTGTTCTGGCCTGCGAAGCCTGTCAACCCTGGTTTCGACCTGCCCTCTGAGGTCGGGATGAGAGGCGTCAGCCTGTCATCGTCGATTGTCGGCGAATGGTACCTGAGCCTCGGGTGGATCGCTGTGATTTTCGGTGGCTGGTTGCATGGCCGCCTGGCGAGCACTACGAACAGCCTCCGCGACTTGGGAAACCAGGTCGGCAATCCGATTATCTACTCTCTTTCGGTCATGGTTCTGGTGGCCGGCCTGCGGTCGATGCAGGAATTGGTGCTGATGAGCTATGCACTCGTGGCATGGTGGGCCGCGAGCCACTTCCTGACGCCGAAACCGCTCCCGACGCGTTGAGAATCCTGCAGGTCGTGGCGTCGTACTATCCGGCCGTGCGCTACGGCGGCACCATCGTGTCGGTGCATGGCTTGGCCGCGGCACTGGCGGCCCGTGGTCACGACGTCCATGTTTACACCACGAGCGTGGACGGCGATCGGGATTCTGACGTGCCGCATGACCAACCTGTGATGCTGGACGGCGTTCACGTCTGGTACTTCCGGTCGCCCAACCTCAGGCACCTGTATCGCTCGCCGGACTTGCGGGCGCAGCTGGCCCGCACGGTCGCCGAATTCGATGTGGTCCACACCCACGCGGTGTTTCTCTGGCCGCTGTGGGTGGCAGCGCGCGCGGCAACGCGTGCCGGGGTGCCTTATGTCGTTTCACCCCGAGGGATGCTGGAGCGGGACCTCATCAGGCGGAAGAGCCCATGGCTGAAGGCACTCTGGATTGCCTTGATCGAGCGGCGTAACCTCGAGCGGGCTGCCGCCATCCACGTGACCAGCGCGCGGGAAGCCGAGGAACTGGCGAACTTCCACTTCCAGCTGCCGCCGGTCGTCACCATTCCCAACGGCGTCGATCTGGATGTGCCTGCTGCCAGCGACGGTGCAATGGTCGATCGCCTGTCCGTGGACGTCTCGGGCAGCCCGTATGTCCTGTTTCTGGGGCGGGTCAGCTGGAAGAAGGGCCTCGACCGCCTCGTGCGCGCCATGCCTTACATCTCGAACGGACTGCGCGTGCTCGTGGCGGGCGGGGATGACGAGGGGTTGCGCGGGTCTCTCGAAGCAGAGGCCGGACGGCTGGGCGTCGCCGACCGCTTGGTCTTCACCGGTCCGGTCGCCGGTGCTGGCAAGCACGCCTTGCTGGCTGGCGCGCACCTGCTGGTGCTGCCGTCCCACTCGGAGAACTTCGGCAATGTCGTGCTCGAGGCCATGGCTGCCGGCTGCCCCGTGGTTGTGACGCCGGAAGTCGGCGCCGCCCCGATCGTCGAGGCCTCGGGTGCCGGATGGGTCGTGAGCGGTGAGCCCGCCACCTTGGGTGCGCGCATTTCAGCGCTAGCGGCCGACGCCGAACTGCGTGCCGTGATGAGTGCTCGCGGCCGCGCCGCCGCGGCCGCGCGATTCTCCTGGTCCGCGGTTGCTCGAGACATGGAGGCGTTGTACACGTCGGTGTCCGCACGGCCAGGCGGGCCCTCATGACCAGCATCACCGGAGTGGTGCTGACCTTTAACGAGGCGCCGAACATTGCCCGGACGCTGGCCCAGCTCGCCTGGCTGCCCGAAATCGTTGTGGTCGACAGTCACAGCACCGACGGCACTCCCGCCCTCGCCGCGGCGTTCCCCAACGTGCGGGTCGTCCAGCGACCTTTCACCACCCACGCCGAGCAATGGAATTTCGGCCTCGAGGCCGCCGGCATCGACACCGAATGGGTACTCGCCCTTGATGCCGACTTCGTGCTGGGCGACGAGGGCTGCCGCGAAATCCAGGCGCTGAAGCCCGCCGACGACGTCGCTGGGTACTGGGCGTCGTTTGACTATTGCATCGCGGGCCGGCCGCTGCGGGGCGCCGCGTACCCGCCGGTCGTGGTCTTGTATCGCCGGACGCGAGGCCGTTACGTCCAGGACGGTCATACCCAGCGCGTGCAGGTCTCTGGCCGAGTGCTCTCGCTGGCGCACCGTATCCAGCACGACGACCGTAAGTCGCTGACCCATTGGCTGGGCGCGCAGGCGCGTTACATGGCGCTCGAGGCGGAGAAGCTGACGAGCGGCGCCAGGCTCGGTGCGGTCGATCGGGTCCGGCAATGGATCGTGATCGCGCCGCCGGCGATGTTCGTGTATTGCTACCTGGTTCGCGGCGGCATTCTCGACGGCACGGCCGGCCTGTTCTACGCCTTGCAGCGCGCGACGTCGGAGGCAATCCTCTCGCTGTTCCTGGTGTGGCGCCGCCTGTCTGGCAACCGCTAGGGGGCGCCGACCGCGCCGGCGGCCTAAGCGGAGCTGGCGAGCCGGCCGAACAGCGCGCGGCGGGCCGGCTGATGCTGCAGCAGCGCGAGAATAAAGTCGCGATGCTGGTTGAACCGCGCGGTCTTCCGCACCAGCGCCAGGATGCCGTCGGTCTGGGCCAGGTCGAAGAGCGCATCGATATCGGTGTCGCGCATGCGGTGCGCGACAAAGCGCAGGGCCAATTGCGCGTTGAACTCCGGCTGGAACCGCGTCTTCCAGCGGCGTTCGTACTCGCGTAGCGCGGCCGCCGACAGATCGTTGCCCGCCAGGGCGACGTGCAGCACCTCGGCGGCAATCTCGCCGCTGACCACGCTGTAGTAAATCCCGCCTCCGGTCGTCGGCTTCACCAGTCCCGCCGCGTCGCCCACCGCCAAGACCCGATCGCTGTAGCTGCGCCGGACGCCGCCGAGCGGCAGCATGCGCCGCCGCGGACTGAGCGCATCGGGCACTGCCACCGACCAGCGCTCGCGCACCCGCGCCAGCATCCGCGCAAAATACTCTCCCGCGTCGCCATCGGCCATCACGCCGATGCGGACGAAGCTGCCGCAGGACCGCTTGACCGGCACCGCCCAGGCAAAACCCTTCGGCGCGATTTCCGATCCGAAATGCATCTCCACGTCGCCCGGGCAATCGGCCGGCAGCTCGAGCTGGGCCGACTGAAGAAACGTGGACGGCATGCCGAACCCAAGCCGGCGCTGGAACATGTAGTTGGCGCCGCAAGCCAGGACCGCGGCGCGGGCGGTGACGGTCTCACCGTCGGCCAGCGTGACCCGCACGGCATCAGCCGCCTGGTCGACGGCAGTCGCGCGGCGGCCGCGCATCATC
>Ga0209770_10000229_pt1 | contig 33550 bp, 24 predicted proteins | sample LauGreSu1BDMLBDD_2_FD_187572 | JGI IMG/M metagenome (GOLD analysis project Ga0209770, IMG submission 187572) | Freshwater lake microbial communities from Lake Michigan, USA - Su13.BD.MLB.DD (SPAdes) (version 2) | ecosystem: Environmental > Aquatic > Freshwater > Lake | place: Lake Michigan, USA...
GCCCGACGCCGGACACGGCGCCGCCGACCGCGACCGGCGCGACGCGCGGAACGCTCGGCCGCACCCCTCCCTTCGACGGCGGCTGGATCGTGGCGCTTGGCTACAGCCTCGGGCGCTGCTTCGAGACATCCGTCCGCAGCGACGGAGTCCCATTCCCTGCATGCGATCGTCCGGCGCCGCACGCGGTGCTCCTCTGGTGCGAGGACGCCTGGTGCCTCGACCATTCGGACGGCTCGCTCCACTCGGTCGGCGCACCCCCGCCGCTCGAGCGAACGGCGCAGGCGCTCCCGTGGCGCCTCGACGGGTTCGCCCCGGATACGACCGATGCGGCGTATGCCCGGAGCGTGGCGCGCGCCGTCGAGTACATCCACGCGGGAGATGCGTTCCAATCCAACATCGCTCGACGCTATTCGGCCCGTTTTTCCGGCGATGCACGCGCATTCGCCCATGCGGCGATCTCGGAGAACCACGCCTGGTTCGGTGCGTCGCTCGAGCTCGGGAGCGCCGGCCACCTCGTTTCGATGAGCCCGGAGCTCTTTCTCCGCGCGACGCCGGACGGCGCGGTCGTCACGCGGCCGATCAAGGGGACGCGGCCATCGGATGTGAACATCGCGGAGCTGGAGTCGAGCGAGAAGGACTCGGCGGAGCTCGCGATGATCGTCGACCTCATGCGGAACGACCTCGGCCGGGTCGCCATGCTCGGTTCCGTGCGGGTGACCACACCCCGCGTGCTCGAGACACACCGGACTGTGCATCACGGCGTCGCAGAGGTGTCGGCGCGCCTCGACCGCCGCATCGACTGGCTCGAGCTCCTGAAGGCCACCTTCCCGCCCGGGTCCGTGACCGGCGCTCCCAAGATCCGCGCGATGGAGATCATCGAGGAGCTCGAGGCGCATCCGCGCGGCTTCTACTGCGGGGCGATCGGCTACATCGCCCGGTCGGGACACGCGGCGCTGAATGTCGCGATCCGGACGGCGCGCGTCGGGCCGGAGGCGGGCCCAGCGGCGGAGCGATGCCTGTCCTACTTCGCCGGGTGCGGAATCGTGGCCGACAGCGATCCCGCAGACGAACTGCGGGAGACCTACGCGAAGGCTCGTGCGATCGCGCAACTCGCGTCGGCACCCGTTTCCGCCTGATAACCGGCTTTCGGGGTGGTCCGATCGTCTCCGGTTCTTCCGAGAATGCGGCCGTTTCGGTCCCCTCGCGGTTGCTCCCCCCGTCGGAGCGTGGCATCATTTCACCGAGCGGGTCCCTGCCCGCTGTGTCCTGTTCCCTTCCGTGCCGAGCACGGCTGCGCCTGTCCCTCTCGCGCAGATCAACCTTCCCTAGGAGTAGAAGATGATGCGGTCCCTCATGGCCACTGCGGTTGCGGCAGCCCTCGCGTCGGTTGCCTCGGCTGACAGCTACAGCGATGCGTCGCTCGACCTGTTCGACAACGGCTTCGACAACCTCGATATCTCGGGGGTCGACGTCTCGGATGACGGCGTGAACCTGACCTTTGCGGTCACCACGCGCGGATTCCAGACGTGGACCAAGTACATGATCTACATCGACACGGTCGCCGGCGGCACCACCTCGAACGCGTGGTCCCGTCCGGTCGATCTCGCGGGCCGCGAGATCGACTTCTTCGTCGGCTCGTGGGTCGACGCCGCGACCAACAACTCGCAGTTCGTGTCGTGGACCGGAAGCGCGTGGAACTGGGGCAGCGAGTCCACGCTCACCAACTCCGTGAGCGGCAACACGGTCACCTGGTCGGTTTCCCTCGCGTCGCTCGGCCTCTCGGCCGGACAGACGATCTACTTCGATGTCGCCACCTCGGGCGGCGGCGCCGATCCGGGCGTCGACCACCTGTCGCGCTCCGACGCCGCGACCCCGGGCTGGGGCACCGCGTCGGTCGCGGGCAACTTCCTGGCCTACACCACCGTGCCGACTCCGGGCGCCATCGCGCTGCTCGGCCTCGCCGGTCTGGCCGGTCGCCGTCGCCGCTGATCGCGGACGGACTTGTCAAAAGCGCAGGGCGCCGTCACGACGGCGCCCTGCGTGTTTTTGTGCAGGTTGTGCGCGATCCTCGCGGACTCATGCCGCCTGGCGGGCCTGGGCGCCGGTCAGCCGGGCGATGGCCTGAACGATCTGCTCCGCGACAACGCGCTGATGCGCTGGATTGAAGTCGAAGTCGAACGAAATGCCGGCATAGGTGCGGTGCGAACTGTCCATGTGCGTGTGGACCACTCGTGCGGTCGCGCAGATCGGGACAGGCATGATCGAGCCAAGCGTGAATCGGAGCCAGAACATCCGGTGCCGCGACAGCGCGGCGGAGTCGGCTGAGTCGACGAGGACGCCGAGGCCGCCACCGCCGAGGTTGACGAGGGTTGCCGAGAATCCGGGGCCGACGGTCGGGAGCAGGTCCTCGCCGGCACATCCGGACATGCCTGTCCTCTCGCCGGTCATGGCGGCACGGAACGCCAGCTCGCTCGCCCGCTCGGCCGGCATCGCAGACCTCGGCTCGAGCAGCGGCCACATCTCGACCTTCGGCGGATTGATCCGCGCAACATCGACGCGGGTCGACCGCCGCAGGCAGCGCTCGACATGGTCCGGAAGGGACAGGCGAATTCCGCGATGCGTCCGAGGGAACGGCGCCCGCGGCGTCCATGCGCCCTTCACCTTTGCACGGAACATCCACCGGTTCTGCCCGATCGCGATCGCTGCGACGACCTCGGTTCCGGCCGGCAGCTCGATCGCGCGTCCAAGCGCGAACGGGAGATCGACCGCGACCTCGTCCGATGAAAGATCGAGCACGCGCACCCGCCAGACGAGATCGCTCGCGCCAAGGATCCCTTCGTCGCCTCCGGGATGGTCATGCGCGACGGCGAGCTCAATCGCGCCCTCGCGTGCACGGAGCTGCTCAAGCGAACGGCGCCACTCGGTGGTTCTGGATCTGGATGCTGGCATGGCGTACCTCGGCACCTGCGTGCCATTGCGGTCCCGCTCCGGCGGTTCGCCGGTCGGGTCATCCTTCAATCGACCCGGAGCGCCCGCGAGTTCCGCCGAAGCGCGTCCCGAAGCGCCAGAACGCGCGACATCTGGGAGTTCGCCTCATCCGAACCGAGCGGAATGCCGCCGTATCGGACCTTGTAGAAGCCCGCCGTGATCTGGGAGAACGCCTCGCCGGCCCGCGGATTCCGAGCGGAGAGCTCCGCCGCGAACGCCTGCGGCGTCATGTGCGGGGGACGGTCGAACCCGGCGCGCGCGAGCACGCGGAGCGCCTCGACATAGAAGCGGGCATCGCGCCGGATCCGTGCGAACTCGACGGGGTCGATCCTCTCGATCCGAAGCAGCGAACGCTCGCGCCTCGAACGGATGACTGAGATCAGGGCCGCAAGTCCTGCGGTCCCAAGTCCGATTCCGATGACCGCGAACCACACGCCGCCGGCGCGGCCAAGGCTGAGGCTCGTCGCGACCGCCCTCATCCACGCCACCACCGCCGCGAGCCGGTCGCTCGTCGCCTCGCGCCAGCCGGACTGCACCCGGACCGCGATCCCCTGCTGGCTCGTCGCGTCGTACGAGACGATGCTCGAGTTCCACAGGAACTCGAGGCGGCTGTAGATCCAGCGAAACCGGTCGGCGAACGACCTGTTCCGCTCCTGGATCTCCACAAGGCTCTCCTCCGGGGTCGCGTCCACAGCCGTCCAGCCGTGCTCGCCGGATCGCACCTCGACCCACGCGTGCGCGTTCGACTCCCGCACGATGTAGCTGCGCGCGCGCTCGTCGTACTCGAGCGCGATGAAGCCCGTCACGATCCGCGACTCGATCCCGAGACTGCGCAGCACCGCGCAGAGCGCGCTCGCGAAGTACTCGCAGTGGCCTGTCCTGTACCGCGTCAGGAAGCTCACGATCGGATCCTCCCCCGGGATGCGCGGCGTCCCGGAGAGGTCGGTGGTGTAGCCGAAGTTGTTGCGCATCCATCCCGCGATCGCCCGGGCGACCTCGCGGTTGTAGGTCCACCGCTCCTCCTCGGTCGGCGAGGGGCCAAGCTCCGCGGGCAGGTTCACGGTCCGCCCCGCCTCCTCGAGCACGGCCCGCGCGATCGAGTCGAAGCCTGCGATCGGCAGCGCGAGCCATCGGTCTCCGCTGCGGCGCCGGTTCGGGGTCGAGAGCGCCTCGAGCGTCGACGGGTCTGGCTGCGGCTGCACCGCGAGCTCGTAGGTCCAGTGCCGTCCACCGCGGTCCGACGACACATCCCGCAGCAGGAGCGTCCTTGGGTCGAGTGCGATCGTCGTCGGATCCCCCGTCGCGATCGCGGTCGGCGCGTAGGGCGCGAACATCACCTCGCTCGCGAGCGACCGCATCTCGATGCGCGCACGATAGCTCGCGCGCCCTGCCGTGCCGCGCCCACGCGTGAGGTCCGTCATCGCGCCGCCGGGCAGCGTCCGGACCGTCGCGATGCCGGCATCGCTCCGTCGCGAGCGCCAGCGCTGCGCGACCGTGTCGTAGGTGTCGAGCACCGCGCCGCGCATGAGCAGCGGCCGCGCGGACTGCTCGGGGTTGCCCGCGGCATCCATCCACTGCACGGTGAAGAGCTCGCGCCGGCTCTCGAGGATGCGGTCCCCGGCGCGAAGGTCGATCTCATCGGTGAATCCGGTCACGCGCCCCGCGAACGCCGGACCGTCGAGCTGGAGGTCGGCGAACCTCGGGAACACCGCGAACGCGAGGAACCCGGCGGAGAAGATCCCCAGCACCGCGACCGTCGCCAGCCCGCGGAACTGCGCCGGGGCCCGGCGGCCGGCCGCAACCTCGAGCGGCGCCGCGATATCCGGATGCGCCGCGCGGGCTGCGCGCGCCGCCTCCGCGGACTTCGCGAGTCGCCAGAGCATCGCCGTCCACGCCGCCAGGCCGACATACGCGAACACCAGCATGCCGAAGGCGAACTCGACGCTTTCAAGGCACCCCGCCACGACGAGCATCGTCGACAGCATGAACCTCTGCCTGTCCTCGCGCTCGACCCGCGCCGCGAAGAGCTTCAGCACGAGAAGCCAGAGCAGGAACCGTCCCAGGGCGCCCATCGCGTTCTCGGCGGCGCCATCGAGCGCGAAGCCGTAGACGCTGAATGCGAACAAGCCGAGCGTGAGCGCGTTCGTCGCCCAGTTCGGCAGCGTGCGCCCGCGCGGTCCCTCCGTCACATACCAGCTCGCGACCGCGAGCACCACCGCCGAGAAGAGGAGCGTGAAGTCGAGCTGCGCGATCGAGAAGGCGACGATCGACAGGATCACGAGCAGGAAGCCCGCGATCCGATGCCGGCGCAGCAGGGTCATGGCGTCACCCCTGCCGGCGCGCCGGCGAGGAGGCTCTCGAACTGGCGGGCGGTGAAGTGCCACGCAGCATCCGGCGCGACCGCGAGGTCGACCCGGTCCGGGTGGATCACCAGGACCGTCGCCCGCTCGTCGCTCGACGCGAGCCCGCTGCCGCGCGACCGCGGACGCTCGAGGTCGATCGCGGCGAGCATCGACATGATCCGCTCCCGGTGGAAGTACCCGCGACGGAGCGCGATCGGGGGGAACTCGAATCCGACCACGCTCGCCGCGTACTCGTAGCCAAGCCGCTCCGCGAGCTGCGCGAAGCTCGCAGCGAGCACGATGGCTCGCTCCTCGAGCTCGCGCGCCGCCTCGCCCTCGCCCACGCGGATCTCGCTGGTCGGAACGCGGAGGTCGAGCAGGATCCGCAGCCGCGGCGGAACGCTCCGGCTCCTCTCGATCGTCGCGAGCTCACCCGTCCCCGCGAGCCTCTTCCAGGCGATCGTGCGCACGCTGTCCCCCGGACGGTACTCGCGCACTCCGAAGAAGTCGTCGGCGCCGCCTGGATCGCGCGAGAGCCTGTGCCCGCCGATTCCGCCGGCCGTGATGCGCGCGATCAGGTCGGCCTTCAGCTCGCGCACCTCGGGCTGGATGAGCACCTCGCCTGCCTGCGCGAACTCGACCCGCTTGCGCATGATCCCGAATGGAAAGGTCGTCGACGCCGCGAATCCCGCGAGGCGCAGCACGCCGCGCTGAAGCGGACGGAGCACCGCCTCCGCCTGCGCGCGCTCGCTCGGCCCGACATGCATGACCCACGCGTGGCAGACCTGCTCCCACGCGCCGCGCCCGGCCCCGTCTCCGAGCTCCTCCACCCGGATGTCGAACGCGGGGATGAACCTCGAACGGTTCTCGATCTCGTACCGGATGACCAGCGGCTGTCCGACGCTTCCGGTGCGCGGCTCGATCCGCGTGACGCGCAGCGCCATCATCGCGAGCCCCGAGACGAGCCCGGACACGAGCAGCCCGCCAAGCAGGAAGCTGAAGATCCAGACAAGCAGGTTGTTGGGACGGCCGCCGGCCGCGAGTCCGACCGCGAGAAGCACCGCGAGATAGATGAACCCCGCGGTCACGAGCCGGGTGCGTCGTCGAGGTCGCGGGGTCGGGGTCGACACGGGGTGATTCTCGCAGGCCGGCCGCCTTAGGCAAGCAGACCGGCGCTCTCGGGACCGACCTCGGGAACTTCGGCCGACAGTCCGACGATGCGCCAGTCCCCGAGATCGGCAAGCGCGAACTCGACGCGCTCCGCCGCACCGGTCGTGCGCGAGAGAAGCCCCGAACCCCGCTCCGCGCCGATCGAGTCGATCGAGACCCAGACATGGTCGCGACGCCCATCGGGCCCCGGCATCGGCACCTTGGCGAGGAACGCGGCCCCGGAGCCGCCATGTCGCGCGTGCGCCGCCCTGAGCGCCCCGACCGTCTCCCGGGCGAGCGTCTCGCGCGACTCGCTGACGCGCGGCGCGATGAACAGGCCCGTCTCGTTCGCGGCCAGGCGGTCGAGCTCCGCGAGCGGCGGAACCCAGACCTGCCGGAACGCTCCACGCCTTCCCGCCGCGCAGATGACCGCGCGCGGACCGACCGGTTGCGCGCGACGGTCCGCCGCGGACCCCGGTGCGCCGGCGTCGAGCGTCTCGATCGCCTCCGCGGCAGGCACCAGCGCGAGCTGAAGACCGGGCCCGGCCTCGAACGGCACGCCGGCTGCCGGGAGATCCTCGCCGACGAAGCGCGCGGCGAGCGCGTCCACCAGCTCGAGCGCGGCGCGCACCCGGTCCGCCGGAACCTCGACGATCTCAAGCTCCGGCTTGCCGGCCCGTGCGAGTCCGACCGTCGCGATCCAGTATGGTCCGCGCTGCCGGTCGCGCGCGACGAGCTCGACGCGGTAGAGATGGCGTTCGTCGACGGGTCCGCGCTTCGCGAGAAACAGGCGCCGCACATCCTCCATGCCCCACGCGACGCCGATGGCCGGGTCGAAGACGAGCCGCGTCCTCGCACCACAGGCTCTCCCCACCGACGCTGCGAGCGCAACCGCGTCGTCGAGGGCGCGGCCGGCCTCGAGGATCGTCTCCACGAAGAGCACCCAGCGCGCGTCGCCAGCCTTGCCGTCGGGCGACGCGCCGCTCACCGCCTCCTCGCACCACACCATCAGCCGCGCGCTGCGGTTCGGGACGCTGCATGCGAAGGCCCAGGCGACCCGAGGATCCTCGAGGGGAAGTGGCTCGACCTCCTGCGGGGCGACGCCGAACGACTCGCCGAGCGCCGTGAAGGCGTCCCCGGGATCCGGCAGCTCCTCCCCCTCCACGAACGCCAGGTACGAGATGGGCGCGGGCTCCGACACGAGCCACGCGGGCTCCGCGGGAAGTCCGATCTGGATGGGCATGTGCTCGCGCGGCATCGTGGAACGCGATCGTACCCGCAGCGCGGGCGGTCAATCGAAGTTCGGGCTGAGCCGCATGAGCGGCGCCGCGCGAACCGAGCGCAACGACCGGAGCTCGTCCTCCATCCGGTCGACTTCCGCAAGCACCGATTCGCAGGCCGCGAGCGCGCGGTCGTCCGCGTCCGCAACCCGGGCGCGGAGGAGCCAGCCGCGCGGAGCCAGCCGTGCGGCCTCGGTCGCCGACTTGAGCTCGTCCGTGCCGAACAGCGCCCAACCGCCGCGCCACGAGATCGCGGACGACAAGGCCTCCCGGCGCCGCTCGTCGGCCTGATCGAGCCGCTCGACGATCACCGCACGCTCGGGCTCGGGAATGCGTTCGCCGGCCGCGAGGCGATCGAGACCGAGCAGCGCTTCCGGGCGCCGGGGATCGAATCCCGGGGCGGACCGCTCGGCCCACGCGGCGAGAAGGCGGTCGCCATACGCGTCGCCGAGCGCGCTGCGGAGCTCGTCCGCAAGCCGGATGCGGACGGCCGTCGCTGCCGCGCCAAGCGGGGGTGCGTCCCAGCGTCCGAGGTTCGTGCGGTTCGCCAAGCTTGCCTCAAGGATGAACAGCAGGAAACCGCGGACCGTCGCGCGCAGCGCTCGGGCCGCGTCTCGATGGGCGGCGAGCAGCTCCTCCGCGCGGGACAGGACGATCGACTCCGCGAGGTCGCGCTCGGCTTCGCTCCGTGCGGCGAGCCGGGCGAGCTCGAACGGATTCGCCACCGCGATGCGGGGAAGGCCCGTGATCTGCTCGTCCCGCTGCATGCGCTCGCTCGACGTTCCGAGCTCCGACAAGAGGGCGAGCTCGGCCCGCGCGACCGCGATGCGCGGATCGGACTCCTCGAGGCCCGCGAGACGCGCGACCTCGGAGAGAACCATGTCATTCGCCGCCGAGTCGGCCTGCCGGATCGCGACGATGCTGCGCGAGAGCACCGCCATGAGTCGGTCGACCCGCATCCGTGCCTCGCCAGGCTCCGGCTTCGGCTCGGAGAAGTCGCGGAGGGCCCGCTCGAGCTCGTCAAGCGAGGCGCGGCCGCGGGCGGTAAGCCGCTCGTTCTCCCGCTCCACGAGCCCGCGCAGCGCCCTTCTCTGCTCGTCGTCGAGTCCGACGCGGACCACGAGCGCACCGAGGACCTCGCCATCGAGCGAAGTCCCGAACAGCAGCTGCAGCTCGCCGCGACGAACCGCAGGAAACCCGCCCGGCTCGGCGGGGTCTCCAGGATCGGCCGGCTTCGGCGCCACGACCTCGTCCGCTGCGTCCTCTGCCGTCCGCGCGCCCTCGAGGACATCTCCTGCGCGCGCGAGCACCCCCCACACACCGCCGTGCGCGGCGAGACGGGCTCCGACGAACTCCCCGATCGGATCGCCGACCGACTTGAGGCTCTCGAACGCGGACTTGCGAGCGGACTTCGAGCCGCTCCGGAGCTCGTTCCGCAGCGCGTCGCAGCGCGCGAGCTCCTGCGCGAGGAGTCGGTCGAGCGTCGCGAGCGCCTCCGCATCGCCCGGCGACACACGCTGGATCGCGGCGCGCGCGATGCGGGTGAAGGCCCGGATGCCCGGAGCCACGCGGATCCCTTCGTGGAGCGCGAAGTCGAGCTGGTCGAGGAAATCATCGCGGGCGGCCTGATCGGCGAGCGCGCGGGCGAACTCACTTCCCTCGCGCAGCAGTGCGAGGCGTAGGGTCTCGACACCGCGGAGCCGATCGCGCTCCCAGGCGGACACGAGCGCGCCGCGCGCCGCCTCGACCCTCGCGCGATCGGCCCGGATCTGCACGGCCTCCGGCGATTCGTCGCCTTCGCCCGGTGCGGGAGGAAGTGCGTCCATCTCCGCATCGATCCCGTCGAGTCCGCCCTGCAGCTCGATGAACCGCTGCGCCCGCGCTCGGGAGACCTCGGCGGCGACGGGGGCGAGCCTCGCGTAGGCGAGCGTCGCCGCCTCGAGCTCACGCGGCTGAAGCGCGCGCACTCCGCAGCTCCCGAGCACCTCGAGCGGTCCCGGCACGGACGGTTCGCCCTCGCGCAGCAGCGCCGCCGACCGATGGAACGCGGTGCGCGACCGCACGAGGGCGATGAACGGGCCCGCCTCCGCGGGGAGCGCGTCCTCGAGCCCGTCGAACAGCCCGGCCTCGCGCGCGGCGAGCAGATCGTTCACCTCCCGGCGAAGCGCGAGATCCCGGCGCGCACCGCGCACGCCGGCGGAGCGGTTCGCGGCGAGATCGCGGCTGAGCTCCGCGAGCACGCCGTCCCATCGGGCGACGGCTGCCTCGTCCAGCGACCGGTCGAACGCCTCGTACGCGCGGTCGATCCCCCGCCACCATGCCGGGTCGAAGCCCTGCATCCACGCCGCGTTCTCGCGCAGCGCACCGAAGCGAATCGGCGGCGCCACGCGGTTGAAGTCCGACCGAGGGGCGGCGCAGGCCGTGAGCAGCGCGAGGAGCGCGGCCAAGGCGACCGCCGCACGGAGCCACGATCGGGATGGATCGGCTGGAAGTCGCGAGCGCACGGGCGGAGAGCGTATCTCTCAGACCACGATGTTGACCATGCGGCCCGGCACAACGACGATCTTTCTGACCGGCCGGCCCGCAAGCGCGGCGACCACATCCGGGTGCGCGAGCACGAGCGCCTCGATCGAGGCGGGATCCGCCTTGGCGGGGACCATCAGGCGCGCCTTGATCTTGCCCTGGAACTGGACGGGCATCTCGATCTCGTCGTCGACGAGCATCGCGGGATCGTGCGTCGGCCACGAGCTGCGGTAGAACCCGCCGCCCTCCGGCGAGACCACCCCGAGCCGCGCGCCGAGCTCGTCCGCGAAGTGCGGCGCGAACGGCCAGAGTACCCGCGCAAACCGCTCGAGCTGGTCGCGCGTCATGCCACCCATCGTCGGATCGGCCAACCCCATCGGCCTCGTCGCGGCGTTCACGAGCTCGATCATCGCGGCGATCGCGGTGTTGAAGGAGAGCTTCTCGATGTCCTCCGCGACCTTGTGGATCGTCCGATGCAGGAGCCGCTCGATCTTCGGGTCCGGCGTCGCCGCCGCGAGGATCTCGCCTGTCCGCTCGTCGACCGCAAGCCGCCACGCGCGCTGCAGGAAGCGGAAGACGCCGACGATGTCGCGCGTGTTCCAGGGCTTCGACGCCTCGAGAGGACCCATGTACATCTCGTAGAGGCGGAAGGTGTCGGCGCCGTACTCGGCGATGACGTCGTCCGGGTTCACGACATTCTTCAGCGACTTCGACATCTTCGCGACGATCTGGGCGACCTTCTGGCCGGTCGCGGCCTCGATGAACTCGCCTTCGCCGACCTCGGTCACCTGGTCGGTCGGAACCAGCGACTTGTCCGCGCGCTGGAACGCGTAGCTGGTGATGAGCCCCTGGTGGAACAGCCTGCCGAACGGCTCGGGCGTCGAGACGACGCCGAAGTCGAAGAGCATCTTGTGCCAGAACCGCGCGTAGAGGCAGTGAAGCACCGCGTGCTCGCTTCCGCCGACATACAGGTCGACGCCGCCCGCGTGGCAGGTCGCCGGGTCGTACGAGTCCGCCGGGGGCAAGCCCGCCGCAGACTTCTTGCGCGAGAGCATCCAGTAGCGCTCGGCCTCGGGCGTGACGAAGTGGGCGGAGTCCTTCGGCGAGCAGTAGCGAAGGTAGTACCAGCAGCTTCCCGCCCAGCCGGGCATCGTGTTCGTCTCGCGCACGACCGGCGTATCGGGCGGGAGGAGCGTGGGATCGACGCCTGCGGCGCCCGCGGTCGTGTGCGTCCAGTCGCGGGCCTTCGCCAGGGGCGGCTGCGGGGTGTCGCTCTCGATCGGCGAGTAGTCCGCGAGCGGCGGAAGGACGAGTGGCAGGTGCGACGCGTCCACGGGGTAGTGGTTGCCGTCGGCGTCGTAGACGATGGGGAACGGCTCGCCCCAGTAGCGCTGGCGCGAGAAGAGCCAGTCGCGCAGGCGGTAGTTCACGCGCAGCGCGCCGATGCCACGAGACTCGAGCCAAGCGATCACGGCCTTCTTCGCGTCGGACGTCGCGAGGCCGTCGATCGAGAGGGTCGCGGCGTTCGCGCTGTGGACGGCGCGGCCTTCGCCGGCGGTCGCGGCGTCGCCGGTGAAGTCGACGCCATCGATCTCGACGACCTGGACGACCGGCAGGCTGAACGCCCGCGCGAACTCGAAGTCCCGCTCGTCGTGTGCGGGCACGGCCATGATGGCGCCCGTGCCGTATCCCATGAGCACATAGTCGGCGGTCCAGACGGGGATGCGCGCGCCCGTCGCAGGGTTGACCGCGAAGAGGCCGGTCGCGCAGCCCGTCTTCTCCTTCGACGCCTGGCGGTCGATGTCGGAGCGGTTCTTCGCCCAGGCGACATAGTCCGCAAGCGCCGCGTTGCCCTGTGCAACGGCACGGGCGACCAGCGGGTGCTCGGGCGCGACGACCATGTAGGTCGCGCCGAACAGCGTGTCGGGGCGCGTCGTGAACACGGTGAGCGGCTCGCGCTCGCCGTCGACCGCGAAACGGATCTCCGCTCCTTCGCTGCGGCCGATCCACTCGGTCTGCAGCGTGCGCGTCATCTCGGGCCAGTCGACGAGCGCGAGGTCTGCGAGCAGGCGGTCTGCGTAGGCGGTGATGCGGAACATCCACTGCCTGAGCGGCATGCGTAGCACTGGGAACCCGCCACGCTCGCTGCGGCCGTCGATGACCTCCTCGTTGGCGAGCACGGTGCCGAGCTTCGGGCACCAGTTGACCGTCTGGGTTCCGATGTAGGCAAGGCGGTGGCTGTCGAGATGAGCCTGTCGCTCCCGCTTCGTGCAGGCGGACCACCTCTTGCTCGCGCCTCCCGCGACATCGACCGCGGCATCCTCGCGCGCAAGCCTCGCCTCCAGCTCCGAGATCGGCCGCGCCTTGCGGACGATCGGGTCGAACCACGACGAATAGGCCTGCAGCCAGATCCACTGCGTCCACCGGTAGTAGTCGGTGTCGATGGTCGCGAACTCGCGCGACCAGTCGTACATGAAGCCGAAACGCTGCAGCTGACGGCGAAAGTTGTCAATCGCCTTCTTGGTGGTGACCTCGGGATGCACGCCGGTGGCGATCGCATACTGCTCTGCGGGCAGTCCGAACGCGTCCCATCCCATCGGGTGAAGCACATTGAACCCGCAGAGCTTCTTGTAGCGGCAGATGATGTCGGTGGCCGTGTATCCCTCGGGATGGCCGACATGAAGACCGGCGCCCGACGGGTATGGGAACATGTCGAGGCAATAGAACTTCGGCTTTGAGGCGTCGAATCCCTGCTCGCCCGGATTGGGCTGGTGGAAGCCGTCGCAGGCTCCGCCGCGCCGGAGCAGCGCATCCTGCCACTTCTGCTCGACCGCGTTGGCAAATGCCGCGGTGTAGCGATGCTGCAGGTCGTTGGTCTCTTGCGTGGAAGGAGGCGCCATGGGGCGCGGATTGTACGGAATGGTGGATCGCGGTCGGACTTGGGATCCGGAACAGGACAGGCATGGAACAGAAGGCGATGGCGTCACGAAGGCCCAGGGCGTCGCCACGCGCTTCGGCTTGGCGGGCCGGGCCTCGCTGAACATGCCTGTCCTCTTGCGGACTTGCGGACTCGCGCACCCCCGGCGAGCCGGAGGTCTCTCCCGCTATTCGGGGATCTGGGCGCTGATCTTCCCGCCCTTCGCCCGGTCGAAGTGCTGCAGGTGCTTCAGCGTCTCTCCCACGAGATAGAACGAGCCCGTGACGCAGACCAAGTCCTCCCGGCTCACCGCACGGGTCGCCATCTCCAGCGCTTCCGGGAGCGAGCGGGCGATCTGGCTCATCTTGCCGGACCGCTCGTGGAACAGCTTCTGCAGGTCCTCCGGATCCGCCGACCGGGGGTTGCCCGAAGCACGGGTGAAGATCACCTTGTCGGCCCCGAGGTTGACCTTGTCGATCAGTCCAGGCAGGTCCTTGTCGCTGCAGCAGCCGAAGACGCAGATCATCGAGTCATACGGCACATGCGCGCCCGCGCATCGCATCAGTGCACCCACCGCCGCCGGATTGTGCGCCCCGTCGACGAGCACGCGGGGACGGTCCCAGACGAGCTGCATCCGCCCGGGAATGCGGGTCGCCGCCAGGCCGCTCGTGATCTTGTCCTCAGGACAATCGAATCCAACAGTCTTGAGGTGATCGATGACCGCCAGCGCGAGACCACAGTTGGAGGCCTGATGCTCGCCGGGAAGCGGCACCGGGAGGTGCTCCAGCCGCGAGGTCTTCGAATAGAGGCAGACGCGCGTATGCGGACCCAGGTCCTCCGTCACGCAGAAACGCGCGGAATAGTCGATGTCCTTGTTGACGATCCGCAGGTTCGCGCCGCACTGTTCGGCGACCTCGACGATCGCCTGCTGCACGGCGGGCTCGCTTTCGAAGATGAAGGCCGGCACATCCTTCTTGAAAATCCCGGCCTTTTCCCGGGCGATCTCCTCGAGGGTGCCGCCAAGGATCTTGGTGTGGTCGAAGTCGATCGAGGTGATGACGCTTGCCTCAGGCTGGATCACGTTCGTCGAGTCGAGGCGCCCGCCGAGGCCGACTTCAATCACGGCGATGTCGACCGCCTGCTCGGCAAAGTGCTTGAAGCAGACCGCGGTGACGACCTCGAAGAAGGTCGGGTCGATGCCCGCCTTCTCCGCCGCCTTGGCGACCTGCTTGACCATCTCGGCGAACACGGCGCGATCGATCGCCTGACCGTTGATCATGATCCGCTCGCGCAGCTCGACGAGATGCGGGCTCGTGTACACGCCGACGGCGTATCCGCACGCCTGCAGCATGGAAGCGATCATCGCGACCGTGGAGCCCTTTCCGTTCGTGCCGGCGACATGAACCGTCCGGATCTGCTGGTGGGGATTCCCGAGCTTCGCGAGGAGCTGGTGCATCCGGTCGAGCTTGAAGGCGGGGTCGTTGTAGCGGAACGAGCGCATTCGCTCGAAATCGGTGCGCTCGAGCAGGTAGCGGACCGCGGCGTTGTAGCCGTTGATGTCCGCAGCGCTCTTCGGCGTGCGCGTCTCGGCGGAGCGCCCATGCTTGACCTCGAGCGGACGAACGCTCGCGACCTCCTCAGGCCTCGTCGCGCGGAGCCCGAGCTGACGAACTGGGGGCTGGGGGGTGTTGCTCCTCGGCGTCGCCGCGGCGATCGCCTTGAGAGTCGATTCAGAACGCGCAGCGGGCGTCGGAACTGCGGCCGGACCGATGGTCTCGACCAGCGCAGCCTTCGCGCCTGCGGCCGATGAACGCTTGCCGGTCGACGCGGGCTTCGCCTCCGCGGCGGTGACGCGCGTCGCCTGCGACTTGGTCGAATTGGTCGCCGCGCCTCGCGCGGATGCCGCTGATGCCGCGGGGAGCGCAGCTCCTGCCTTCAGGGCCGCGGCGGCACCTGACTTCGCAGACCCCGTCGCAGCGGCGGGCTTCGTGGCGGGCTTCGGCTGGCGCGCGGAAGTCGCCTTCGCGGAGTCCTTCGCAGGGTCCTTCATGGGCGCCTTCACGCTCGGCTTGGCGTCGCGCCCCGCCTTCGCAGGGGTCCGGGCGGACCGCACGGACGCCACCTCCGCGGCTTCAGACTTTGAGGGACTTGGGCGTGCCTTGGCCTTGCCTCGCGCAGTGTTCACCTTCGCCATAGAACGGAGAGTCTATCCAATCGGTCGTCCCGATTCAAATTTGCGCACGCAAGTTCTTTGCTGATATGGACTTGTGCAGATGTTCCGCGGCGCGTTCCTGCCCGGACATCCGGAGGCTTCGCGCCGCTACCTTTCTCCGATGGAGACTTCTCAGCGCAAGCAGGCCCTCGCTCTCGAAAGCTGGCGGGCGCTGCGGATCCTCAGCGAGTTTGTGGACGGCGTCGAGACGATGTCCCGCTACGACCCCGGTGTCGCAGTCTTCGGTTCAGCGCGCCTGAAGCCAGACCATCCTGCGTACCAGCAGGCGGAAAAGTGCGGCCGCATGCTCGCCGACAAGGGATTCACGGTCATCACCGGCGGCGGCCCAGGGGTGATGGAGGCGGCCAACAAGGGGGCGAAGGAGGCGGGCGGCACAAGCGTCGGCCTGAACATCGTGCTGCCGATGGAGCAGCGGCCGAATCCGTTTCAGACCGTCGACATCGAGTTCCGGTACTTCTTCGTGCGCAAGGTCATGTTCGTGAAGTACGCGCGCGGGTTCATCATCTTCCCAGGCGGATTCGGGACGATGGACGAGCTGTTTGAGGCGTTGACGCTGATCCAGACGCTCAAGATCGTTCCCTTCCCGGTCGTGCTCGTCGGATCGTCGTTCTGGTCGCCGCTGGTGGACTGGATGAAGCGCACGCTGCGCGACGAGTTCCAGACGGTCAGCCCCGGGGACTTCGACATCTTCAGCGTGACCGACAGCGTCGAGGAAGCCGTGCAGATCGTCTGGGAGTCCCACATCGGCCAGCGCGTGGTTGCGCCGGAGCTGCCGCGGTTCGCGGGCGACGAGGAGGAGCGCGCGTCCGGCGACGGCACCCGCGGTGGTCCACGGCACCGCCGACGCGGCGGCGACTCCTGGCACGAGAGCGCGATCTGATGGAGCGCGCGCCCAAGCCCGACGGACTGCCGATTCTCCGTGCGAAAGAGGCGATCTGTGCGCGGCTACGCGAGCAGAACCGGCTGGTCGTCGTCGCTCCGACTGGTTCAGGAAAGTCCACGCAGCTGCCGAAGTTCCTGCTCGACTCGGAGGGAATCCGCGGCGACATCGTGGTGCTCGAGCCTCGCAGGCTCGCCGCGCGGACGCTTGCGATGCGGGTCGCTCACGAGCTCGGCGACGAGTGCGGAGGCATCGCGGGGTTCGAGACTCGGCACGACCGTCGCATCAGCGAGCGGACCCGCATCCGATTCGTAACCGACGGCCTGTTCGTCCGACGCATGCAGCGCGATCCGACGCTGTCCCGAGTGGGCGCCGTGATTCTCGACGAGTTCCACGAGCGATCGGTCGCGATCGATGTCGCTCTGGGACTCCTGAAGCTCGCGCAGGAATCGCGGCGGAAGGACCTCCGCGTGGTCGTCACGAGCGCCACGCTGGAGGCGACTCGACTCGAGCGCTTCCTCGACTGCTCGAGCATCGTCGCGGAGGGACGGTCGTTTCCCGTCGGCATCGAGCACCTCTCCAAGCCGACCCGTGAACCGTGCTGGGATCTCGCCGGGGCCGCAGTCGAGCGGGTGCTCGAGGGGTTCGCCTCGGGACGAGAGGACGACCCGGGGCACATCCTCGTCTTCATGCCCGGCGCCTACGAGATCGCGCGGACATGCGAACGGGCCCGCATCGCCCTTTCACGCACCGGCATCCAGGCGGATGTCCTGCCCTTGCATGGGGCCCTGCCGCCCGAGGAGCAGGACCGCGCGGTGTCCGCGGTCGACCCTGCGCGGCGGCGGCGGATCATCGTCTCGACGAATGTGGCCGAGACGAGTCTCACCATCGACGGCGTACGCACCGTGATCGACTCCGGGCTCGCCCGCATCCACCGGTACGACCCGCTGCGCGGCCTCGACACGCTTCGCGTCGAGCCGATCTCCAAGGCGAGCGCCGAGCAGCGCGCTGGCCGCGCTGGACGCACGGCGCCCGGAAGGGCGATCCGGCTGTGGACGCTCGGGGAGCAGGAGCGGCGGGATGCGCACACGGTCGCGGAGGTCGCGAGGATCGATCTCGCGAGCGCGATGCTCGAGACGATGTCGCTGGGGGTCGACGACTTCAGTCGGTTCCCCTGGCTCGATCCCCCGGACGCCGCGCGAATCGACGAGGCCGTGCGGACGCTCACGGGGCTCGGTGCGCTCGTTCGATCCTCCGACGGCTGGCGCCTGAGCGAAACCGGCCGGGCCATGGCAGGAGTCCCGGCGCATCCACGCCTCGCGCGGGCGCTCGTCGAGGGAGCGCGCATCGGTTGTTCCCGGCGTGTCGCGCGGATCGCGGCGGCGCTTTCCGACAGGGATCCTGCGGAGAACATCTCTCCGCAGGCTCTCCTCTCGCTGCTTGGCCACGACGACCCGCGGAGCGACGCACTCGTTCGCGAAAAGCTCGTGCAGGCTGCCGAGACTCGATCGATCCCGCCGGAATCCGATCGGATCTCGGTCCGCGAGGCCGCGCTCGTCGCCGAGCAGCTCGCGCGAAGCGTGCGGGATGAGGGGTCCGACAGTTCGAACGATGCGCTCGACCGCGCGCTGGTCGCGGGCTTTCGCGATCGAATCGCCCTGAAGCCCGAGCGCGATCGACCGCACTGCGCGCTGGCAGGCCGAAGGAAGGTCGAGCTCGCGAAGGAATCGCTCGTGCACGAGCCAGGCTTCGTGGTCGCACTTGAGGTTCGGGAGTCCGGTCCGGATCACGACCGTCTCGTTTCGATTCCGATCGCGCACCCGGTGGCGAGAGGGGTCGTCGAGGGTGCGATGCCGCAGGCATTCTCCCGCCGAATCGTGGCGGGCTGGAACGCAGAGTCCCGTGCGGTCGAGCAGGCTGAGGAGGAGTTGTTCCTCGATGCGGTCGTCGCACGCAAGGTACGACCAGCGAGCCCAGCCCCCGAGGTCGAGCGGGAGCTCGTCGCTCGCATCAAGTCGGGCGAGATCAGGCTCCTGGGCTGGGAGGAGCACTGCGAGCCGTGGATCGCGCGGACCCGATGCGTTGCGGAGTGGTTTCCCGAGCGCGGGCTCATTCGATACTCCGACGAGGACCTCGATGTCCTCCGATCCGAGCTCTGCGCGGGTTGCGTGAGAGCTCGGGAAGTCGAGTCGAGGGCGGCAATCGATGCGATCCGGGGCGCGCTTTCGTGGGAAGAGGCGCAGTTCGTCGAGCGGATGGCGCCCGCGGCAATCACGATGCCTCGCGGATACCGAATGAAGATCGAGTACGCGCCAGGGTCGCCGCCTCGGGGACGCGCGAAGATCCAGGACTTCTACGGGCTCGAAGAGACGCCGAAGGTCGCAGACGGGCGCGTCCCGCTCGTGGTGGAGATCCTCGGCCCGAACTACAGGCCGATTCAGGTCACGCAGGATCTCGGCAATTTCTGGCGCGTTCTGTACCCGGGAATTCGAAACGAGCTTCGGCGCCGGTATCCGCGGCACGAGTGGAGGTAGCCAACGAGGACAGGCATGTGAATTGCGCCTGCGGCATCGTTGTCCTTCCCCTGCAACCTGCACCAGCGCGAAGTCGTCCGCGAGTCGGTTTCGCGTCGCGCGATGCGATATCGGCGGCCTCTGGCGGATCTGGGCATTCGGATACACCCTGCGCCGATCACGGCAAGCTGCGATGACGCGACGGCTGAGCGTGATTGAGCAGGACAGGCACGGATGACTCGACGCTGGCCGATCAGTCCCCGACGTCGAGCGTGGGCAACTGATGAAACTCAAGGCGAGCCTCATGCCGCCGCTACCTTGTCGGCGTGACCATTCCGCGCTCACACATCGTCGACTATGACGCACCCGGCTACTACCACTGCATGTCGCGCTGCGTCAGGCGCCACGCCCTGCTAAGGAATCCTGCGCGCCGTCGGTGGCTGCTGGAGAGGATGGCCTTTCTCTCGCGACATCTCGCGATCGAGCTCTATGCCTTCGCGGTCATGGAGAACCATCTTCATCTGCTCATCCGAATCCGCCCAGATGTTGCCGCGCGTCTTGACGATGGCGAGGTCGCACGCCGCCGCCTCGCCGTACTGTCGAGTCGGCGCAGAGATCTCTCCGAAGAGCGCGCCTTGATTGACTCGATGACCTCTTCGCGAAAGCTCATTGACAAGGCTCGGCGCGACCTGGCAGACCCGGGCTTCTTTCACCGGCTCCTCAAAGAGCCGTGCGCTCGAATGTGGAACAAGGAGGATGGCGTCAGTGGGCACTTCTGGGAGGCCCGCTACAAGTCTCCGAGGGTCTTGGACGCCGAATCGCTGCAGCGGGTCGCTCGGTACATCGACCTGAATCAGGTCCGCGCGGGAGAAGCGAAGTCGGTTCAATCGAGCAGCTGGACAAGCGCGCGGCTGCGCTGGAGCAGACTGGTCGAGTCTCTCCGCTCAGCCGCGCGCGATACCGCGAACTCTGCATCGGAGCTCGCGCGTGCGGCATGCGAGGTTGTCTGGGAGCCGTTGTTTGGGACAATCGTGCAGCCCTCTGCAGATCGAGGCACCGATCAACGGCTACGCCAGGACGCGAAGCTCACGCTCGCACGCTATCTGTGGTCGGTCGACCTGTCTGGTCGAACTCCCCGACCGGACAAGCTCGGAGCCATTGGACGCTCTGCGCCGTGTCCTGTTCGATCGGCGGTCGTCGTCTCCGCTCGTCAAGCGAATCAACGCCGGCCGGGCGGGGGCACGCAGAGCGCAGCGGCTGCATGGGCCGATGATGTGGTCGGCCACATCCGGGCCGCACTCAGACTCGGAGCCACCGAGGTCTTCGAGTCGTGCTCGACTCTGAGTCTCAGCGGGTCCTGCTACGGCGATCGAGCGGCGCTTCGCGCTGAGGCGCTCCGAAGAGGCCAGCGATCCGTGCGACCGGTTTTTCCGCCATAGTTCAAACGAGATGGGACCACGCGAGAGAGTCAAGGCTCTTTGGCTGGACCGAATCCCAGCGGGAGGGTCTCTGCCGCCTGGGCACGCGCGCAGTCCGTCGCAGCCGGTCGACCAAAGGCGACTGGTTCGAGCAGCAGCGCGCCTTGACAGCGCTGCGATCGCAGCTGCGCAGGCGCAACGCCTACTGATATCCACATCTCACTCTCCGGTCACACCCAAGCCGCTCGACGGGGCGGCGTGGAGTGTCTCTTGGAACACAGGGCCTCCCGCTTCCATCGACGACTTCCAACCGACGGTGGAAACACGCCTGTCCTCTTCAATCAACCGACCGCTTCACCCGCCGAATCGCTTCCGCACATCGCCCAGAAACCGGACAATCTGCCCCTGCTCCCGTGGGCTCGACGCCTTCTCCACATCGCTCGCCCAGAAGTCCAGAAACCGCATGGCTCCGCCCTCTGTCAGGGACGGCATCCGGTCCGCCGGCCGCTCGGCAGCGCGCTGGCGGCCACGATCGCCCTGCTCGCGGATGTCCGCCAGCATCTCTTCGTCGGTCCTCTCGCTCTCCTTGCCGGTCGCGATCCGTTCACCGGTCTTGAGCCATCTCACCATCCACTCGTCGATGTACCTGCCACGGTCCTTCTCAGGGACGCGAAAATACTCGTCCGCACCCTGCGCCAGCACGTCCTTCGCAAGCACGCGCGCGTTCTGCGTCGCCTGCTCGCGCGCGGGACCCGAGAGGCCCGCGAGGAATGCCGCCATCGTCGCGCTGTCGGACTGGCTCATGCCTCGAAACCGGTCTGAGAGCTCGCGGAGAAACCGGATCCGCTCCTCGATCGGAAGCTGCGAGAAGTCATCGAGCGCGAAGTAGCCGAGCACATCGTCCACCGGTGCGTCGAAGATCGATGGAGGCGGACGGAAGCGCACCTCCACCCACCAGTAGCCGCCGAAACCGAGCAGTGCGCAGAGCACCGCCCCGAGGCCCGCGAGCACCGCCTCGCGCCTTCGGCGCTCCCAGGTCCCGACGATCGCGGCATCAAGCTGGTCGCGCAGCTCGGCAAGCCTCTCGACGACGCTCATGGCTCCCGCTCCTCATCCGTATCCCGCAGAACCGTGACACTTCCATCCATGTAGAGCGCATTCCTCGGGTTCCGGTCACCGACCTTGTGCCTGTCCTGGCTGTCGGCCAGCACCGCGAACCGAGCGGGGCTCTGCCGATACAGCAGGCTCACGAGCCTCGACTCCGCATCGCGGCGCCTACGCTCGCGCTGGCGCTCGGTGAGCGCGTCCCCCTGAGATGCAAGCATCAGCGCGCCGACCTGGATCTGCACCTGCGGCGTGTACCGAAGCAGTCCGGGCAGGTAGATGTAACTCGTGCCGGCTGCGATCGAGCCCTCCTCGTCGTAGTCCGCCGCGCAGTACCAGCAGGCACAGGTGCGCTCAACGACCTTCTCAAGGACCTCAGGCAGCCCGCCGACGGGGCCTTCCGGCGTGGCAGCCGGCAGGAAATCGCACATCGGGAGCTCGCACTTCTGCGCCGACCTGTAGATCTCGATCGACGAGTGCATCTGCCGCAGGTTGGCCTGACACGACACCGACAGGCTCTCCCGGCGGATGTTGGACACCGATGGGACCAGCACGGACAGCAGGATCACGATGATCCCGACCACCGCCAGCATCTCGACGATGGTGAAGGCCCGATTCGCTGCGCGGCCGTAAGACGCCATGGAGCCATGGTACGCGACCGAGGTCCGCGCGCACACCCCCTGCGAACACCGCCCCAGCACTACGCCCGCGGCTCGGGCGAGACGGAGGCCTCGAACACGCGCCCGCGCCGCACGCGCCTCACCAGCACCGAGTGAGATCCCGCGCGGACGACCTGTCCGCCCTTCGGTGCATCCCCGCACAGTCCCGCCACGAAGTCCGCGAACAGGTCCCCGCCTCCCGGAAGGCCCCCGCCGGTGCACTTCGAGACCTCGTCCATCGGGACCCCGCCGCCGAAGATCCAGGTACCTCCCTCGAGCGGATGACTGTAGCGGGGAAGGCGATCGAACTCGTCTCCGATGTCGCCGATCAGCTCCTCCACGAGATCCTCGAGCGTGACGAGCCCCTGCGCCCTTCCATCGCTCCCGCGCACGATCGCGATGTGCTCGTGCTGCTCGACGAACATCTTCATCAGCTCGGTCGCCGTGGTCTCTGGCGCGATGAAGTTCACCGGCCGCACGATGCCCCTGAGCGTCGGATTGCGCGGATTCGCGCTCATGAAGTAGATCATCTCCTTGAAGTTGATGTAGCCGACCACTCGCTCGCGTGCGCCGGCCTCGTGGACGGGAAAGCGCGTATGCGCGTCGAGGTGCGCCGCGACGATCGCCCGCGGGAGCGAGAGGTCGTCCGAGAGCATCACGACCTGGCCGAGCGGGATCATCAGCTCGTGCGCCCGCCGCGCCCTCAGCCTGGTCGCGCCCAGGATGATCCGCTCCTCCTCCATTCCGATGTCCTTCGAAATCCGTGCAAGCGCCGCGAGCGAGGCGATCTCGTCCACCGCGGTGCCGCCGGCGGCTCCGCCCGCCCGACGCGCCTCGAACGGCCGGTTGAGCGCATGCAGCATCCACACGAACGGCCCGAACACGACGAGCGCGAGCTGCAGAGGCCTCGCCATGTACGGCGCCATCGCCGTGCCGAGCTGCACGCCGAGCGTCTTCGGCAGGATCTCGGTGAACTGCAGCATCACGAACGTCAGCGCGATCGAGAACGCCCAGATCCACTGGTCACCCCAAAGCTCGTCGAACTGCGCGCCGGCAACCGACGCGCCGATCGTGTGCGCCGTGGTGTTCAGGATGAGGATCACGGCGATCGGCCGGTTGATGTCGCGCTTGAATCCGCGCCATGCCGCGCCGGACGAGGGGTGGCGCTGCGAGAGCTGCGCGAGCTGGCCGGGAGTCAGGCTCAGCAGCGTCGCCTCGACGAGCGAGCAGACGAACGAGACCGCCAGCGCCGCAGCGATGCTCAGGATGAATAGCGTCATGATTCGCGGAGAATAACCCGCGTCACCCCGCGAACATCGCCTCGACGAATCGGTCCGGATCGAACGGCTCGACATCCTCGGGCCGCTCCCCGACGCCGATCAGCTTCACCGGAACCTGCAGCTCGTCCCGGATCGCGACCACGATCCCGCCGCGCGCGGTGCCGTCGAGCTTCGAGAGGAAGATCCCCGTCACTCCCGCGGCGGCGCCGAAGAGGCGGGCCTGCTGCACGGCGTTCTGCCCACTCGTCGCATCGAGCACGAGCAGGACCTCGTGCGGCGCACCGGGCACCTTCTTCGCGAGAACGCTGCGGATCTTGCTGAGTTCCCGCATCAGGTTCTCCTGCGTGTGCAGGCGCCCGGCCGTGTCGACGAGCAGCACATCCACGCCGCGCGCGATCGCGGCGTCGGCGGCGTCGAACGCGACCGCCGCGGGGTCCGCACCGGCCTTCCCCTTGACGATGTCGATTCCGAGGCGCTCGCTCCAGACCGTCAGCTGCGCGACTGCACCGGCCCGAAAGGTGTCCGCAGCCGCCAGCAGCACGCTGCGGCCCTCGTCCTTGAGGCTCCGGGCGATCTTCGCGACGCTCGTGGTCTTGCCGACGCCGTTCACGCCGACGACGAGGACGACCGTCGGCCGCTGGGCCGCGACGGCGATCGCACCCGTGCCTGCAGCTCCGGCGGACCACCGCGCCTTCAGGTTTCGCTTCAGGTACTCGAGGGCATCCTCGCCGCGCGCGACCTTTCCGGAGCGGAACTCCGCGCGGAGGCCGGCGACGAGCTCGCGCGCGGCCTTGACACCGACATCGGCGGCGATGAGGCGCGACTCGATCTCGTCGATGAGCTCCTCGCTCAGCGAGCGGCCGAGCAGCAGCGACCTCAGCTGGCCGCCAATCGCCTCGGCGGTCTTCTGCAGCCCCTTCCGGATCGCATCGAACGCCGAGCGGAACAACCCCATCAGCGGGTCCCCGACTTGGCGACGCGATCAAGCACCGCGTTCACAAACGCGCCGGACTTGTCCGTCGAGAAGGTCTTCACGAGCTCCACCGTCTCGCCGATCGCGAGCGCGACGGCGTCGCCTCCATGGGTGAACCCGTACCAGCCGAGCCGCAGCGCATTCCGGTCCACGACGGGCTGGCGGTGCACAGGCCACTCGGCCGTGAAGGGCTTCACCGCGGCGTCCGCGTCGCGGCGGAACTCCCACACCATCGATGCGAGCCCGATGCCGGCCTCGATCGCCGCCGCGCGCGCCGCGGCGGCATCCGGATCGCGCGCGGCCATGCGGGCCTCCGCGGTCGTCATGTCGGGCGACTCGCCGAACTCCTCGATCTCGGCGGCGCTTTCAAGCGCCTCGCGCACCGCATCGAGGTCTCCCGCGAGTCCGGAGTCGAACTGGTACAGCGCAAGCAGCGCGAAGCGCCGCTCCGGACGGATTTGGCGGCTTCGACCACTCATGTCGCGGGCCTCCCGAGCGGCATGCGGTGCACGCGTCCGACGGCCTGCGCCGCGATGATCGCCGCGCGCATGGCCTCCTCGCCCTTGTTGCCCCTGGCACCGCCCGCTCGCGCCTCCGCCTGCTCGATGCTCTGACAGGTGAGCACCCCGAACGCCACGGGCTTGCCGACCTGAGCCGTGATGGCCGCGAATCCCGCCGCGACCGCCTGGCAGATGTACTGGTCGTGCGTCGTCTCGCCTGTCAGCACGCAGCCGATCGAGACGACCGCATCGATGTCCGCCCGCATCGCGAGGGCGTGTGAGATGGCAACGAGTTCGAACGCTCCGGGCGCGTCGACGCGCACCAGGTCCGCCTCGAGCCCGCCCGACCCGAGGAAGGCCGCGACCGCGCCGTCCGCGAGGCGGCCGGTCACGCCGTCGTGGTAGCGGCTGACCGCGAGCCCGATACGGAGACCGCGCGCGCTCGCTGAAAGTGGGACGGTTGTCTGCATGGGGGAGACATCGTACCCCGCGGCGCGCGATCCGGCAGATCGCCGTACCATCGCCCGAATGCAGGCGCTTGCACGGCGGCTTCTTGCTGCGCTCGAGCTCTCCCGAATCACGGTCGCCTTCGGCGCGGTCGCGAATGTCTGGCTCATGGTCCTGCTCGCGCGCTCCGACGCGCGGCTCGAGCTCAGCGAGGTGGCGACGCGGCCGCTGTGGCAGGTGCTCGCGGCGGGAGCCCTGGTGGCGACCGGCTTCCTCACCTTCGGCGCTGCGCTCAACGACTTCCTCGACGAGAAGCACGACCGGGCGTTCGCGCCCCAGCGCCCGCTGCCGGCGGGGCGCCTCGCGTCGCGCCGCGCGATCCAGATCGCCGCGATCGCGCTCTGCTCGGGCATGCTGGGCGCGGCCGCCTTCGGGACCGCAGGCACCTTCGCGGCGATCGCGCTCGCGGCCGTCGTGCTTGTGTACGACGCCTTCGCGAAGCATGTGCCCGGCCTCGGCATCGTGCTCGGAGGCCTCGCGACCGCGGCGAGCATGGCGGTTCCGTGCGTCGGGCACCATGCGATCGTCCCCGTCTGGCTGGCGATGAGCCAGAGCATGGGACTCGGTGCGCTCGCCTACATCCTCGGCGAAAAGCGCCCAAAGCTCACCGCCCGTGCGGTGTTCGTCGGCGCGGCAGGCTGGGCCGCCGCGTCGGCCGCCCTGTTCTGGCTCGAACTCGAGCGCAACGACGGGCGGCTGCTCGAGGGCTGGATCCGCACAGACAGGGCGTGGATACCGCTGGCCGCGGTCCTCCTCGGCGCGATCGTCTGCGCATGGAAGCTCCGGAAGGTCCGCGGGGCGCTCGCAAGCGAGAAGACGCTGCGCTACGGAAGCCTCTGGAAGAGCCTGGTCGCCTCGGCGTGGCTTGTCGCGGCCGGGCTTCCCGTGCCTGCCGCCTGGATCGCCGGCGTCGCGGTCGCCGTCTTCACCCTGACGGCGCTGATGCGCGAGGCGGGGCCGCAGCTCGCGGAACCGGTCTCCTGGCGATCGTGATCGGTCGCGCAGGCACGGATCGGTTGGACCGCCGCTATTCTGCGCCGGTGCCCGGCTCCACGGACCGAACACCGCTCTCTCCCCTGCTCGCGGCATCGCTCTCGACGGCGATCGCCGCCGCCGCGGTGCACGCCCAGTCGATCCCGACGGACCCGGCCTCGGCCGACGCGCCAGCGCCCCAGGCTGACCGCTCGTCCCGGGCGCGGCCGATCGACGGCCGGAGCCTCGGCGGCTTCCTTCTCCCGATCAAGCCGATCGAGGCGCGCAGCAGCTTCGCGGCGACGCGTGGCTGGCGGTGGAAGGTCGACGACACGCAGCGGCTGCTCCTCGAGGGCGATGTGCGGATCGCGATCGGAGGCTACGCCTTCGACGCGCGTCGCGCGGCGGTCTGGATCAACCGCGTTCCGGTCGGCGCGGGTGCCGTGACGCAGATCGCGGCCTGGATCGAGGCCGCCGAGGAGCCCGCCCGCCGAACCGGCCTCGGTGCGAGCGGGCGCGACATCCTGGTCACCGCATCCACCACCGGCCCGATCGAACTCTCCCTTGTCCTCACCGAGGACGGCCGACCAGATCGCGCCGCCGTATCCGTGTCCGGCAGCCGCCGCGCGCAGGAGGAGGCTGCGGCGAGCCGGAGGACGGCCCTTGCGGCCGCGGAGTCGCGGCTTGCGAGGCACCTCCGCGAGCTGGCGGCCCGAACCGCACGCGGCGAGCAGCCGCTCCTCGTGCAACCCTCGGTCGATGCGCAGGCGACGCACGCCGCGCCGCCGCGACCGCAGCCGGGCGGCCCGATCGTGTCCGCGCCGGATCCAAGCGCCGCGATGGCCGCGCGACCCGAGACCGTCCGCGTCGAGCGCGCCCGGCCCGTCTCGATCTTCGAGCCCAAGGGGACCGTCTCGTTCTCCGCCGACGAAGTCGCGGTCGAGGAGCGGGCGAACCGCATCACCGCGCGCGGGCTCGTTCAGGTCGAGTACGCCGCCGCGTCCGACGGCTCCGAGCGGACGCTGCAGCTGATGGCCGACAGCGGGGTGATCTTCCTCGCCGAAGGTGCGACGGCGGCACTCCGCGAGGGTGGCCGCGCGCTGCAGGCGAGCGACATCGCCGGCATCTACCTCGAGGGCGCGGTGCAGGCAAGCGACGGCGAGTATTCGATCCGCGCGAGCCGGATCTACTACGACCTCGCCGCGAATCGCGCGGTCATCGCCGACGCGGTGCTGCGCACCTACGACCGCCGCCGCGGCGACATGCCCGTCTCCGTCCGCGCCGAGGAGCTCCGCCAGGTCGCGGCCGACGAATGGACCGCGACGCGCGCCACGGTCTCGACGAGCGAGTTCTTCACGCCGCACCTCGCCATCGGCGTCGACCGCGTCACGGTCACGATGGAGCCGCCCTCCGCGGGCGGCGGCGTCTTCGTCAACGCGGAGGGCGCCGGCCTCGAGGCCGGCGGAGCGCGCATCCTCCCGCTTCCCGGCTACGAGGGCCGCGTCGACCGCATTCCGGTGCGCTCGCTCGGAGTCGGCTTCGACGAGGAGCGCGGGGTCGAGGTCGAGACCCGCTGGGACCTCGCCGCGCTCCTGGGCGAGGCGCCGACCCCGGGACTCGACGCAGCGCTCCTCGTCGACGGATTCAGCGACCGCGGCGCCGCGGTCGGAGCGGAGTTCTCCCTGTCCGAGTCGTACGGCGACGGCGCGTTCCTCCTCTACGGGCTCGCGGATTCCGGCGGAGACGACCGGACGAGCTCCGGCCGCACCGTCGAGCAGGAGCAGGCGTTCCGTGGAATCGTCGACGGCGCGTGGCGCATGGCGATCGACGAGACCCTCGATCTTCGCACGCAGTTCGCGTACATCTCCGACGAGACATTCGTGACCTCGTGGCGCGACGCCGATTTCCAGCAGCGCCGCGAGTACGAGTCGAGCGTCGAGCTCGTGCGCACGAACGCGAACACCTGGTCCGCCATCCGCGCGAAGCACGACCTGAACGACTTCATCTCGAACTCGTACCTGCTCGCGAGCCGCGGCTACACGGTGGACAAGCTGCCGGAGCTCGCGATCGAGCGCTTCGGCGACGAGCCCGCGCAGGGCTGGACCTGGAGCCAGGAGTGGTCCGCCGCGGCCGTCGCGCTCCGGCCGACCACGGGAACCCCGGCGCTCCTCGGCGTCCCGACCGGCGCGTGGGGCGGCGCCATCGCCGACGATGCGGCGATCGACGCGGCCTACCGCGACGCGGGATACACCGATGGGACCGTCGGGCGGCTCCACACGCGCCATGAGATCAGCGTGCCGCTCGCGAGCGACTGGGTGACGGTCGCGCCGTTCGTCCGAGGCGCGGCGACCGGCTACCTCTCCGACGAGCTCGAGGCGTACACGCCTGGCGTCGATTCCGTGCGGCTCGAGGCAGGCGGCGGCGTGCGCGCGTCGATGCGATTCATGAGCCGCGACGACCGGGTGCAGAGCCGGCTGCTCGACCTCAACCGGATCCGGCACATCGTCGAGCCCTACCTGACGGTCTGGTCGGGATGGGACTCGGTCGATGCCGGTGCGCTTCCCATCTACGACCAGTCGATCGAAGGCTCGACCGAGGGAAGCGCGGTCAACATCGGGCTGCGCCAGACGCTGCAGACGCAGCGCGGAGGCGCGGGGGCCTGGCGCTCCGTGGACTGGCTCAAGCTCGACCTCGGTCTCGTCGCGAGCGACGAGGCGGACGAGCTCGCCGCGAAGCCCGTCGATCCGCTCGACCCCCTGTCGAGCCTGCGCTGGACGCAGTCGCCGCTGCCGGCGTTCCGCTCATTCAAGCCGGAGCTCTCGCAGTGGGGCAGCCACTTCTACGGCGCGTCGACCTGGCAGCTCTCCGACGCGCTCACCTTCGGCGGCACGGTGAACTACCTGCTCGAGGACAGCGAGTTCGTGACCGACGAGGGATCCGCGCTGCCGAATCTCGCGCGCGGTTCGCTCGGGGTCGAGATGCGGCACAGCCCGGTCGTCTCGACCTACGCGGAGTACCGCTACCTTGCGCCCACCGACACGGAGCTGCTGCAGACCGGCGTGCTCTACGCGGTCGGGCCACGGTACATGCTCTCGGCGAGTCCGCAGTACGACCTCGACGCGGGAGAGTTCCGCGCCGTCTCCGGCGGCCTGAACCGCACCTTCCCCGACTTCGACCTCAACCTCAGCGGAGGCTACGACCTGATCGAGGACCGCGCCTTCGTGAGCATGTCGCTCTCGATCCCCGCCGGATCCGGACGGGCGCGCGTCGACCAGGCGTATGGATCATCCTACGGAGGGCGGCGGTGAGCGCGCGGCGGCGGAGGGTGTTGCTCGTCAGCTCGTCGGGCGGGCACTGGACGGAGCTGCGGAGGCTCGCCCCCGCATTCGACTCGCACGAGCGCGTCTGGTGCTCGGTGCTCGCCGAGATGCGGGCCGAGGTCGCGCCGGACGCGTTTCATCTCGTCCCCGACGCGTCGCGATGGAGCAAGCTCCGGCTCGCATGGAGCGCGCTGCGCGTGCTGCTCGTGCTCGTGCGCGTGCGGCCGGATGTCGTCGTCTCGACCGGCGCCGCGCCGGGCTACTTCGCGGTCCTCTTCGCGCGGTTCGTCGGCGCGCGCAGCGTCTGGCTCGATTCGGTGGCGAACGCCGAGGAGCTGTCGATGTCCGGCCGCAAGGCGTCGCGCATCGCGACGATCACGCTGACGCAGTGGCCGGAGCTCGGCGAGGAACTTCCGGCCGACGCACGCCGGCGCGAGCCCGGAAAGGTGTATTTCGCGGGGAGCGTCGTGTGATCTTCGTGACGGTCGGTTCCCAGCTCGGCTTCGACCGCCTCGTCGGCGCGGTCGCAGCGTGGGCCCGCGCGAGGGGACAGACGCGGATCTTCCTGCAGACCGCTGAGACATCGGTCGACCTCGAGGGGCTTCCGCACGAGGCGATGCTGTCCGCCGCGGAGATCCGCAGGAAGTTCGACGAGGCGACGCTCGTCGTCGCCCATGCCGGGACGGGGACGATCATCGAGTGCATGCTGCGCGGGAAGCCCGTCGTCGTGATGCCGCGGAGCGCGGCGCTCCACGAGACGCGCAACGACCATCAGTTCGCCACCGCCCGGCGGTTCCAGTCTCGCGCTGGCGTGTTCGTCGCGTGGGACGAGAAGGAACTGCCCGCGCTTCTCGACCGGGCGTCGGAACTGCGCGGCGGTGCCGGAATCGGCGCACACGCGGAGACGCGGCTTCTCGAGACGCTGCGCGCGTTCGTCGACGAATAGACGGGCCGCACCCGCTCAGGACTCGAAGAGGCCGCTCGCGGGGAGCGCAAAGCCGATCGCGTCGGCTCCCGGCTTCGTCAGCCGCCTGCCCTGCCGCGTGCGCGCGAGGAACCCGATCTGGAGGAGGAACGGCTCGACGAGATCCTCGAGCGTCTCCGAGTCCTCGCCGAGCGTGGCGGCGATGGCCTCGAGCCCGACCGGTCCGCCGCCGTAGATCGACGCGATCGTGCGCATGTACTTGCGGTCGAGCTCGTCGAGCCCGAGCGCGTCGACGCCCTCGAGGCGAAGCGCTCCATCGACCGCGTCGCGGTCGGCGCGTCCCTTCGCACGCACCTCCGCGAAGTCGCGCACGCGCCGGAGGAGCCTCAGCGCGATGCGCGGCGTGCCGCGGCTGCGCGCCGCAATCGCGTCGAACGCCTCTCGCGAGACACCCTCCATGCCGAGGATCCCGGCCGCCCGGACGAGGATCGCCACGAGATCTTCGTGCGCGTAGAACTCGAGGTGGTGCGCGATGCCGAAGCGGCTGCGGAGCGCCTGCGTCAGGAGCCCGGCCCGCGTGGTCGCGCCGATGAGCGTGAACGGCTTGAGCGCGATGGTCACGACACGCGCGTGCATCCCGCTGTCGAGCGTGAAGTCGATGCGACGGTCCTCCATCGCGGGGTAGATGAACTCCTCGACCGCGGCCGGAAGCCGGTGGATCTCGTCGATGAAGAGGACATCGCCCTCCTCCATCTTCGTGAGCGTCCCCACGAGGTCGCCGGCCTTGGTAAGCGCCGGACCGCTCGTGACGTGCGCGCGCGTGCCCATCTCCGCCGCGATGACATGGGCGATCGTGGTCTTGCCGAGGCCCGGCGGGCCGTGCAGCAGCACATGCTCCATCGGCTCCCCGCGGATGCGCGCCGCCTCGATCGCGATCGAAAGGCGCTCCACGAGCTCGCGCTGGCCGACATACTCGCGCAGCGAGCGCGGCCGAATCTCGACCGTCTGCGCGTCGAGGTCCGTCTCGCGCTCGCGCTCCTGCGCGGCGGCCGTCACGATGCGTTCCTTCGCCATGGCCGGAGCGTACCTCAGGTCCGGACCTGCGGCGCGACGCGCTCGGAGGGATCGTCGAGCTCGAAGTAGCGCGCCTCGCGGAACCCGAACATGCCCGCGACCAGGTTCGAGGGGAACTCGACGCGCAGCGCGTTGAGCTCGCGCACGTTCGCGTTGAAGAAGCGGCGGCTCGCGGCGATGCGGTCCTCGGTGAGCGAAAGCTCTCGCTGGAGCTCGAGATAGTGCCTGTCCGCCTTGAGGTCGGGATAGGCCTCCGCGAGCGCGACGAGCCGCCCGAGCGACCGCGTGAGGTCTCCCTCGCGATCGACGCGCTCGCGCAGCGCATCTCCGGCCTCGATCGCCTTCGCGCGCGCTGCGACGACCGTCTCGAGCGCCTCGCGCTCCTGCTGCGCGTAGCCCTTCACCGTCGCGACGAGGTTCGGGACGAGGTCGTGCCGGCGCTTCAGCTCGACGTCGACACCGGACCAGCTCTCCCGGACGAGCTGCCCGAGCCGGGCGAAGCGGTTGTAGGTCGCGACGAACCAGATCAACGGGACTCCGGCGACGACCGCCAGGACGCAGCACAGGACGCCCATGCCTCCGAGCGCAGCTTCTGGATTCACGACGAGCCTCCTTCGGGATGCGGCGGGTTGAGGACAGGATCCGCCGCGCGGTCGGATTCCGGAAGCCGGGCGGCGCGGAGATGGCGCGGGACCCTCGCGAGGAAGGCGTCGATCCATCCGAGCGCGATCTCGAACTCAGCCGGCTCCCAGCGCTTGATCCCGTAGTCGAAGAGAAGCGTTCCGTCGCGCGCCTGCACCCGCGGCGGTCCGGACTGCAGGAAGAACTCCATCATCCTCGGGTCGAACAGGTCGAAGGCGAGCCGGCGGTCGGAGCACTTCACATGGAAGCGCTTTGAGAACTCGCTCGACTCGAAGTCGATGTCGTCGAGACCCATGAACGCGCCGATTCGATCGAGGATTCCCTCCGCGCGGACGGTGAGGTCTTCGGGCAGGGCGAGCGCCGGTCGAACGGCGACGAACGAGATGATGTAGGTGACGGTCGTCGTCTGCTTGCCGTTGCTCGTCGTGATCTTGTACCGGTAGTCCCCGAACAGCACCGATGCGCGCATGCCGCCCGAGCGGACCTCGCCCGCCGCGAGATTCAGGCCTTCGCGGCTGTGCCCGACGCTGAACGGCTCGAATCGGGACAGGCGTTCCGAGAGCCCGGGATCCGACGGGGCGAATGACAAGCCTCGACGCACCGCGAAGGCCCGCAGCGCGTCGGTTCGCTCGCGCTCGCGCTTGGAGGCGCGGATGAACGCGAAGGCGATGAGGACGACGCACGCGATCCCGAGGACCGGCACGCCGCATGCCCCGGCCATCACGACCAGGGACCCGATCAGGCCCTCCGCATCCACCTAGAACTTCACCTGGGGAGCGACGCGCTCCGCGGCGCTATCGACCTCGAAGAAGGGCATCGCCTTGAAGCCGAACAGGTTCGCCACGATGTTCGCGGGGAACACGACCAGAGACTGGTTGTATCCGCCCGCCGCGCCGTTGTATCCGCCGCGGGCCCTGCTGATGATGTCCTCGGTCGAGGTGAGCTCGCCCTGGAGCTGCATGAAGTTCGCGTTCGCCTTGAGATCGGGGTACGCCTCGGCGACCGCCATCAGCCGGCCGAGCGCCTGGGTCAGCCCGCCCTCCGCGGCGAGCTTCTCATCGATCGATCCAGCTCCGACGGCGCGCGCGCGTGCCGCGATCACCGCCTCGAGCGCCTCGCGCTCGTGCTTGGCGTAGCCCTTCACGGTCTCGACGAGATTCGGGATGAGGTCGTGGCGCCGCTTCAGCTGCACATCGATGTCGGACCAGGCACCCTGCACGCCGACTCGACCCGCCGCGAGGCGGTTGTAGACGCCGATGGCCCAGAACGCGGCGATGAGGCCGACCACTGCGATGCCGATGCATCCGACCAGGAGCACTCCGCCGATCGCGAATCCACCCATCATCTGCAC
>Ga0209770_10000230_pt1 | contig 33490 bp, 43 predicted proteins | sample LauGreSu1BDMLBDD_2_FD_187572 | JGI IMG/M metagenome (GOLD analysis project Ga0209770, IMG submission 187572) | Freshwater lake microbial communities from Lake Michigan, USA - Su13.BD.MLB.DD (SPAdes) (version 2) | ecosystem: Environmental > Aquatic > Freshwater > Lake | place: Lake Michigan, USA...
GACTACAGCGGACTGATATGCCTAGACTTTGACAAGTATCCAAATGATCAGGTGATGGCAGATCATAGAGCAAAATTATGTGCAGATCCTTACACTTACATTCTATTCACATCACCATCAGGCAAAGGATTGAAAGTAGTCGTGAAGATTACAGATGTAATTGAGAATCACAGAAAGCACTTTCTATCTTTGAAACAACACTTTGATTCTGAGTATTGGGATAACAGCTCCATTAATATCTCAAGGAATTGTTTTGATTCTTATGATCCGGACATCTATGTCAACAACAACAGTGAAATATATCTCAGTATAATTGAAGAGGTTGAGGATATTGATGTAACTTATGTGGCTACAATTCCAATGAGGTCAACAAATAAGATTATACAGAATATACAAAAATGGTTTGACTCAAAGTACCAGCTCTCAGAAGGCAACAGAAATAATAGCTTTTTTAACCTGGCATCAGCATTCAACAGATATGGCATCCAGCAAAGTGAATGTGAAACATACATTCTTAATAATTATATTGATGTACTGGGAAGGGATGAGCTGCTGCAATGCATAAAGTCAGGATATAGAGATAAGGGAGCCTTTGGCACTTCACAATTTGAGGACAAAGAGATTATCAACTATGTTAAAAATGAACTGAAGCAAGGTGAAAAGCCTAAGACTATAAAGTCAAAGCTCAAAGAATACTCAGAGGATGAGGTTGAGATAATCATGGATAAGGCTGAAAGTGAATTAAAAAACTTTTGGAGGAAAAATGATAAGGGCCGAGTCACACTATCCCCTACTTTGTACAGAGATTTTCTAGCAGAGAATGGATTCTTTAAGTATCAGAATTCAGAGCTGTCTTATCTGTTTGTCAAGGTTGAGAATAACTTTGTGAAAGAAATCAATGAGGATCTAATCAAAGACTTTGTCCTGGATCATGTTGAGAAGCAAGGGGATCATGTAGTGTTTGACTTCATGGCATCAGTGACTAAGTATTTTAAACGTGACTTTCTAAGCTACATGAAAGCAAAGGATGTAGACTTTATTAGAGATGTCAAAGATAAGGCCTATCTATTCTATAAAAATTGTCTAGTAGAGATCACAGCCAAGTCAGTAGAAGAAAAGCAATATGTTGACTTCATTCAGCATGTTTGGGATAAGCAAGTAATTGATAGAGTTTATAAAAAGTCTAGCAGCAAATGTGATTTTCAACAGTTTATTGTTAATATCAGCAAGACTCAAGATAGATATGATTCATTCAGATCTGTGATAGGTTACATGCTGCATACTTACAAGAATCCATATTACTCACCAGCGATAATCTTAAATGATGAAGATATCTCTGACAATCCACAAGGAGGAACCGGAAAGGGAATAATCACTGAAGCACTAAGCAAGTTTAAAAATACATGCACCATCAACGGAAAGAACTTTGATCCATCAAAGGACTTTGCATTCCAGCGAGTGAGCCTTGATACTCAGATACTAATCTTTGATGATGTGAATGAAAACTTTGACTTTGAAAAGCTCTTCTCAATTGTCACGGATGGGATGCCAGTCAATAAGAAAAATAAGGATGAATTCTTTATTGAGAAGGATAGAACACCAAAGATTGCAATCCCTACAAACTATGTATTGAAAGGTGAAGGGAATTCACATGAACGTAGAAAGTTTGAAATAGAGCTACACAATCACTATGACAAGACCTTCACACCATTCCATGACTTTGGCCGCAATCTATTCTATGATTGGGATGAGCAAGAATGGAGCAAGTTTGACAACTTCATGATTGAATGCATCCAGTATTATTTAAAGAATGGCATTGTCAACTATGCATCAGTTAACCTGGATGAAAAGAGATTGATGTCAGAGATAGGTCATGACTTCTACAGCTGGATAAATGATAACATGAAATTTAATGAGAGAATGATTCTCAAGGATATGTTTGAGAAATTCTGTGATCAGTATCCTACTTACAGAAAGTTTAGTCAGAAGTATACATCAGGTAGAATCAGAAAGTATGGAGATTATCTTGTCAAGAAAGGTAAACTTACAAGAGTAGATGCTGGAAAACAGAATGGTTCCATTCCTTACATTGAATATGTGACTGAACAGAAGAAAGAATCTGAATGGGATAATTTACAAATAATTGATAAAGCACCTTTTTAACATGAAACAGCAAAGAACAGCAATGCAAGAACTAATACATATTATGAATAATAGTGTTGGTTTAGAAAACGGATTTGAATGGAGAAGAGTAGCGAATTTATTACTTGAAAAAGAAAAAGAGCAGATGGAAAAAGTATGGGTAGCGGGTTTATATTGTGAAACTGGAGATAGGCAAGCATTCATAGATTACTATAACGAAAACTATAAATCAGAACAATGAAACAAATATCAATCATCATGATCATAGCTTGGTCTGCAATCTTTGCCCTATTCATCAGCAAATTGTCAGAGCAGAAGAAAGTAGTGCCAGCTCAACAGCACAAATTTACATTTGTAAACGAACAAGACTGGGCAAGGGATACAACTATGGCACCAGGGAAAACATTAACACTAGACAGAATTTATGAACAAGGAAAATAAACAGAGACTCATTGATCTTGAAACAGCACATCTCAAAGAGAAATATCCATCAATGCCTGAATTCGCACTGGCTAAAACTAAGTGGGCCGACTCATCAGCTAATGCTCTCACTAAATCAGTGGTTTCATTCATCAACTTATCAGGCTATCAAGCTGAAAGAATCAATACTACTGGAATGTGGAGGCAAGGAGCCAAGCTCAAGGTAGGTGAGGGAACAAGACAGATGCCGGGCAAGTGGACCAAAGGAACTGGCACCAAGGGATCAGCTGACATATCAGCCACAATCAATGGCAGATCAGTGAAGATAGAGATTAAGTATGGCAAGGATATACAGTCTGAAGCACAGATAAGATATCAAGAAATGATAGAGAAAGCTGGGGGAACATATCTGATTGTTAAGTCATTTGATGAATTTATTCAATGGTTTGATTTGTTTATCTCAAAATAATAATTATATTTGTTGAAATTTAATACCACAAATTATGGCAACAGTTAAAGAAAAGGAGAGTGCAGCTCCAGTACCTATGTACAAAAAACTGCATAACGCAAAGCTGGCAATCGGCAAGGTCCACAAGAATGCTCAGTCACATCATTCAAGATACGCAGATCTCAATGCTGTACTAGATGCATGCGAGAATATTCTGATGGAGAATGGACTGATCATCATGCAGCCTATCATTGACCAAATGGTCTACACTAAGATTATAGATGTTGACACTGGTGAGCATGTAGAATCAATGATGAAACTGCCTGACTTACAGAATCCCCAGCAGCTAGGTAGTGCCATTTCTTACTATCGCAGATACACATTGACCAGCATCCTATCATTGGCCGCAACAGATGATGATGGCAAGGCAGCATCTAAGGCAACTGAAGAGCCAAAGCCAGCAGCTAAGACATCACTTACAGATGAGGCATTTGGTAGAGCACTGGCCAAGATTGCAAGAGGTGAGTATACAGCAGAGGAATTGAGAACAAATTATTTATTAACTAAAGATCAGGAGGCAAAACTATGAGACCAATGTCAATACAACAGATGGTAGAGTTTATGCATAGTGATGAATGGATTTTAATTAGTGACGATCTCAGATCAGAATGGATAAAAAACTTCTATCAAAAAGCTAAGCTAGAGATAATGACAGCCTACATTGATGGCAAGTACAAGTCAGAAGGCTATGAGAATTCAGAAGATTACATCAAACAAAACTTTGAGATATGAAATGGCATCCATCAAGCATAGGTAAGATCATGACAAACGCTAGAAGCAAGTCAGAGGTCCTATCAGAAACAGCTAAGAGCTACATCAAGTCAATTGCAAAACAAGACTTCTATGGCTATAATATTGAGCTGAATAACAAGTACATCATCAAGGGCATTGAGCAAGAACAAGACAGCATTGATCTAGTGAATGCAGTCAGATTCACTGACTACAAAAAGAACAAGGTCAGACTAGAGACTGAGCTGATGACTGGTGAGTGCGACATCCTACTGGATGAGGCTATCATAGACATCAAGACATCTTGGTCATTAGAGACATGGCCAGCAACAGCAGAGGATGGTGATGAGTCACTTTATGAATGGCAAGGCAGAGCCTACATGTATCTGTATGATAGGCCATCATTTGAGCTCATCTACTGCATGGTGTCAACAGATCCTAAAAATGATCTAGGACTGCTTAATCAGTGGGATAACATGTCTCTGCATAGAGTGGACCATATTGATGCAGCAAAACGTATCACAGTTATCAGATATGAACGTGACATTGAGCTTGAGCTGGCAATGCTGGAGAGGCTAAGACATGCATCAGAATTCTATGTGCAGTATATTAACAAGCTAAACAATAAGTGATGGAAGTAGTACAAGAGCATGTGTATGATATCAAGTCTGAATCAATGTATTGGAGGGTTTACTTTACTCAAATTTCTTTAATACCTTTGACAAATGAGGAATATCATGAGGTGTCTGCGAAGCTGGATCAAATCCTTGAGGACTTGGAGACCAGGAGAAAATTTATGGGTACTGGTAATTAATTTAATCTATAGAAACAAATAAGTATGGAACAGAAAATCAACAGTGGAGCAATCTTTAAGAATGACAAAAAGACTGCCGACAATCAGCCTGACTACAGAGGCAAGATCAATGTAGAAGGCAAGGAACTTGAGATCTCACTATGGGTGAAAACAGCTCAATCAGGAGTTAAGTACATGAGTGCAGCAATCAAAGAGCCTTATGTGGCTCCAGCACCGGCACCAGTGCTACAAAATACAACTGATAAAATAAAAGCAGCAGATGATTTTGAAGATGACCTTCCCTTCTGATGTGAGCCTAAGTGATTGGATGAGAGGAGAGCTTCATAAGAGGCTCTCCAATCGTTACAAGCTGACTCATCTGTCAGAGGATAGTGATCTTAACTATGCACAGCTGTGGAGGTTTTGTAATAGCAAGCCAGTATCAGAACAATTTCTCAATGAGGTATTCAAATATTTAATAACTTCGGGATGTGTTTTGGAATAAAGAGGCATACAATATCGCTATCAAGATCACTGGAGGCTCAGAGCTATATCGTGACCTTGTCTCAGATGTGTTCATCATACTCAGTCAGTACGAGATCCAAGATGCCGATCTTCCGAGAACATTTGCAAGGTTTGCATACAATCAGTGGAAATGGCCTGGCAGTGAATTCAACAAGAAATTCAATCCCCCAATACGTCTGCTCCCATTCGAGACAGATGTTGCCTTCAAAGAGACAGAAGATGATGACCTATCAGAATATCAATGCTATCTTGATAACTACATGCAGAAGTCTCCTGAAGATGATCAAGAGCTATTTTGTAAAGAACTAACTAAAATGCATCTGTATGGGATGACTTATAGAGATATCAAAGCAGAAACAAATCTGCCCCTCAGAGTCATCCATGGTGCCATAAAACAATTTAAAAATGATTTATATTCTATTCATACTGGCGAGCCTAGGGATATCAAGAGCAATGATGACCTTTGAACTGCCTGATATCAAACCACTAAACTGCTGGAGCTGCCTATCCTTTTGGACTTCAGTGATCCTATTACTGATGTACGACTGGCACACTATTGGCATAGCATTCATCACATATTTACTAGCTGATATTATACAATCATGGGAGAGCAAGCAATGACTGATCAGGACAAGTATTTTGCCATGATTGGTGCAATACTTTTGCGTGAGCTGCACAATAGCAGAGAGCTAAGAAGAAAGATAAAAGGCACAGCCTTAGAGAAGAAACTACTTAAAATTATGAAGCCATGATATCAAATGAGCTGATGAGCCAGGTGCAGAGATTTATGAAGACTAGATCCTTTGCACTGAATGAAGAGCTAAAAGAGGAGCTGTCCATGTGGCTCAAGTTAAACAAGAATATTGTGCTCAATAAAAGATGTGGCACATGCCTACGGAATGCAATGAGAGACTTGTCTGCCCATATTCAATCAAATATCAACACAGAGATCAAACCAGCTAAGATTCAGTTTATTGGAACAAAACAATATAACTATGAGAGCATGAGCTACAATGATATGAAGGCACTGGCAAAAGATAGAGGACTAAACTTAGGAGCAGCACCAAAGAAAGCTGATCTACTTAACGCATTGAAATCATGATTGTAGCTCCTATTCCAGTGAATGGCAGAAGGCCATTGCTCAAAATCACAATCACAAGACTTCAGAAGGTAGGAGTTAAAGTCATCTGCATGGGCCATGATCCGGAAGATAAGGAGCTGTGCATCAAGCTAGGTGCAGAGTGGATAGAGATATCCAATGATCCACTGGGTGCAAAGTGGAATGCTGGATTTATGGCAGCTAAGAAATACAATCCTACTGGGGTGCTGTTTGTTGGCTCTTCTGACTGGGTGTCAGATAATTACATCCAAGAGGCTGAAGATAAGCTCAAAGAGTTTGACATGGTAGGAAAGCTAGGATGTCACTTCATTGATGTGGATGATAAGATCAGACTTGTCAACTGGACTGGATACGGCAAAGGACCTAGATCCTATGAGCCTATAGGTATTGGCAGAATGCTATCAAATAGATTCCTTGATAAGATCAACTGGCAGCCATTTGATAAGAGATTAAACAGCGGGCTTGATTGGGCCATGTGGCTCAGAGCAATCATCAGTGATGCATCCATTGGGATATTCGATGCAGATGAGATACAATTCTTGTCAATCAGTACAGATAAGTGGGAGAATAAACATAAATTTGAGGATCATTGGACTGGCAAGTTAAAGAGTGAACGCATCACCGGCAAAGAACAGATTGCATTCCTTCAGTCATTCCCTGAAATATATGATTTACAAAATGAACTATGCGGAGAATAACACAGGCCTACATATCTAAATCAATAGCAGACTTCGCTTTTTTAGAATGGTATCAAATGAATGAATATTATGATAGTGAAAAACCTTGCTTGTTTATTGGACAATATCGAGAAGAAGACTGGCAAGCTGTATTAAATCATAAATCTGATGCCATATGCATTTGGACTGGAATGGATTCTAAATATTGTGATCGATTAGATATATATAAAATGAATCATGTCAAGAATATAACCTGGCACGTTAATTTACATAGATATATTTCAGATTACTTAAAAATTGATTTAGTTGATATTCATATAAAATCAAATGATAAATTTACAGGCATATATGGAAATAAAATATTTGCATATTGCCCAAGCGGAGATCCAGAATATCATAATGAGAATATAATAAAAGAATTGATTTTTAGAGGTTATGATATAATCATCGGAGATGGTTCAATACCACAATCTGAATGGCATTCAAATATTAAATATGAGGTATATAATAAATGTTACATTGGACTTGTTTTAAATAATTATGCTGGAGGATTACAAACAATTTTAGAATTAAAAGCTCAGGGTAAATATTGCATAACTAATGCCGCTTTTTTAGATAATTGTATACCTTGGAATAATATAGAAGATATTATTCAAATATTAGAATCTCATAAAAACAATCAAAAAGAAATGATTCTCAATAATCCAAATGAAATAAAAAATGATCCATATTGGATGTTTACTTAAATTTGAAATATGAAAGAATGTAACAGATGCCTATTCACTTCTGACTTCGCTGTCATAGGTAGTAAGCAATGCAACTATTGTGATCTACATGATGAGCTACAGCAGCAGTCAAATCCTGAAGAGCTCAATGGAGTTATCAACAGAATCAGAGAGCATGGCTATGGTGACAAATACGATTGCATCATGGGGATCAGTGGAGGTCTTGACAGCTCAGTGCTACTGTACACTGCTGTGCGTTACTGGGGCCTCAAGCCATTGGTGATCCACTTTGATAACAACTGGAATGCACCACAAGCTGTCCACAATATGCAGCAGCTCATCAAGAAGCTGAATGTGGATGCAATCACCTACCAGGTGAACAAGTCAGAATATGACAAGCTCAATGAGGCATTCCTTTACGCTGGACTTCCGGATGCAGATATCCCTAATGACATAGCAATGACAAAGCTCATGTACGACACTGCACACAAGTACAAGATCAAGTACATTCTCAATGGTCATGACTTCAGAACTGAGGGATCAACACCAGCCTCATGGACCTACATGGATGCCAAATACATCAGATCAGTGTACAAGGCATATACACAATCAGAGCTGACCAACTATCCACTATTCACATTCAAGGACCAACTGTACTATGCACTGAAGGGAATCAAGAATGTAAGACCATTCCACTATGGATTCGACAGAGAGACAATGGAGGCTGAAATGAAACGACTAATTCAATGGCAAGACTATGGCGGCAAGCATTGTGAGAATGTTTACACTGAGTTTGTAGGTAGCTTTCTACTGCCTAATAAATTTGGCATTGACAAGAGAATTGTATACCTTTCTGCACAAGTCAGATCAGGAAGATTGACAAAGCAACAAGCTAGAGAGCTATTCGATGTCAAGCCTGAATTTGACATGACAAAGCTAGGGGAATACGAAACAAAAATAAATGCACTAATTAACCTTCGCAAAGGTGACAGAGCCAAATATGAGAAGTACAACTTCAAAGCCTATAGGCCACTGATATGGATCCTGGCAAAGATGAAGGTGGTGCCCTATACATTTTACACTAAATACTGCAAGTGATGGCATACTCAGATGAATTCATAAAACACCTTGAGGAACTGGCACATATCTATATCGAAGAGTGCATCTCCCATAAGAAAGAAATGATATCCAATAAAGGAGAGATTGTCCTGGTACTAGATAGGCATATACCTACTATAGATTACTTCCTTAGAATATGGATTCCTATTGTGAGGAAAGAAAAGAGTATTGTAAGAGAGACTTATTACACTTGGTTGAATTCTGATGACAAACTCAAATCTGACACTATTAAAAAAATAGATGAGCTTTTTAAAGGCTTAGCTGTTGATATTGTGGGCAATGAGGGCAAGGGAATATTCTACGCAAAGAACAGATTAGGCATGCATGATCGCCAGCAAGTTGAGACTAGAAATGTTGATAACTTTGACTTTGATGAATGAGTACAATCAAAGGCTACAAGCCTCATCCTAATCAGAGGCATATCCACAATGCTATCAATCAAGGCAGCGAGAAATACTATGCTCTGAATATTGGTAGGCAATTTGGCAAGACCTTACTAGGAATCAATCAGCTTCTGTACTGGGCCATCAATCATCCAGGCTCACAGATTGCTTGGGTAACACCAGTATACAAGCAAGGCAAGAAAGTATTTGCAGAGCTTGAGAGAGCTACAAAGAACAGCGGACTATTTGAATTCAACAAGTCAGATCTCAAGGTGACTGGCTTTGGATCATCAATAGAATTCTTTAGTGGTGAACGGCCCGACAATATCAGAGGGAATACCTTCCACTTCATGGTAGTGGATGAGATGGCCTTCACAAGACCTGAGCTGTGGAATGAGGTGCTATCTGCAACTGTCATGGTCAAGGGAAAGAAGGTTATATTCATCTCAACACCAAAGGGCAAGAATCATTTTCATGCCTTATGCATGCAGCCTAACTATGATGACAGATACAAGTACATCCACTTCACATCCTATGACAATCCTATGATTGCACCACAAGAGCTGGAGGAGAGAAAGCGGTCATTGCCTGATCATATCTTCAGACAAGAATACATGGCTGAATTCATTGATAATGCATCCGGACTATTCAAGAACGTGAGGCAATCAGCTGGCACATGGGAGAGAGGAGGCAAGTGCTATGCCGGACTAGATATAGGTAGGGCAGATGACTACACAGTGCTGACAATACTGAATGAGAGAGGGCAGATGGTATATGTGGGTAGGTGGCGGCATGATGAGTGGTCCAAGATCATTGACAAGGTAGCAGACATCATCAAGCAATATCAAGCAGTCACATTGATAGAGGTCAACAATCAAGGGGATATCTTCTATGAGATGCTATCATCAAGGCTGCGTAATCTAGTCAATCCCTTCACAACTACCAGCAAGACCAAGCCTATCATCATTGAGGATCTAGCACTAGCCTTTGAGCAGTCAGACATCAAGATAATAGAAGAGCAATGGCTGATAGATGAGCTTGAGAATTTTACCTATATTTACAATCCGAATACCAGGTCAGTACAATACTCTGCACCAAGTGGGCTGCATGATGATGGGGTAATATCACTGGCACTGGCATGGCATAGTAAAAAGAACTATAGTAAGAGAGGGCAATACAAAATATTAAGAGCATGAAAACCATTGATGTAAACTATCCACAGACAATCCAAGAGTGTACACCTGATCAGTTAACCAAGTGGTTAATCCTGGCACCCGTTATCCAGGATGCAGATAAGTCATTCACACGGATGCTTGATTTCCAGGTGCAGCTCGTGAGCATCTTCACCGGGCTGCCAATAAACAAGGTCAGAAAGGTCCATGTAGATGATATCCTGGCAGCAAGCACTGAGCTACTGAAGATGCTATCGGAATACAGAAATACTGAGCCTTCAGAATTCATTGAGATAGAAGGCAAGAGATACAGATTTGAAAAGGACTTTAGTGCCATAGAGACTGGTCAGATCATTGACATGAAGCTCATTGAGGATGTCAGCTCAACACCATGTGAGGCATTGGCTATCTGCTACATTGAGGAGGGCATGGAATACTGCCAAGAGGATGATAGGGGCAAGGTCATCAATCCCAATAAGAAGAGGGAAGAGATATTCAAGAGGGCCTTCCCTGGTGATGAATTTCTGAACTTCTTCGCTTTTTTTTTGCGAGAATCAGAGAAGCGGAAGCTCGCTATCTTGGGAATACAGACAGCGAGGTTGATGAATCAGAATCAGACAATGCATCAGAAACTCTTAGAGACAGCGAATGGTTTACGTGGACAAGAATCCTCCTCAAGCTGGCGCAAGAGCTTGGCAAAGATGTGGACACTATCACGCGTCAGCCATACATAAAGACATTGTTTTGGCTGAACTTCTTTAAGCTCAAAGCGGAACAAGATTACATATTACAAAGACATGGCTGATGATCTGCAATTTCTTGACTCACTAGGTATATCTCAGACTGAACTTACTCAGCCTCAGACAGCTTATGAGAAGTTTATTCTAGGTCTTGCCAATGAGGTCACAGCACAATTCCAAGAGTATATATTTACTAACGTAAACAATACTGGAGGACTAGCTCAGTCAGTAGTATACTTTCCTACTGGAGCATTATCATTTGAGATACAAGCGGATGAGTACTACAAGTTTCAAGATGAGGGTGTCAATCCAGTAGGGCAGAATAAATTCCAAACACCTTACAGCTTTAAGTATCCTAATGTTTCAAAGAATCATGCTAAGGCAATACAGCAATGGAAGGGATATGATCTGAGCCATGCCTATGCATCAGCATCAGCTACTAAGAATAAGTATGGTATCAAGCCTCGCAATATCACATCCAATGTCATGAGCAATGAGGTCCTTGATAGGATAGCAAATGATCTAGCTGCTGTCACTGGGTTGATGTTTGAAATATCATTCACAAAAAATACAAGAACATGGCAATAACAATACTAGGAGAGCCAATGCCATTCTGGCCTATCTGCAATAATGTAGAATGGTTTTTTGAATCAGACAATACTGGACAAGCTAACTTTTCATTCATTGTTGAGGTGTATATCAATGGGGCTCTTAATTCTACTCATCAAGTATTCCCTGAGAATGGTAATGCTGGAAAGTTCAACATCTCAGCACTTGGTAGGGCGGTCTTGAATAATAACTATCCTGATCAAGCTACATTCGGACAAGAGTTATTGACTGAGTATGTTTGGTCATTGTTAATATATGAGAGATATGGCACACCGCCTGAGGTTATCATTGCATCCTCAGAGGCAACAAGTGGATTCATTTTTCTAAACGGATCATTCAGATATGCCAATACTGTTACTGGAGAATGGGACTATCAAGACTATGACATTGATACTGGTGGCAAAGGTGACTTATTTTTAACTGACTTTCCAAGAAATAGAAAGGATTTAGTATCTTATTACGAGGCAAAGTATCTATCAATCATCAATAGTGGTGGTGATTTCTGTACTGGATATGTGAGTCTATACAATATCAGTGGTACACTTATTACATCAGCTACATGGATAGGAGTATTAGGAACTAGTCTTATAATACCTTTGCTTAGTGTAGGCCCGTCTGTTCTAGTAGGTGGCACATCATTGGTGCAAGCTGACTTTGACAACTGCTACTACTACACCATTCAAATCAAGCAGACTGCGACACCATCAAAAGATTCAGAGATTTACAGAATATACTATGATCAGTCATGCAGTGCGTATTCAAGGCGCAGATTGATTTGGCTCAATAAATATGGCGCATGGGATAGTTTTACATTCACTTTGTTATCTGAGGATAGCTCTGATGTAACATCAAACAGATACAGCAAAAGAACTGGGAGATGGGTAGGAAGCAGCTATGAATATGACTTGAGTGATGGTCAACAAATGACTGTGAGTAAAAGTGTGCAAGACAAGCTCATTCTGAATTCAGACTGGATTCATGAGGAGGTACAGCAATGGCTGGTGAGGGATCTGTATGAATCACCAAGAGTATATCTACAGAATGATTTTGGCATTGATATATTTGAGCCAGTGAACGTCACCAATGCTAACTACCTACTTAAGCAGAGACGCAAAGCTGGACTCATTCAAGAGCAAGTACAGATAGATAGAACATACACCTACATTTCACAATTAGGATAGATGGAGCTATACATCAATGATATACGAGTTGACCTTGATGAGAGGCTGCCATTCCCATTGACATACAACATCAGTGATGTCAGAGATTTGTCTAGTAGGAAAGGGAATAATTCCAAGACTATCACTTTGCCTGGTACCAAGATAAACACATATCTGATGTATCAAGTATTCAGCTTGACAGCAGCAGAGCCAGTGCTAGATACTCAGAGTGCCTTCCTTAACTTTGATCCATCTGTCAAGGCCACAGCTAGATACTATGATCAAGGTCTATTGCAGTTCAATGGTATATGTCAGCTCACTGAGTGCAGCTGGATGGATGGTATGTGGAGATTCTCTATCATCATGATCTCAGAAACTATTGACTATATTGGACTACTATCTAAGATCAGAATCAATGAGCTGTCATGGTCCGAATACACACATACACTGATTAAGGCCAATCAAGAGAATTCATGGGCTGGAACTATCCAGGTGAATGGTGTACCAACAAGCAACAAGACTGGAGCCAACTGGGATGGATTAGGGTACTACTATGGACTGATTGACTATGGCTATGATAGGCCAGCAGCTGATGCCTTTGGTGTGGAGCATATTCCGCCTCAAGTATTCTGTTATGATATCCTGAAGAGGGCATTTGATTACTGCGGCATCAGCTGGTCATCAGCCTTCCTTGAGAGTCAAACATTCAAGAGAATGCTCATGGCCTTTGAAGGTGGATCATTGCCAACAATCACAGCAGCTGATTCACTTGCCTTGTCAGCCTATACTACAGAGGATAATGGCACCAGTGGTCATATTATCAATGCTGACATTCCACTATCTAGTGGATGGAATCTAGTATTTGGTGGCAATAGAAGAGCTGACTTACAGAATACAGTGACTACAGATGCGTATAATGCTACAGTGACATCTGATCCAGCTGGACAGATTGAGAATGCTGCTACATTCATGCGCTTTGTTTCAGCTACTGAGGGCATCATGAGAATCAACTATGTTGGTGATCATGACTTGAATCTTGACTTTACAATCACTGGAGCTAACCTTTTGGATACATGGATCAGGTTTAAGCTGGTACTGAAGATATATAAGAATGGATTTGTGATATCTCAAGATGATGTATATCAAGGATTCTTTGACAATGGTACTGGTGACTATTCAGCTACTATCAGCTTTGACTATAGCAGAGATGTATTTGTGACCTTCAATGATGAGCTGAAATTTGTTCTAGTGTGGAATGTTTATGATTCATCTGTTGAGGCTGATGATATACCAACTGCCTTCTCATTGAATACCAACATTACAAGCAACACAGCGGATCTCAATATCGTATTATCTGAGCAATCACTTGAGCCCGGAGGAACTATCTTGATTGATAACTTTCTGCCAACAATGGACTGCGCCACATTCTTTAAGGGAATTACTACGGCATTCAATCTATATGTCAAGCCTAATGTGAATGACAACACCATCCTTGAGATTGAGCCAATGGATGACTTCTACAACTCATCAGCTGATGCCTTGAACTGGACTCATCTAGTTGACTATAGCAGAGATTACAAGGTGACACCTACAATCAACTTTGCGAGCAACACATACAACTTTGTATTTGAGCAAGATGATGACTATTACAACTTCTATTATGCACAAGATGTCAGGAAGCAGTATGGTGCCTTCAGCTTAGATTCACAGAATCAATTCGCTAAGAATACAACTGAATTCAAGCTGCCATTCTCACAGAAGCTGCTGGTGAATATTCCAGTAGATGAGAGTACCTTCACCAATATCATTGTGCCAAGGTCATTCCAAGTCAAGACTGAGCAAGATGGTACATCAGCTATAGCTATCAAGAAGGGCAAGCCATTCCTTGTGCAGCTAGGACCAATGACTTCAGCTACATGGGAATACATTGATGAGGATGGGATTGCCACTACTGAGGGATCATATCCCTATGTGGGCCATCTCAATAGCTTGACATCACCTACCTTTGACTTTAATTTTGGGGTGCCTGAATATGTCTTCTATCAAGATGCGGCCTATACTACGAATAACTTATTCCATTATCATGAGAGATATATCAAGGAGGTGATATCTAGGTTTGGAAAGTTATTAACATGCTACATCAAGATAGATAACAGCATGATCAACATGCTTAATTTTAAGGAGCTTATCAATATTGATGGTGTAATCTATAGACTTCAGAAGGTATCAGACTTTGATAGTGGAAAGGATAACACTACATTAGTGGAACTGATTCGCATAATAGAAGGGGAGAGTATCCAAACTTTTGACATAGAGATACCTTATCTCCCTGATAAAGGCAATTTCAGAGAGACAGAAGGCAAGTTTACAGCTGGAGCTCAGACAAGAATAACGGAAGATAATATAACTAGAATAACAGAATAAATATGGCACTTTGGGAAGAGATACTGACAGCGAGTCAGGGAACACTGATAGTGAATGACACTACTGAAAAGACAATAGTTTATGATGCAATCTTTGTCCTTGAGGACACTGTATTTGCAAGCATCAAGGTAGGTGGTGTTGACATCAAAGCTGAGTTAATAACTACACCAGGCACAGCAGTAAAAGCCGGAGCAATGATTAGATGTACTGGAGCTCGCAAATTTTCAGCTATTGATTTGACATCAGGATCTGTAGCTTTAATCTTGTAAGATGTACGGATACGGATTCACAATGATGTTTAATAGTGCAACTGCTGCCATTAAGGCTGTGGCTGATGCGCTGTTCAACAGACTATCTGAGGATGGTATCAATAGAATAACAGAAGATAATCAACAACGAATAATAGAATAAGACATGGGAGTAAAGATATCAGGCTTAACGGCCAAAGGGGCAACAATAGCAGATACTGATCTAGTAGAGGTATCTCAATCAGCTGGTGGTGGTTTATACACATCACGCAGTGTAACTGGTGCCAACATCAAGGCATTGGTGACAGATGCGAATATGACTACTTCAGACATCACCACAAATGATGTAAGTACAGCGAAGCATGGCTTTGCACCAAAAGCACCAAATGATACTACAAAGTTTTTAAGAGGTGATGCAACGTGGGCAGTGCCGGCATCAGGAGGATTAACAGAATTCACTGAAGCAGAAAATACATCAGCACCAAACGCTACTGTACCAGTTAATTCATTGACACCAGTAACGGCTGCAACAAATGCAGATGTAGCAATAGTTCCAAAAGGCAATGGAGCAATATTAGCGCAAGTGCCAGATAATACTGTAACTGGAGGTAACAAAAGAGGGCAATATGCTGTTGATTTACAAAGAGATAGAACCGTCGTTGCTACAAGCGTTGCTAGTGGTAATCATTCGTGTATTCCAGGAGGAAAAGGAAATAAAGCAGCAGGTGATGGGTCTTTTTCAGTTGGATTAAATAATAGTTCAAATGGTAGTGCTGATGTGACACTAGGAAATTCAAATACTGCTACGGGTGGTGGATATACGTCTGTTGCTATTGGAGATTCGAATTCATCAAGTACTGGTTATGCGTATTCTTTTGGGGCATCTAACGCAGCAAGTGGCGCACAATCTATGGCTGTAGGACACAGTAATACTACAAGTTCGCAGCCTTCTTTTTCTTTTGGAATGTCAAATATTTCTAGTGCAGTTGGAGCGCTCACGTTAGGAAGATTAAATACTGCAAATGGTGATTACTCAACTGTTATTGGATATCAAGGACATTCTTTTGGAATATATGGAAGACAAGTTTATGCAAGTGGTCAAGAAGGGACAGCAGGTGATTCCCAAGCCTCTAAATTTATTCTAAGAGAAAGAACTACAAACAATACAGCTACTACTTTAACTACTAACTCTAGTGCAGCTTCAACAAATAATCAAGTAATTCTATCTAATCAATCAGCATATAGATTTAAAGGTAGCATTGTTGGAAAACAATCAGGTAGTGTGAATGCAGCAGTTTGGGATATAGACGGATTCCTTGTAAGAGGTGCAAACGCAGCAGCTACTACATTGAATGTTTCTAATGTAACATTGGTACAGAATACACCAGCTTGGGGTACACCTACTTTGGCGGCAGATACAACTAACGGAGGTCTTAGAGTACAAGTAACGGGTGCAGCAGCAACTAACATTCAGTGGACTGCGGTAATAGATACAACAGAGGTTATTTACGCTTAATTATAAACTATGGCAATTTACAATACATTACATATATTTGGGTACGGAGAGACTCAAGTAATTACAGATAAAGAAAATAAGAAGGTAGCAACTGATTCAATTGTCGGAGTGCAGTTAGTAGTAGATGACCTTTACTCTAAGAAACCATCTGGCAATCCAGCAACAACTGAGTATAGAACAATCACTATTTTGAATGAGATATTTGCAGACTATTCAGATGAACAGGGAAATAGCTTTAGAGTTGACTATTCAGAACTGAATTCAGCACTTATTGATGCAGTAGTTATTGAGGTATTAAAATAATCTATTGTTAAAATATTAACTTTACAAAGGCTGGGCAACTAGCCTTTTTTTGAATATAGACATGGCAAATAAGGAAGCAGTATTTTCACTACGGGTTGACACTGGCAACAGTGTACAAGATGTACAATCATTTGACAAGGCAGTCAACAATCTGAATAAGGATCTACAAGCAACACAGAAAACTGCTGCCTCAGATGCTGGCACAGATGCCTTTGCTGAGAAACTAGCGGAGCTGAATGCAAGGGTTGAAGCTGGAGGATTGAGCTTGAGAGAGATGACTCAAGTCATGAAGCAGTATCAGACTATTGCAGCTCAAGCTGGTGTTGAGTCGCCAGTGGGTGCAGATGCCATTCGTAATGCTGCGGCATTGAAAGATGAGATTGGTGATCTAAAGGCTGCAACAACAGCACTATCATCAGACTTTGTTGGCCTTGATACATCTTTAGCTGGAATAGAAACTGGAGCTGCTATCTTTGGAGGCTTTCAGTCAGCTATGGCATTGACTGGTGTAGAGTCTGAGCAATTGGTGCAGACAATGGTGAAGCTGCAAGCTGTCCAAGGTGTAGTGAATGCTGTTTCAACTGTTGCCAATAACTTGAATAAGGATGCTATCCTAGGCATCCAGCTGAGAAATGGTCTTGAGAAATTAAGTACATTCATTAAGGGAGGTACTACAACAGCAATTGTTGCACAAACTGCGGCATCAGGAGGATTAGCAACAGCTCAAGGTGCTGTGACTACTACAACGGTGGCAGCATCAGCAGCCATGAAAGCATTTAGGATTGCATTGATTGCCACTGGTATTGGTGCTATTGTTGTATTGCTAGGATTAGCAGCTGAAGCAATGGGATTCTTTGGTGATGAATCAGAGGATGCTGCTAAGCAACAAGAAAAATTGAAAGCACAATTAGATGCAACAAAAAAGAGTTTGCAAGAGCAACAAGAAGCTACAAATCAATTAATACAATCAGTAGAAAATGACACAGCTAGACTTGTTGCACAAGCAAAATTAAGAGGAGATAGTGAGAAAGAAGTAAGCAGAATAAAAAGTGAACAAAGTGCTTTGCAAAGAAGATTCTTAGCTAATGATGTTGAATCAGCAAAGAATGCATATTATAAAACATTAAATGATAGGAAAGCTACTCTTGATCAATTGATAGAATTAGAAGATGTCTATTTCGGCTCAAAAAAGAAATTAAGAGATTTTGATTCTGCCAATGAAATAAAGGTACTTGAAAATGCACTTAAGGTAGCAGAGAATGCTGAGAAAGTACGAAAGGATCAAGCTGATAAGGCAAAGGCTGCATCTGATAAGGCAAGAGAGCAAAGAAAGACAGATCTAGCCAAGATAAAAGAGCTTGAGGATGCCTTTAATCTATCCATGCTTTCCAATAAGGAGCAAGAGATTGCAGCAGAACAGAAGAAATTTAACGAGGTTATAGCACTAGCAGTCAAAAATAATCAAGATACTACTACCTTGAGGCTGGCTTTGAAAAATTCCTTGAATGATATTGAGGCTAAGTATGCACAGATAGAGATTGATCTAGCTGAAAAGACAGCGAAAGAAAAAAGAGATCTTGATATAGCTGAATTCAATCGTAAAGAAGCTCTAAGAAGGGAAGAAATTGCAACAGAAGAGGCTTTCTTTGATGAATACAATGCGGCTTTATTGAGTGCTCAACAAACAGAAGAGCAAGCAGTCACAGACAAATACTTTAAACTGATTGAGGGTGCCAAACAATATGGCCTTGATATCACTAAACTGGAGGAGCAACAGCAACAAGAGATCAGTAAGATTCAGAACAAATACAATGCTGAGAGACTTCAAAAACAGCTGGACAATGCTCAGTTTATTTTTGACCAATTCAGTGCCTTAAATGATGCCTTTAGCGCATTGGAGGATGCAAGAATGCAGAACATGCAAACTAGAGCCAATGATGAGCTGTCTGCATTGGATGCTAAACACAAGTCTGAACTTGAGAATACTAATTTAACGGCTGAACAAAGGAAAGCTATAGATGAAAACTATGCAGCTGCAAAGTATCAGATTGAGCTCAAGAATTTCAATGCACTTGAGGCTATTAAAAAGAAACAATTTGAACGTGATAAGATTCTAAGAATAGGTCAAGCAGCTATTGATACTGCATCAGCTATTGTGAAGGGGATTGCTCAGTTTGGGCCGCCGCCATCACCAGCTGGTATTGCTGCGATTGCTTCAGCTGCCTTGATTGGTGCTACACAAATAGCTGCTATTGCTGCAACAAAATATCAATCAGGCACAGCACCAACATTTGACACTAGCGGAGGTGTATCTGCTGGAGCTTCAGCCACAGAATTAGGTGGTGCCAATGCTAACACAAATACACAGCAGACTGATCTTACTGCATTGGCTGCACAGCAATCAGCTGGAATCAATCAAGTATATGTCTTAGAGTCTGACATCACCGGCACACAGAATAACGTGGCTATTCAGAACAAGCTCAGTGTGTGGTAAGAAATTTAACTTGTGTGTTCCCTCTCATCCACTGATCTGAGCATGAGAATGAGCCATAAAGGTCCAGCAATTGTTGGGCCTTTTTTATGTCACTGCCTAGCTTCAGATTTTGTCCAGGTGAATGTGGTACCTGGTAGTAATTAAGATAGAGTGATTTCACAAAGTGATTGTGGCCATCCCAAGATATTGAGTTAAATAATTCAATCAGCTTCTGACTATCCATCATCACTGGCTGATGACATTCAAAGTTTATTGTGGTGCATCCCATTGCTTTGAGCACATCCATAGTATTTTGACAAGCCTCTTGATATGTGGGTGCATGAAGATCATTGATCATCAGATTGCCATTTGACAGCACTATATCCTCATTGAATTTAGGACCAAGAAAGAAATCATCATTCATGTATAGGAACTTGTCGCCAATGTGCCTGGCAAATGTCAGCAGCTTGTGAGTCACATCACATCCTCTGACAGATGACCTTGCATCAGGGATGATATTATTGTATCCCCGGACATGATCACCAATGATGTAGACTTCTGCATTAGGATATCTCTTTAAGGCCCAGTTAATGGAGTGCTGTATTGTGCTGCCTTCCTTGCCTTGCTTATGTGGGTATACTAGAATCATGGAACAAAAATACATATTATCTAATATGATGAAAGAATTGCCTATTTATGAAATCTCAATTGATTTGAATGAAGCAGAGACATCTGTGGAATTTAATTCACTAGTGAGAGATCCAGCGCATGAGATAAGTTTTCAAACATTCTCACAAGCTAAGAAATTTCAATTCAATGATGAGGAGCAAGTGATCACTGGTGTGGCTATCTCTGCTGATACACCTATCTATAGATTTGATGAGGATAGCAATGAGGAGTATTATGTGGTATTCACAAAGGCTGCTATCAAGGACATCATTCATGACTATGCTAGGAGAGGCAACTTCAACAATGTAAATATTGAGCACAATTCATCCAATGTAGTTGATGGGATCTACATGATCCATAGCTATCAGATAGATAATGAGAAAGGATTCACAGCTCCTGAAAGATTCCATGATGCAAATGATGGATCTTGGATTGTCAGCTACAAGGTAACTGATAAGGATGTATGGGAGAAAGCTAAGGAAGGCAAGTTTACTGGCTTTAGTGTTGAGGGATATTTTCAGATCACTGCAACAGATCGCACCATTGAATCAGAGATGATGGCACAGATATTCAAGGCATTGAATGATCTAAGTGGAACAATTAAACATAGTATAATTAAATAACAAACAAATGAACGAGAACTTCAAAAAAGTAATGGATGCAATTGCTGACATGAAAGCAATGTTTTCAACATCTGCTGAAGCTACTGAAACAACAGAAGCTCAAGCATTTGGTGAGGCAGTTTTGCTAGATGGTACAGCTGTATCATATGAGGGTGAACTAGCGGTAGGTACTACTGTATTTATTGTTGCTGATGGTGAGCAGATTCCAGCTCCGGAAGGTACACATGAATTAGGTGGTGAGTTTACTGGAATCAAGATCATAACAGATGCCAATGGTGTAGTGTTAGAGGTTATTGATGAGAGAGCAACAGAACAAGCAGCAAGCTCTGATGAGTTTGAGGCTATTGACATTGAAGAGATGCCAGCAGCACTAGAAAGAGCTACAGAGGCAATCGCAGCAACTTTGAACATTGAAATGGGGCAAGCCTATGACATTGCAACAGCAGTCATTGCAGCTATCAATGCAGAAGAAATGAAACAAGAATCAATGAGTGCTGAGCAAGTAGAATCAATTGTGAATGCAAAGATGTCATCATTCTCTACAGCTGTAGAAGCTATAGGTGAAATGATGCAGACTATTGCTTCAGATAATGAAACTCTTCGCACTGAGATGGCAGCAATGAAAAATGATTTTGAATCATTCAAAGCAATGCCATCAAACAGCATAATTGAAGGCGAGAAATTCGCTAGAACAAATAGTACATTGACATCACGTCAATTATTCCTTAAATCACAAATTAAATAACAAAGAAAATGAGCTTAAAAAAGTTTATCAAGCAAAAATTCGACTATGATGTGTCAGGTTTGGCAGCATATGTAGACGAGCAAAGAGAAGATCTTATCACTAGATCAGTAACTGAAGCAAAGACTTTACGTTACATTACAATTCAAGAAGGTATCAAAGGATCTGAAGAGATCAAATTATTAGATGATACTTTGACTTACCAAGCTGGAGATTGCGAAATGACACCAGCTGGAGATACAGTATTCACTGATCGTGCAATTGCTGTTGAGACTCTTGGATACATGAAGAGATTCTGTCAAAAAGATTTGGCTGGATTTTGGACTCAATTGGCTTTGCGCCCAGGTGCATCTGCTGAGGACAAAGAACTTCCTTTTGAAGCACAAATCACTAACTACCTTTTGAGCTTACATGCACTTGAGTTAGACAAATTGATTTGGAAAGGTAACAAAGCAACTGGTACTGGTAATCTTCAGTGGATGAATGGATACCGTCAATTCTTGAAAACTGCTAACGGATGTGTGAACTTGAACACTTCTGCAACTGCAAGCATTGATGCATCAAACGCTTATGATGTATTCTATGAGTGTTTTACAAATTCTCCTGAAGCTGTAGCTGAAGCTAGTGATTTTGTATGTTTTGCTGGCCGTGAGAACTTCAACTACTTGATGAAGAACTTGGTAGACCTTAATTTCTTCCACTATTCTCCAGCACAAATTGCTACAATGGAAGAGATCATCGTACCAGGTACAGATATGCGAGTGGTAAAAGTACCAGGACTTAATGGTCTTGACAATATCTACACTGGTAAAGCAGCGCACTTTGTATTCGGAACTGACTTATCTTCTGACTTTGATAACTACGATTTGTGGTATTCTCAAGATGATGATGTTATCTATATCAGATCTAAATTCAGAGCTGGTGTACAAGTACCATTCTTGGATCAGATCGGAGTTTGGAACGGAACTGGATCACCTAACTAATTAACAAATACGGGGAGGGTTAGCTCTCCCCTTTTTTCAAACTTTAAAACTAAGAATCGTGAGCTGTACCCTTACAACCGGATATAATGATCGTACATGCACCAATGGAAAAGGTGGCATCAAATCGGTCATTTTGTTCCCAATAGCATCAATTGCAACTGGGCCAACATTGACAAACAATGAAATCACAACATTGACTGTCACTGGTGAGGTATTCCAGTACAAATTGAAATCAAATTTATCTAGCTACACTGCGCCAATCCGAGTAAATAAAGAGAATGGAACTTTATGGTATGAGCAATCTTTGAACATGATCCTAGCATCAGATACAAAGGAGCTTCGTGCTGAGATCCACTTACTTGGACAGAATGAAGTGGTAGCAATTGTTGAGAAAGCTGATGGTACTTATGTGGCATTAGGACTTGACGAAGGTCTACAAATCAATGATGGATCAGAATACACTTCAGGTGTTCTCAAATCAGACAGAAATGGACATTCAATTGTCTTGGCTGGTCTTGAAAACAATGAAGTACCTGATGTAGCAGCTGGTATTGTAGCAACTTTGTTGACTCAACAGTCTCCAGTAGTTTAATCTACCTAATCAAACCAAATACTAGAAGGGAGAGGATGAGTATTCCTTTCCCTTTTTTTATTAAATTAGAGCCATGAAAATAGATCAGAAATTTATTGGAGCCAAAGTCAAGAGTAATCTATTGAATAGATACTTTGTGATTGAGGAAGGCAACGAGGAGTTATATATTAAACTAGGACTTTTGCATATCTTTGTAAATAGTGAGCCTAAAATAAAAATAATAAATGTTAAGACTCGAGAGATATCAGACATCAACACTGATAGTGACAGTAACGGAATATCAGACTCTGACAGCCCCTTATTGGCTCCTTGAGTTTACGCATGAGCAGAGCTTTGAATCTGTGACTTGCATACTTCCAAACATCAGTACAAGCACATCAAGATTTGATGAGTTTGTGATTGAGGATTTGGTGGATGTGACTTTCCCATATGCTGGCTTTTACACATACAGAATATTTGAGCAGACATCTAGCAGTAATTTAGATCCTGATCTCGCTGACAATCTATGTGAAGAGGGCAGAGCACATGTGTATGAGATTGATTCACCATCAAATGAATTTTCGACAACAATATTAAATAACATATATGAGTAAGATCACCAGCTTGTCATTCAGCAAGCAGTATCAATTGCCAGTAGAGGAGAAAGATTCTCAAAGAGGCTTCATGAAATGGGGCCGCAAAAATGACTATCCATTTTTCTTGATAGAGCTACTGCAAGGTAGTGCCTGGCATCAAGGTATCATAAAGAATAAAACCTACTACATTGCTGGAGGTGGCCTTGAGGCAGTATCAGGTGATCTGACTGCTTTCCTTGCCAATCCATTTGCTGACTTTGACATGAATGAGATTGCTCAAAGAATGGCCTTTGACTTTGAGGTGTTTGGTGCAATGGCTGTGATAGGTACATGGAACAGAGAAGGTACCAAGGTAGTGAGATGGGAGCACATGGATATTGACCTGATCAGAATCACTGAGGATGAAAGACTGTATTATGTATCTGATGACTGGTCAGCTTTGCAGCAATCAGCAGAAAAGACAAACTATAGAAGCTATCCAGCACTGAATGAGAACAATCGCACTGGATCATTCATTCTGTACTATAAGGAGCCATCTAAGCAAGCAAGAGGTGAGAAAGGAATCTATCCAAAGCCTCCTTACTATGGTGGTATTACAGCCATTCAGACAGATGTTGACATCAGTAAATTCCACATGTATGAATTGCAGAATGGATTCAAGGCTGGTACACTAATTAACCTGGCATCAGGTGAGCCCGAAACATCTGAAGAGGAAAGAAAGATAAAAGAACAAATCAAGGGCCGTACACAATCTGTGGAGGATGCTGGTGAGATCATCATCACATTCAGCAATGGAGCAGATGAAGCTCCTACAGTAATGCCATTGAATGGCAATAATCTACATGAGAGATATGCCATGACTGAGAAGTCAGTGCAGCAGAATATTCTTGTGGCCCATTCTGTGGTGGCACCATCCTTGTTTGGTATTGCTCCAAATGGATCTTTCAATGCAGCTGAGACAGATGACTTGTTTGAGATCTACAAGAATACCTATGTGAATTCAAGACAAAGGCAAATTGAATGGCTGATGAATTACATGGTGCAGCTATCAGGGGCCATTGGCAAGTTGAAGCTAGTTGATGTTCGGCCAATTGTAACAGCAACACCAGTGACAGCAACACCAGTGACAGATGCAAGTGGAGCAACAGAAGCTGCTCAAGTTGATGTGGCTAAATCAGCATTGAATGGTGCACAGATTGCATCACTTGTTGAGGTAGCTGCTAGTATTAAGTCAGGCATATTGACACCTGATGCTGCATTGCAGATAGTATTAGCATCATTCCCAACAATTGCAGAGGCACAAGCTAGAAAGATTGTAGGATTGCCAACAACTACACTATCAAGCTGTGATCATAAGCATGAATTCAGTGCTGATGAGATCACAATATTTTCAGAATATGGTGTTGATTCATCTGAATACAAGGTCCTAAAGACAAATATCATTGAATGGGATACACCATCTGATGAGGTATTCAGCAAAGAACAGATGATGTTTGCCACTATTGGTGAGGTCAAAGCTAATATTTCAGCACTAGAGAAATCAATTCTATCAATGCTTATTGCTGGTGAGGATGCATCATCTATTGCATCAGCTACTGGAGCCAGTGTAGAAGAGATTGCCAAGTCAACTGAGAGACTTATTGACTTTGAATTACTTGTTGATGGGGAGGTGTCTGACTTGGGAAAGCAATTGCTGGATGAAGCTCCAGCTCCTATTGATCAATTCATGGTGGTGTACACTTACAAAGAAAGACCAGGTGTGCCAAAGGTATTGACTAAGTCAAGAGACTTCTGTCTGAGACTATTGTCATTGAATAGACTTTACACAAGAGATGAAATCAACAATATCAGCTCAAGAGTTGATCGTAATGTGTGGAATTACAGAGGTGGGTGGTATACAAATCCTCAGACTCAAGTAAGTACACCATATTGCAGACATATTTGGGTACAACAATTAGTTATTAAAAAACAATAAGACATGAACTATTTACTATCTGTTGAGAATCTTAAGAAACTTGGATTGATCCACATGAATACAGATACAAAGATCCTATCTGTATGCATCAAGCGATCACAAGATATGCATCTCCAGCCAGCACTCGGAACACCTTTGTATAAGGCATTGCTAGATCGGGTTGAAACAAGCACATGGACTCAAGACTATCTGACACTGATGAATGACTATGTGGTGCCTTGCCTGGTAGCATTTGTTGACTTCAGAGCAGCTGCAATGCTGAATGAGAAGCTGACTAACAAAGCTGTAGGCCGCCAGTCAGATGAGACAATGACAGCCAATACAGATACAGAAACTGTACATCTTAGAGATATGCTCAGAAAGGATGCGTATTTTTACAAAGAAAGATTGATAGGATTCTTGAAAGATGACAATGGTGTCAAATATCCTGAGTATTTGGTTTGTTGTGATGACAATTCATGCAATGAATCTATGACTAAGGATCAGACTGGATATAAACCTTTTGGATGGATAGTATGAAAAAATTCACTGCGAGCAAGAAACAAATTGACAAATTAAAAAATTACCTAAATGGAAAAGACTCTAAATCAAATCATGCTGGAGCTGCAAGAGATCGCAACACAGCACAGACAAATAAATGAGTTTTTTCAAGGTGACTTCCTTGATGCTATAAGCAGAGATGCTGCACAGTATCCTCTGATGGTGGCAACTTTGCAGCCTAGTGGGATGGGTGCTGGATATGTCAATGTAAATTTTGTGATCACCATCTGTGACAAGTACAATCATTCTAACTATAGACAAATCAATGAGGTCCATTCAGACTGCTTATTGATATGCAATGACATCAAGACTACACTACAGCAGTACAGATGGACTGAGTTTGCAGATGTAACAGCTGAGATAGGCACAGATCCATTCATCAATCAAGGTCAAGACATGGTGGCTGGATGGACAATGCTGGTATCATTAAGAGTATTTGATAATGAAGATTGGTGTGCCATCCCATTTGATGACTATGACTTTGAGAATGGCAATCCTCCAGCTGGCAATTGTGGTGATCTGACAACGACTTACAATGTGTATGTTAATGGAGTGCTAGAAGATACATTCACACAGAATACAACTGAAAATAATACAATCAATATAACACTAAGCTAATGGCAACTACAAATATTAACGTCACAAGTACAGCTCAAGTACAATCAGATTGGAATCAGTCAGATAATACTGAGGTTGATTTTATAAAGAATAAACCAACAATCACAGCTGCCACTAATTATGGCCTATTTGCTCAGACTGGCAACAGCCCAACACTTACTGGTACTTCATTTGGTACATTGATAGATGGAGGTGTGGGATCTCTTTCAGTGCCAGCAAATGGGTTTTCTGTAGGTGATTCATTCAGAGTAGAAATGGCTGGTTTATTAAGTGCTCAGAATAACAATACAATCACTATAAGATTGAAATCTAATTCAACAGTTTTAGCTGATTCTCCAGCATTTACTTTGCCACAGATTACTAATCAAGTATTCATGCTTTCAGTTAACTTCACTGTCAGATCTATTGGTGCAGCTGGTGTGGCATCTATTGTCACCATTGCGCAGCTTCACATACTTAAAGCAGCATCAGGAACACAAGAGGGATTCGCTTGGAATGTAATAAACAATACTACGTTCAGCACCACTGTTGGCAACTTATTAGATATACAAGCAAAATTTTCCAGCTCTAGTGCAAATAATAGCATTTATTCTGACATATTCATACTCAATAAGATATATTGATGGATAATTTCTTTGATATAACTAAACTGAGACTAAGAAATCTTGAGCAGAATTCTGGTAATGTTACTGATGGTAACAAAGGTGATCTTACTGTCAGCGGATCAGGAACAGTTTGGAATATCAACACTAATGCTGTAACTGATAACGAAATAAATGATGTTGATGCTGATAAGGTTACAGAATCAGCTTTAAAAAGATTTACTACAGATACAGAAAAAAGTACCTGGAATGCGAAACAAAATAATATTTCTGCAATATCCGGAGGATCATTTGTATTTGTAAGTCAAAAATCTGACTTACCTACACCATCAGCTGGAGTTATTACATTGGCTGCGGGAGTTACTTATTTCTTTACTGATGAGGTAGACCTTACTGGAGATAGATTAGTGTGTGGAATCAATACTACTATTTTAGGAGGCTCATCTGACAATTGCCGAATAAAATCAACTGGCCTTGTTGGAACTGCACTTATTACATCTAACTATTCACTGCCAATAAGAAATATTACTATAGAAGCAAACGTAGCTTTAAATCTTGATGGAGATGGAACTACTACGGCTTTAGATTGGTTCGGTGTGAATTTTACAGATTGCCCTACTATTGGAACTGTTAAAGACTACACTAACTTTATCATGCAAGATTCTGCATTTTTGAATAGTGGTAATATGACATTTGATGGTACAATAGGTACAATAGGTGCTAGTCAATGCTTATTCAATTGTAATGCATCAGGAACAGCTTTTATTTTAGCTCCTACTCTTACAGTGACTCGCAGATTTAGAATAGTTTACTCATCTTTTATTATTCTATCAGGCGAGAAAGCTATTGACAGTACACCAGCTCCTACAATTCCTGATGATGGATTCATTTTAAATTATTGCAACTTCTCAGGAGGAGGAACTTATCTTGATGGATTTGACCATACATCTGTAAAATCTTTGTTTATAAACAATGTAGGCATCACCAATACATCCAACGTAGGTCATAACTTCATGATTAACAATACAACAAATACTACAATTGGAGTGCCTAATGTGAATGTATGGGTGAAAGCAGCTGGTACCACTACAGTAGGTAATGGTAATTCCCCTAAATGGACACAGCCAGTTTCAAACAGACTTCTTTATGGTGGTATTATTTCAACCGAGTTTATATATAACGCTGTTGGAACTATTCAGAGTGCATCACCTAACCAAGTAATATCTGTTGCTTTAGCAAAGAATGGAGTGGTACAAGCTGAGTCTGAGATAACTGTAAGAACAGCAACTGCTAACCAGCCATATCCTTTTGCTTTACAAGATGTAGTGACTGCAACATCAGGAGATTATTTTGAGATCTATGTTCTTAACACTCAGTCTGCCGACGTTAGAGTAGGTGACTTAAATGTAATTAGTCAAAAAATCACTGGATAAGTGGAACAAAATTGCATAATTTAACATGGATCCAATTGCAATTGCAGCAGCAATCAAAAAGAATGGGATGGTAGGTTTATTGACTCTCATCCTAGTGTTAATGTTCAATTATTTCACAAGTAGACTTGATGCTGTTGAGGGCAAACTTGAAAGAGTAGAAGCAAAGCTATATGATTGCCTAGAGGATCGCATTCAAACATCAGACAATGATATGCATTCAGGTGTAAAGTATCCTGATCTGCTTGTTGGTATATTACCTAAAGAATTAAAATATGGAACTAAAAGAAAGATGGCAGTCTAAGACGCCAAAGTTTTGGAAGAAAGTGCAGCGCATTGGTGTAGCAATTGGTGTGATTGGTGCAACTATTGTTGCTGCTCCGGTGGTATTGCCAGCATCACTTGTCACAGCAGCTGGATACATGGTGGCAGCTGGTACAGTTACAGCTACATTATCACAACTAACTAAGGAAGATGCTAAGTGATCACGTCACACTGGCAGAGTTTTGCCATTCAGATACTGCAAAGCGCAGAGGCATAGATAATAGTATCACTGATCCAAAGCATCTAGCAGCTGCAAAGCTATTATGTGAGAATGTATTTGAGCCTCTCAGATTGCACTTTGGTGTACCTATTCATATCAGCTCCGGCTACAGATCCGGTGCCTTGAATCGTGCTGTCAAGGGCAGTGCCAGCTCGCAGCATTGCAAGGCTGAGGCTTTTGATCTTGATGCTGACAGATATGGCAAGATAACAAACGCACAAATCTTTGAATATATTAAGGAAAATATTACCTTTGATCAGATGATATGGGAGTTTGGTAATGACTCACAGCCTGACTGGGTACATGTCAGCTACAAAGCAAAAGGAAATAGAGGTCAAATACTCAAGGCCAAAAAGATAAACGGTTCTACCGTATACCTAGCTTTTTCGTAAAGCCATCAAATGTGGTAATTTAGGTGAGAGTAGTCAGCAATGGCTACTCTTTTTTGTGGCCCAATAAAAAAAATGTGAAAAAAATATGATAACTATTTGCATAGATAGAAAAGATACCTATCTTTGACCATATCAATACCACAAAAGATGAAACAAAAAATAGAACAGATTGACAAGTTAATGCTTTTACTCACTGAGATGAGAAAGCAAATCCAAGAGCTTCAGGATAAACAAGCAGCTGAAGAGAAACTTTACACATGGTCCATAGATTTTATATCTCATAAAGAATATGAAGAGTATCTAGTGAATCATAACAATATCTCGGATCAAATCAATATGCTTCTTAAGACATATGCACTTATCTCAAATGAGATGTCAAAAGTTTGTTTAAATCTAATATAATAAAGATGAAAAAAGTACAGCAAAAAGAGAATGAATTTGTATCATTCAGATCACCAGTCAACAGAATGATTAAATGGTGGAAATCAAAAGAATCAGATGATGTGAAAAGTGCATCATTCAATGTGAAGTTATATGAACAATTTTTAAAAGCAAGAGCATGAAGACAGCAGCAATATTATTTGTCATGGCAGCCACTACAGTATTGTTTTGGTGGGGTGTATGGCATTGGTTTGAATGGGTAGGTGTTTATATAGCATTATCCTGGACAGCAATCATGATAATTATTTACAAGATAAAAGCAAAGAGAAATGAAGACCTGGAAGATCACATATAAATTCAAGCTAAACAGCAAAGCTAAATGGCAAGATGCCTATAGAGTGCTGCAAGCTAACAGCAGAGAGGATGCAATCAAGAAGGCTGACCTGTGGCCGCCATTAATTAAAGCAGTGCAAGAGATATGAAAAAAGTAGGAAGTGATTTTAGCGGAGTAGGTGCATTCAATCAAGCACTAATGAGATTAGGTATTGAATACAAAGAAATTTTTGCTTGTGATATGGATAAATACGCAAGGCAAACATTCATTCACAACTATGGTGAGCCAAAATATTATCCTACAAATGTTTATGATAGAGAGATTCCATACGAATCACTAGATATTTATATGACATCTCCACCTTGTCAAGCATTTAGTTTAGCTGGAAAGAGATTAGGAAAAGACGATAAAAGAGGTATTTTATTCTTTAACTCTCACGAATTTATTCAAGTAAACAAACCAAGATTTTTCATCTTTGAGAACGTCAAAGGATTGTTATCTGATGATGGTGGTAAAACATTTCAAGAATGGGTGAATATGTTAGGTGGCAAATCAGTTAATGGTGTACCAGTTATATTCCCTTATGAAGATTCAGTACCTTATCATTTGTATTGGAAAGTTTTAAACGCAAAGCATCATGGAGTCCCACAGAATAGAGAGAGAGTATTTTTAATTGGCATTCGTGACGATCAAGATAATAGTTTTCAATTTCCGAAAGAAGAACATTTGAGTAAACGATTAAAGGATGTACTTGAGGATAATGTGAATGACAAGTATTTTTTGAGTGAAGAAAGAATAAATACAATAACCAATGCAGAAAGGTCAATTGGATGGACAGATCCTGAAAGTAAAGATTCAGCTAATTGCGTTCTAACAATGTATTCAAAGAATCCTACTGATGGTGAATATCTAAAAATAAAATCAGCAACTAAACAAGGCTACGAAACAGCAACAGATGGTGATTCAATAAATTTTAGTGTACCTAATTCAGAAACAAGAAGAGGAAGAGTGGGCAAAGGGATAGCACAAACATTAGATACTGCTTGTAATCAAGGGGTATGTTTTGCAGATAAAAGATTAACTCAAACAGTAAATAAAAATAATTTTACAAATGGAGTTCCATCAGCAATTGATTCCTACAATCAATCTGTTTCTGAAATAATAGCACCAACTGTTAAATTACCACATATTGACAGATTTATGTTTGATGGATATAAAATCCGCAGACTTACACCAAGAGAATGTTTTAGACTTATGGATTTTCCTGATACATTTACTTGGCCAGTAAGCGACTCACAAGCCTACAAACAAGCAGGAAACTCAATAGTAGTTAATGTACTTTACAAAATTTTAAAACAATTGCCGCTATGAACACATCAATGATAATGGATCTAGCTGAGAAGCATGGTTTGAAAGTAAGAAACAGAAAGCGAGAGCTGGTATATAAGAGATACTATCTTTGGTCAGAGCTTAGAAGATGGCACAGCCTTGATGCCATTGGTAAGATGTTTGGAATGGATCACTGCTCAGTGCTGCATGGACTTAAGCAGCACAACATTTGGATGAGGGCCAAAGACTATGAATATCTAAAGACAATCAATGAGCTGCACAAGGAAGTACATGAAGATTATCTGCTGCAAATAGAAGAGGACAAAGTGTGGATGTGCGTGGACCATGTATCAGGCAACATGATTACATTAACTCTAAAGCTCAATACAGACGATTCTAGCCGCTTTCTCGATAAGAGTGGATACATTACTAGGGAGGACTTAAAAGAATTGCTATGAGGAACAAATTGAGACGAATGTCAGCTATTGTATATTGCCTTCAACAAAGGCCGTACACAATTACAAGACTGCACACCAGGATAAATCATATCCTATCCGATAATTATAGCCAGTCATCCATTGAGAAAGATATCTTTATGCTCAGAGAAGAGTTTGATTGCCCTATTGAGAAATGTCCAGCTGGACTTGTGATCCTAGAGGATTATGACTTCATTGCTAAGCTCACAGAATGGGTGCAGCTGTATGAATAATCTGATTGCCGATTACATCAGCTCCTATTCTATATATATTTATTTTTTAAATAATGTGGTAAAAAACTTATTTTTCAAAAAATGGGAAAATAAATCGGATAATCGGCTGTTGCTTGATTATCAAATAGTTACAAGTAAAATAAATCGGCAATCAATCGGATGTAGAAAAATAAATCGGATGTTAAATAACATATGAATATTTGTTTTACATTTGCAATGTCCTATGCAGAGGATTAGAAGAACTTATTAAAGGCTCTTTTGGCGAGTAGTGCTGCATCACGAAAGCTGAAGGGGCCTTTTCATTTAACATACATTCTAGAAAGATGATCTCAATATACAAATCAGTACAGCAGACATTTGACAAGAATTACATCACTGTAGAAACTGCCATTGAAAGGATAAAAAATAGTAGATACAGAGATCGTATTCTAAAAATGCGGACTTTAAGCAAAGATGAATATACCATTGAGAAAAACAAACTGCCAGTCTATAGATGGTCAGGAGTTTTTGAGTATGGCAATGATGCTGGAATAAAGACTCACAGCGGACTGATATGCCTAGACTTTGACAAGTATCCAAATGATCAGGTGATGGCAGATCATAGAGCAAAATTATGTGCAGATCCTTACACTTACATTCTATTCACATCACCATCAGGCAAAGGAT